>JAEEGL011724802.1_pt1 | contig 11448 bp, 6 predicted proteins | sample 9134231 | NCBI WGS metagenome assembly JAEEGL01 (sample SAMN16246548, study PRJNA631951) | gut metagenome | biome: gut microbiome; feature: rumen; material: fiber-attached | host: Bos | place: Iran: Karaj | collected 2018-10
CCACTTACTCGTTATCGGTGTCAAGACGACCATATCCCCAATTCTGTTGATGTTCACTTCGTCTGTTGAAAACCTATACTCTTTAGGCAGTCTTACGGCCTGGCTTCTTCCGTTTTCAAAAATCTTGGCTGTCATCATATATATCACCTTCCTTCTGTAAATAGTATATACCGTGATATATATCTTTTCAAGTTTTGTTTTAATTCACTGGACAACGCATTAATCGCCAAGATTCGCGAACTCAGTAACGATGACGGAGCAGCGTTTTGGAGCAGCGTTACGGAACAGCATTACGGATCATTATTACGGAACTATCGGGGGTTTGTGGCAATAGTTCCGTAATTATTCGGGTCGTCTATCAGTTATGTCAACCTATTCTCTCGACTTTTCGATGCGTTGCGTTCCTTCTCGCGTCTTTTACCACCTTTTTCTACCAAAAAACTACGGAACTATTGCCGTTTTAGAGCTTTAGTTCCGTAGTTTATCTGATCATATCGGTTGAGCATGGGTTACATAACTCGAAACATGCCATTATGAGCCATCTCCCAAACATGCCTGTACCCCGAATCACAAATGTGTTAAATGATATGCCACAAATGTGTTAAATGGATTATGCCTTGAAAACAATTAAGCATGCTCTCTCCTAACACTTTTCTTCAAGTATACCACATATCGGAGTATATATGCGATCCAATGGAAAAGCCTTGCGACGCTCCGGATGTATGTGTCCGATAAATTGGTCACTCAAAAGATTTTATGATTTGTTCGGTTTACAAATAAGAACATTTGTTCTATAATGCCTGTACAGGATGCTATTTAAGACGATCCGGAGGGACATGATATGAACAATACTAAGGAAAGATTCGATAATATCGATGTGATATGCGAGATGAAGGGTGACGGCACGGTCGTACCGTTGAGGCTTAAGTTTGCAGACGGCGACGGAGCCGTTCATGAATATACGATCAAGGGCTACAGAATACTGAGCAATGCGGAACTGTTCCGCCTGCCTGATGCAGGCTATCAGCGTTGTAACTATGTGGTCATCGCATGCCGCGTGATAGATTTCGGCAGGATCTTAGAGATCATGCTGTATTACGACAAGAGCCTGAGCAAATGGTGGATGTGCCCCGGCCGACACTAGGAGCCTGAGCGCTGATGTAGCGCTGTCATGCTGTCGCACAGCCGTTGCCCGGCCGCCGCCGGGAACTTAGCGCCGCTGCCCGACCGCCGGGCCGCATTTATTTGTACATCTTGATACGCTCGGCCAGTTCTGACTTGTAGCGGTCTGTAACAGACTTAGGGCCGACGATCTTTACATCATTACCCAGTGCGAATATCCAGCCTAAGAACTGGTCGCTCACAGCCACATCGACACTGATCTCAAGCCATCCCTTCTTATCCGAGGGCCGGATGGTGATGTCCTTGCCGAACCTGTCGATGAAGACGCCTACCATCTCATCCTTAAAGGCGATGCGGACCTTGGTCTCCTCACCGCCGTACATGCCGAAGCTCATCTTGGCGTATTTGGCCAGGTCAAAGACTAAGAAGTTCCTGCGGCCGACACGCTTGCGCTCGAGCACTTCTATATCTTTAAGCTTATCCACCCTGAAATGCTTGATCTTGTCCGCCTCCTCATCATAGGCGATCAGGTAGTAGTTCTCATCATCCCATGTGAGAGCCCAGGGACTTACCACATAGGGCTCATCCTTACGGGGCACGAGCTTCTTGTTCTCGTCCCACTTCATATAGCGGAACTGTATCTGCTTATTCTCGGCTATGGCACGGTGAACATCATCCACGGTGTAATAGATGGACTCGTTCATGTTCTTGACCCTGCCCTGCACCATTACCTGGCGCTTAAGCTGGGCGGCCTCGTATTTGCTCGCCATGCTCGTAAGCTTCTTTATAAGTGCGTTGGATTTATTTTCAGTGATGAATTTGGAAGACTGGATCGCATCGACCAAGAGCTTAAGCTCGGCGATCTCAAATTGCTTGCTGCCGACATGATAGTAGTAATTGCGGCCGACTTTCTCGCCTATCACATCTACGCCGAGTACGCTGAGCTGTTCCAGATCATCATACAGGCTCTTTCTGTCGGCGCTTATGTCATAGGCCTCTAATGACTGCTGGATCTCGGGCATCGTTATCATATGCTCATCATCCGTCTTCTCCAGGAGAATACGGTAGAGGTAATAAAGCTTAAGTTTCTGATTTTTTCCCTTAGGCATGTCTGCTCCTCCTTAAATGATCATATCATCATACGGGTGCGTTTCTCTTAAGTCATGCTCTGAATTGTTCTCTATTATAAATTCGATGAACTCATCTTCCGGGATCGGTCTTGAATAATAGAATCCCTGTATATAGTCCACACCCATGGCTATCATGACCTTCATCTGCTCTTCGGTCTCGATTCCCTCGACCACGACTTTCATGTTCATCTTGTGGATCATCTCAAGCATTCCCGTGAGTACATGCTTGATCTTCTCGTTATCAAAGAACCCTCTGGTGAAGGTGTAGTCAAACTTGATGATCCTTACGGGCATGTTCACGAAGTAATCTATATTTGACCGGCCGGTGCCGAAGTCATCAAGCGAGAATGTTACGCCGTGCATGATCAGTCTTTCCATGTTGCGGATCATGACATCCCTGTTCTCGGCCGCGGCTGTCTCCGTGATCTCAAGATTGATCTGCGAAGGATCCACGCCGAACTTTTCCATGCGCTCCAAGACAAATCCTGACGGATTGTCATGATCGAACTGTGCTGCCGAAACATTGCTCTCTATCTGTTCAAGTCCGTATTTCTGTACTTCTCCCTTTGCTAAGAACTCACAGACTTTTTCAAATACCCTTACGCCCAATGGAAGGATCTGGCCGTTTTCTTCAGCGATCGGTATGAACTCACCGGGCGGAACGATATCTCCGTTGGCAAGTCTGATACGTACCAGCGCCTCCGCAGTAGTGAATTTATATTTTTTCACATTGTAGATCGGCTGATAGAAGACCTCGACTCTGTCTTCTCTTAAGGCCGCCTCAATAAGGTCCTTGACCCTGCCCTGCTCGCGCAGCCTGTCTACCATGCTCTCGTTGGCTATCATGACCTCCTGCTCGCTCTCAAGATAAGTGTGCAGGAAACGGAAGAATTCATCGGGACCGTTTAGCATAAGGCTGTCCGGTATAAGAAGATACGTACCCTTTGCAGGCAGATCGGTCACGCCGTCCTTCATCCTCTTTATCTCCGTGGCTCTCTCTATCATTCGGTTCTTATCATCATAGAGCACACAGAAAGTATCATCATCTATTCTGAATGCAGGCTCGGGGCCGAGTTCTACAAGTGCCTTTGCGGTACGCATAACTGCAGTCTGTTCCATGCCGTAATCCACGTTGCTCGTCAGATAGTGTATCTTGGCCGTGAACATGGAGAATCGCTTACCAAACCTGTATTTATCATGCACATAGGCAGAGAGCGCGTTCATGGCAAAAAGCCCCGTAGACCAGTCGATGAATTCACTGGGATTCTCTAACTGGATATACAGGATGACCATTCCGAACGCGGATGCAAAGCCCACGAGCAGAAGCTCCGGTATTATGAACTGAATGGCAGCCGCAAGGAGCCATATCCCCTGCCACAGAAGCATCGCTATGAACCTTCTGCCGGGCATCTGTTTTCTATATATCAATGTAATGGTGATCGTTGAGATTATATAGACTGCTGAAAGCGCATATGCGACTGTCGTTGACGGTCCGAAAGAATAGACGACTCGTCCGCTTGCCGTAAATCCGATCGGCAATATGAGCATGAGGACCTCTCCCACTCCGAATATGGCATGGGAGAATATTCTGGCGGCTTTCGCCCATTTTTTGTCTCTGGGGAGCAGATTTGTCGAAACATAGAGATAACTGATATAGCCCTGCAGGACTAACAGCATTATATAGAGCTTGCAGACTACCGCTGTTACGGTCGAATTAAAACCTTCAAGGACGGATTTGTTGATCAGGATCACCGACAGGATGTCGAATACAAGACAAGCAAAACATGCATACATGGCACGTTGAAAAAGCTTGCGGTTCATAAGGTCAAGCTTCTTCTCACGATGGAACATGACTGATATCGTGAATATGATAAAAAGTGCACAGCATTGCAGTTCTATGTTCATCAGACACCAACTCCCGGGTTCATTACCAGTTCTTTCGCTTTATCTTCAGAAAGTGGATGCCCCCAGAAGAATCCCTGGACATAGTCGCAGTTGATATTGCGCAATGTCTCAAGCTGTTCCTTCTCTTCCGCTCCTTCAGCTATTACTTTAAAGTCTAATACGTGTGCCAGAGATATGATAGCCTCCACATATTTCTTGGAGGATTCGTTCTCGTTCATCTTATCGATAAATGACTTGTCGATCTTAAGTATGTCAGACGGGAAGCTCGTAAGATAACTGAGCGACGAATAACCCGTACCGAAGTCATCTATCGCGATGCTTATTCCCATGTTCTTAAGTTCGCTTAAGCTGTCAATGGCCTTCTCCGGAGACTCGATGAGGATCGACTCCGTTATCTCTATCTCAAGATTCTTAGCCGGAACCTCCGTATCCTTAAGAAGCCTCTTGATCTCATCTAAGAAATCGCTCTTCATAAGATGCTTAACGGACACATTGATGCTCAATGTGATGTCCTGTCCCGTCTCCTTAAGCAGCTTGCCGAAGAACATCGCCGATTTACTGTAAACATTAAGATCTATCTCATCTATAAGGCCCAATCTCTCGGCTGCGGGAATGAACTCCTCCGGACTTACGATATTGCCCTCTGTATCCTTCATACGTGCAAGAGCCTCAAATCCCCTTAACTTATGACTCATGTCATACTGAGGCTGGAGATTGAAGAACACAAAGTCCTTCTCAAGCGCTTCACGCACCTTGTTATCTATCACGAGATTATTCTGGGACTTAAGCAGTTCCGGTGTGAACCTTAAGATATGCTCACTTCCGCCTATCCTCTTTATCTCCTTCATTGCAGCGACCGCATAGGATAAGAGCGAATCGCTGTCTATACCGTCAACCGGATAGACCGCATATCCGAAACTCGCGTTTAAGAAGAAATCATAGCCGTCTATGTTGATCTTCTTGGTAAGAGCCTCTTCGTACTGCTTGATCGTCATGACGATATCGTCATACGTTCTGAAGTCCCTTATTATCAGATTGAACTCATCACCGTTGACTCTTGTTATAAAATCAAGAGTTCTGGACAGACCTCTGTCCGCTATCCTCTTCCATATCGAGGCGACCTCTATGAGTACCCTGTTACCCATGTCAAATCCGACTGTATCGTTAATGGCTTTAAAACCGTTGATATCGATGGATACCATGGCAAAGGATATCTTGCGCTTAATAAGTGCCTCTCTTAACTCGGTGCCTGCAAATCCGTTAGGCAGTCCCGTCAGTATATCCGTCGTGGCCTGTTCCCTTATCCTGGACTGATACCGGAACAGCTTCCTGTTGTTCTTAAATATTACGTATATAACCACACCGGTCACAAGGTTGCTGACAAGTCCGGGCAGGCTCGTATAATTATCCTTTATGATTATCCCGGATACGATCATCGCGCTCTGGATTATGAGCACACAGATCGATGTGATAAATCCAAGCTTGCCGCAGAAGATGACCATGAGCACGATACACAGATTGGCAACGGATGCATATATACCCGCCACGGTCGATGCAGACAGCTTCTCTTCATTTGATAACAATGTCTGATTGGAACCCGTGACTGAACTTACTATGAATGCCGAAGCAAGATACAGCAAAAAAAGCAGCAGAAAAACAAACAAAGGAGCTTCCCTTCGCTCTTCTAAGCTGCTTATCGTCTTTTCCAGTATTCTGTCTCCTCCGAGAGAATACCTGTCCTTACTCATATCTTGACTGCTTCTCCTACTCTGTGATGGTTATTATATCCGAAAGAATATAATGGAACAAGGGATACGACGTCTTCTCGTTCTCGGCATAGTTCGTGGTAAGGTTCCATGTATCAGTCGGATCGTCGGGATTGACCCCGGTATAATTGCCTCTGAAGACAACATCATTATATCCGCGTTTAAACTGCCCTATGGCATAATCCATAGTCTTCTGGGTTCCGGGAGCTGCCACCTGCAGATTCAGGTCATCCATCTCAACCCAGCCGTAATCGAATCCTGCAGACATGTCATGACCGTGAACCTTGCCTGATATGTTGGATTCTATCGTCTTATGTGTCATGAGCGCATCCACTGCACCCAGCACATAAGGTTCCCAGCATATCCTTGAAGTAATAAGGGATGAGCCCGGAGCCACCTCTGACATACTCTGGTTATATCCTACGAAATAGACGGGTTTTTCATCATTTGCCTCTTCACATGCTATGGCCGGTCCTATCGTATCCGTATGCTGTGAGAGGACTATGCATCCGTCATCTATAAGTTTCTGAGCCGCATCCTTTTCCTGTGCATAGCTGCTCCAGGTATATGTATAGGTAACGCGCATCGTAGCAGTCGGGACTACTGAACGAACGCCCAGGATAAAAGCCGTATACCCCGATATGACCTCGGATGTAGGGAATGCCGCAACAAAACCTACAAGAGCCTGATCCTCGGTGATAATGCCCTCCTTGATCATCTGCTTGATCTTCATTCCCGCTGCTATTCCGCTCACATATCTGCCCTGATATGCCTCACCCTTGAAAGTATGATAATTATCAGGCACGGTAACATTGCTCATATCCATATATGAGGTCTGGCAGAACTGTACCTTGGGATACTCGGGCGCGAGCTTCATCACAAGTTCACTGTAGCCGTTAAAGAATATGATATCGCATCCCTTCTCGGCCAGTTCCCTTAAGGGATCTTCCATCTCATCATCGAGCACGTTGCTGCATGTATATATCTTGACTCTCTCACCGTATTTCTTCTCCAGGGCATCCTTGGCTAACGAGAAGTTATAGGTATAAGGCGTGCTCTCGTCGTTATCATATATAAAGCCCACAGTCAGGCGCTCCTGACCGTCGGAAAAATGCATGAGCCTGAGACAGCTGATGAGCACCACTAAGATGGCCAGGCACGTCTGTACGGTAATTATGATCACTCGTTTCATACGTTGCCTCCTTTCTCATCGGCCTTGGGCTCTTCGCTCCTGGTGTCCTCGCTCTTGGGCTCTTCAGCCTTGACGTCTTCGCTCCCGGGCTCTTCCTTTTTATCCTCGCTCTGCATCTGAGCTTCCTGTATCTTCTTATCCTCTTCTACGCGGCGGGCCAGCTCTTCCTGAGCTTCCTGATCAGCCTGCTGTATCTCGGCACGCTTCTGTGCATAGAGTTCTTCAAGATTGATTATGCCCTTATCCACGAGCCGCATAAATGCATCGAGTACATCCGGATCAAACTGTGTGCCTCTTCCTCTCTGCATCTCATTCATGACATAATCCGTGTCCATATGGTTACGGTATACACGGTTGGATGTCATCGCATCAAAAGCATCAGCCACACCGATGATACGTCCGATAAGAGGTATCTCTTCACCCTTAAGGCCGTCCGGATATCCCTTGCCGTCATATCTCTCATGATGGTATCTGGTTCCGTCAGCAACGTTCTCCACGAGCGTGAAATCCTTAAGGATCTCGGCGCCCTTGATAACATGAGACTTCATCTGCACATATTCTTCATCGGTAAGTCTGCCCACTTTGTTAAGTACGGCATCCGGAACGCTTATCTTACCGATATCATGCAACTGAGCAGCCTTCTTAAGGCTTGAAAGTTTCTTGTTCTTATTCCAGCCGGTATAGCATCCCATCTCCCTGGCGATGAGTTCGGAATACTCGGCTACGCGCGTTGAATGCTGATGTGTACGCACGTCCTTGGCATCGACCGCGTTCGCTATGGCTCTTACCGTCTCATTAGCCATGTTCAACTTGATCTGTTGCTGGTTGAGCTGTCTCTGTACGATCAGCCATGTAAACCAGATGAAGATAAGTGACAGTATCGTCAGCATATATAACTGGAAGTACGCTTTCTCATAGATCTCACCTTCTTTGATGAGTTCAAACTTACGCTCCTCTATGACTTTCTCTCCCGCGCTGTCTAAGATCGCCAGATGGAACGTATAGGTTCCCGCCGGCAGATTTACATAGATTATGTTGTTAAGAGTGTTCTGTGAGACCTTGGTCCAGGATTTGTCATAACCTTCCAGATAATAGCCCACATTGGGTTCCTGTATCGTATAGTTAAGTATCTCAGGTGCAAGCTCCACTCTTTCAACGCCCTGGCCTATCGTTATGGCTCCCTTACGGGCCGGCGGCTGAAGCACACCATCTAACTCGACTGATGCAAGTTGCATCCTGTATGAGCGGACATCGCTGTTGTACTTGTCGACGTCTATCTTATACACACCCGTATCACATGGAAGGAACAGTTCACCGTTATCGTTATAGTAGTTCCATGAGTTGGCCGTAAGCGATGTTCCCAAGCCTCTTCTGGCATCCAGAAGCTCCCAGGCTACCTCTCCGTCTGCCACAAGTTCATCACGCTCCACAACGTATATTCCCGCACTGGACATGACAAAGAGTGTATCGTCATCTTTTACCCATATATCGTAGTTGTTAAAGTAAGGGAACTTATCAAGTACTCTTACCGTACTGTCGGCTTCAAGATAGCATAAGCTGTTACTGGTAACTAAGAATACGCCCTCTGACTTGGGATCCTTAACGGTACGAAGGATAACACCGCTGCTCAGTCCGTCTTCCCTGGTGATCATCTTCTCAACTTTACCGTCTCTTATGACTGCTATTCCGTCACCGTCCGTACCTGCAAGTATCGTTCCGTCATTACGCTCCGTAACGGTAAGGATCATTGAATTGATTAGTCCGTTTTCGTTACTTATGGTATTTGTGACCTTGTGATCCTTGATAAAGCTTATGCCCGTATCACCTGCAGCCAGGATAGTTCCGTCACTGAGTCCCCTGACTATCCTCGCTCTGTTACCAAAACTTCCGTTATCTGCGTTATATGCCCATTCTTCACCGTCCGGTGCATATTCCATCAGGCCGCTTCCGTATGTACATACCCACAGATGATCATTGCCGTCCACGTACATACATCTGATACGTTTGCCGTCAAGTTCTTCTGTAAGCACATTCTTGATCTGTCTGCTGCATGTCTTATCCACCACATCCAGTCCCTTGTCGGTACCGATATAGTAGCAGTTCTGCCATGAGACGATGGCATTGACGACACGTCTATCCATTCCTATAGATCCGTATATATCCTTAAAGGGGGATTTGGCCAGTCTTAAGAGTCCGAGTCTTGAAGATGTGAACCACAGATTGCCCTGATAGTCATAGAGCATATTATCTATCGAGTTGTTAAACTCATTGGTATTCAGCTTATGATATCCCTCATTGTCTATATAAGAGACACCGCTGTCGGTCGAGATGAACAGAGTTCCGTCGCTTATGTAGTTGATGTTGTTGATATGATCGACTTCATCACAGGTAATGACCTTAGTCTGATTAAACTTATGGTCCATGATATCATAACAGTATATATGGTTGGTGGATGTACCCGCCATAAGCGTTCCGTCGGGCGCAAATGCACAACAGTTAAACACTTCGTCTTCGCCCGGAAGCTTTACTTTGGATTCGATCTTGCCTGCTTCAAGTAAGTACATACTTCCATCCGATGCTACGGTCACAACGTGATCGTTCTCATCAGCTGTTATGCTTTCCGTATAACTTATCTCATCTAACGTATTAACAGGCTTAAGGCCGTTGTTCATCACAATGACCTGCATGGAACCCGTGGTGCCTATATAGTAATAACCGTCCGTGGCACGGCTTATGCAGCGTACCGAATTGGACGGAAGTCCTGTCGACTGATCCAGGACATTGACAACCTTCTCTCTTATCACGATGGACAGACCGTTATCATTGGTCCCTATCCACAGACGGCCCTCTTCGTCCACATACAGACAGTTAACATTCTTAACCGATTCGTAATCATCGACCCAACGGAATTCTCTGCCGTTATAACGATACAGTCCGGCGTATGTTCCTATCCACAGGACACCGTCGTTGGTCTGCGCTATGTCATTGGCCTCACCGCAGGGAAGGCCGTTATTGCTGCTGTATACGCTCTGAACATAATCGTTATAGTCCGGCGTATCAACTGCAGCCCTCGCATCAGTCTTTGCTGATAAAGCAAGGCTTAACGACAAGAAGACCAGGAGCGCTGCATTTTTTACATTGCCCTGCATCGTCTGCTTGTCCGCATCTTCTTTCGCTTTGTACTTCTGGATAAGGATCAGGATATAAACTGCCGCGATCGTCAGAACCTTGTCCGCAAACTCGATCGAGAGCTGTCCTAAGATGGTGCTGAGTGCAAGAGGGAAATTCTTGTTAAGAAGATAATCGACAACACCGTTGCCCCATTTGTTGCCCGTGTAGCCCTGGTCAAATATAAGGTCCATCGGAACCGAGATAACTAAAGCTGTGAGCATGGCTATAGAAGCAGCCTTCATGAATCCGTAGAAACGGTCAAACCACTTCTTCTGTGCTGCATATCCTATGATGATACCCAGTGCCATATTGGTGACGGAATAAGCTGCCGAGAGTCTGTTTATCACACAGTATGAGAGGTTACTTGTCAGTCCGACGAGCGCACCCACTACCGGCCCGCCTATATATGCGCCCAACGCGGTTCCGAAGGAATCGGCCCATAAAGGCAGCTCAAGCCAGACTGCTATGATCTTGCCTCCTACGTTAAGGCAGATACATGTTGCGACAAATAAAACTATATGCCATGCTTTCCAGTTCTTCATTTGAACTCATCCCCCTCAAGACTAACGCCTGATCGGCTTCTCCTTACATGCAGGTGTATCCGCCGTCTACCGGAAGAGCTATTCCGGTGATATATGATGAATTAGGTGATGCTAAGAATACGACTGCTGTATCAAGTTCGCCCTCGTTACCGTAACGCTCAAGAGGGATCATCGTCTTGGCGTTCTGCTGGAAGAACTCGCTGTTAAGTGTCTCGGTCGTAAGAGGAGTGTAGAAATAACCGGGGCAGATCGAATTAACGGTGATGCTGTACTTACCCCACTCTGCCGCAAGAGCTCTTGTGAGATTGACAACTCCGCCCTTGGCTGCATGGTAAGGAGCGGAACCTGCGATCTTATTGCCCACAAGGCCGTACATTGAAGCGATATTGATTATACGTCCGTATCTTGCAGGGATCATCGCCTGGTTGGCAACCGCACGTGCGAACTTGAACGTACCGAACAGATCCACGTCGAACTCCTTCTGGAACTGCTCATCTGTGATGTTCTCCGCATGATCCACGGCACCTGTTCCTGCGTTGTTGATAAGGATATCCACGCGGCCGAACTTCTCCATTACCTGCTTGACTGTAGCTTCTATCTCATCGGTCTTGGTTATGTCG
>JAEEGL012970443.1_pt1 | contig 11448 bp, 13 predicted proteins | sample 9134231 | NCBI WGS metagenome assembly JAEEGL01 (sample SAMN16246548, study PRJNA631951) | gut metagenome | biome: gut microbiome; feature: rumen; material: fiber-attached | host: Bos | place: Iran: Karaj | collected 2018-10
CGGTCATTGACAGTCACCTTGATTTTGCCGTCGGGTGAAACGACCTTGTAATCCTTAGCCACCGAAGTAGAAGCCAATAGCAAACCTATTAGCACGAGATAATGTTTCATATGATTAGTGTTATTAAACGATAATTCGTGTCTTATGATAGTTCTCACGGAACTCCGTAGGCGAGCATGACTTCTTGCGCTTGAAGATGCGGTTGAAGTTGCTCAGATTATTGAAACCGCAATCGAATGAGATTTCAGAGACACTTCGGCTCGTGTCCACGAGCAGCCGGGCAGCATAACCCAGGCGAATGTCAATAATATAGTCAGAAAGGTTGCGTCCGGTGTGCAACTTGAAGAACCTACTGAACGCCGAAGGACTCATACCGGCAATATCAGCCAGCTGTCCCAGCCGCAGTTCGTCCATATAGTTCTGGGCGATGAAATTCTTCACCTTCAGGATGCGGCGCGAATCATCCTGCACGGCCACCTTGGCATAGCTTGAGCTGGCCAGCGTGCGGATACCATCACATTTGGAGAGTTCGTAGAGAATCGTCATGAACTGCATCACGGCATAGAAACCATCCTGAATAGACGAGAGCGTGTCAATCTCCTTATAGACCTTCATGATAGCGCTGATGGGGAAGCAGATACCTTTGCGGGCCTCGTTCATCATCTTGCGTACTGACATAAAAGGATTGCGCCCAAAGAGCGAGTCTTCGCTCATGCCCAGATCGAACTGAACGGTCACCTCGCGGATATCCTCACTCGTACAGGTGTTCTGCTCCCAGACGTGTTCCAAATCAGGTGAGGTGATCAGCACCAAGTCATATTCGCCGATAATCTCATTGCTATCGCCCACGATGCGGCGTACTCCAGGTGCATGCTCCACGAAGTTCAGTTCGAAAACCTCATGATTATGTATCGGATAGGTAAACTCTTTCTTGTGACGGTCGGCTATATACAGCACGTCCTTACCCATCAAGGGCGTAATCTCATGAATAATTCTCCTTTCATCCATGGCCTAAAGCTCCTTTAAGATTTCGGATATGCGCTGCTTGGTCGTGATTCGGGTTGGCACCAACGGCAGACGGAGCACATTCTCGATGAAGCCCATCTCGGAAAGCATGGCCTTCACACCGGCTGGGTTGCCATCAACGAAGAGTAAGGAGAAAAGGTCGGTAAACTTATGATGAATCTTGCGGGCAGCGGCAAACTCATTGTTAAATTCCAGTCGCAACATCTTGGAGAACTCACGAGGCAGAGCATTGCCGATCACGGAGATCACGCCCACAGCACCGCATGCCACCATCGGATAGGTCAAGGCATCGTCGCCACTGATGACGGCAAAGTCTTTCGGAGCATTCTTCAGGATTTCGTCCACCTGCTCCAGCGAACCGCTGGCCTCCTTGATGGCCACGATGTTCTGGCAGTCACGAGCCAGGCGGACAGTAGTCTCGGCCTTCATGTTGATACCCGTTCGGCCTGGCACGTTATAGAGCACCACGGGAAGAGATGTAGCAGAGGCAATGGCCTTGAAATGCTGATACAGACCTTCCTGAGAAGGCTTATTATAATAGGGACAAACCGAGAGCACGCCATCAATGCCGTGCCAGTCGGCCGTGCGGAGTTCTTCCACCACAGCAGCAGTGTTATTGCCGCCACATCCCATCAGGATGGGCACCTGACCGTTGACCAGTTCTATCACAAGATTCTTGATGTTGGTCTTTTCCTCGGCAGTCAATGTGGGTGTCTCGCCCGTAGTAGCCAGGATGCAGAGGAAATCAGCACCGTTATCCAGTTGAAAACGTACAAGTCTTTTGAGTGCTGCATAATCCACGGCACCATCGGCCGTGAAGGGAGTTATCAGCGCTATGCCTAAACCTTTGAAGATGTTGCGTGTCATAATTCTTTGAAATTTCGGTTACAAAAGTACAACATTTCGTGCAAACCACAAAATTATTGTTCAACTTTTAAGCCTTACTTGTACTATTTTGCTTATTCCGCTACGTTCGGGAATACAAAACAACTGGCCTTCGGAGCCAAACTCAATAGGCAACATCCTCCAGAAAAAGCGCATGGGCGGGCATTGACTCGCCAGCTTGTGTGCGCTGTTTGCCTTCCACTATCTTGCGGAATTCGTCGAGCGTGACCCGATGGCGCCCCACGTCAATCATCGTGCCCACCACGGCCCTCACCATATTGCGAAGGAAGCGGTTGGCAGAGACGCGGAAGTACCAATGCGACGAATCCACCTGAATCCAGCGGGCCTCGGTGACATGGCAGAGCATGGTCTTCACGTCAGAATGCGACTTACAGAAGGCTCCGAAATCATTGTATGTGCAGAGAATGCGCCCGGCTTCGTTCATCAGTTGGAAATCAAGCTCGTAGTGCAGCTCGCAGGAATACTGGCGGCAGAATGGATCGCGCTCGGTGTGAAGATAGTAGTGATAGGTGCGACGCGTAGCCGAGAAGCGGGCATGCATACCATCGGCCACCGGCTCTATGCGATAGACGGCAATGTCGCGCGGAAGCATCCGCCCCAGTCTATAAGCCGTCTGCTGACAATCCAACGGCCCGTCAAAATCAAAATGGGCCACCATCCGGCGGGCATGAACGCCAGCATCCGTACGCCCAGCTCCCACGATTTCAATCTCCCTGCGAATCAATACGGATAAGGCTTTCTGCAACTCATCCTGCACGGAGTTGGCTTCGGGCTGGATCTGCCAGCCGTGATAGTTGGTGCCATCGTAGGCAAGATGGATGAAATATCTCATTCGTGCTGGCCAAGTTTTTTCTTAGGAAACTTCGGACATGTGCCCCAACTCACCTCATCGTCCCTGCCGTCCATATAGGATTTCGTGAATTTCACCTTGCCGGTGGAATAGTTGTAAGACGCTTCGTTGAACGACTGAGTGTCGCGATCGTAGTCACTATCCAGTTTGCCGATGAGTTCGAAGTCGCCGTTCTGATAGCGATAGAGTTCTTCTATGTCCATCACGATTGAACCTGCCTGATCCGAATGGTTCTCGATGCGGAGCACGCCGCGGTCTGTGATGGTCACTTTGTTGGTGTTATCCATCATCAAGCCTTCCATAGTCATCAAGTCATCGTCAAGAATCGGCAGTTCCTTAGGGTATTCCTTGTAGAGAACGTACGTGCCGTCGGCCTTGCCCCAGTAGATGGCCAATACGGGCTGGTTGTTGTTGTAGATAGTGCCGTCGGTGCGCTTCACGATGTGCACGGCGCTGTCGGGCGTAGCCATGATAACCAGGTCGGCCAGCCCGTCCTTGTTGAGGTCGCCCGTGGGCTCACAGTCAATTCGCCAACCCTTCGGGGTGACATCCTTAGCCGATGCCCCGGAACGTTTGAAATTTTGAGCGTTGACAACCGTGGAAAGCAGCACGGTCAGCAGCAGGAAGATAAACTTACGCATATGCCTTATGTTATGATATTTTCTTGTCAGTAAGAGTGTTTGCGATAGCTTCCGCAAAACTTGTTCTGTTACGATGCAAAGATACAAAAAATAATCTGAATACGCAAATCTATTCGTCATTTTTTGAGGTCGTTTCATTTTGCCATTTTGTCATTTTGCCACATTGCCACATTAAGTAGGTACCATCATTCTGGGGATAAGTGTGAAATACAATCCTTATTATAATATATTAATATATTATAATAATATTATTAATATTATAATCTATAGTAATCATACTATTATTATTTTCAGTTTGCAATTACATCCTCTGGCTTAAAAACACAGAAGGGTGCTTAATGTGGCAAAGTGGCAATGTTGCAATGTTGCATTCTTTGTCCAGTGGGCAGAAGCAATGCTTCCAATGGGTAGAAAGCGTGCTTCCAATGGGCGGAAGCAATCTTTCCAATGGGCGGAAACATTCTTTCCAATGGGTGGAAGCATAATTTCCGGAATGCGGAAGGAGAAATTCAAGAATATTGACAAAAGTATGGATATTATTTTGTATCTTTGCAGAAAAGAATGAATAACTAAAAATCCAAGATTATGGCAGACAAGACCCCCACCCCACACATCGGAGCTAAATATGGCGAGATAGCCGAAACAGTCATCATGTCGGGCGATCCGCTGAGAGCGCAATTCATGGCTGAGCGATTCCTTGAAAATCCTGTATTGTTCAACAAAGTGCGCGGGATGCTCGGCTACACGGGCACCTACCAGGGCAAGCGTGTCAGCGTGATGGGCCATGGCATGGGAATCCCCTCGATGGCCATCTACTCGTATGAATTATTCAATTTCTATGGCGTTAAGAAAATCATCCGCGTGGGCTCTGCTGGCTCCATGAACCCAGACCTCCATATCGGCGACCTGATGCTGGCACAGGCGGCTTGCACGAACAGCAACTACGCCTCGCAGTTCCAGCTGTCGGGCACGTTTGCCCCCATTGCCGACTTCGGGCTGCTGAGGGCTGCCGTGGAAAAGGCTGAAGAACTGGGCTACACCTACAAGGTGGGGAACATCTACTCGTCAGACATATTCTACGACGAGAATACCGGGGCCACAGCTCAATGGCAGAAGTTAGGGGTGCTTGCCGTAGAAATGGAAAGCGCCGCACTCTATATGAATGCGGCACGTTATGGGGGACGCGCTTTGTGCCTGTGCACAATCAGCGACTCTCTGGTTACAGGCGAGGCCACATCGGCAGAGCAGCGTCAGACCGGTTTCACGCACATGATGGACGTGGCCTTCGGCATCATCTGAGCCTATAGCCTGTTGCCCTCCTTGGGAAAGACCACTTTGGGCTTGAACGTCTTGGCCTCCTCGAAATCCATCAGGGCGTAGCCGATGATGATCACCGTGTCGCCCACGATGCACTTGCGGGCAGCGGCTCCGTTGAGGCAGATGCAGCCTGAGCCGCGCTCACCTTTAATAATATAGGTTTCGATACGCTCGCCGTTGTTGTTGTTTACGATCTGAACCTTCTCACCGGCAATCAGCCCGGCCGCATCCATCAGGTCTTCATCGATGGTGATACTGCCCATATAGTTCAGGTTGGCCTCCGTAATCTTCACACAGTGAAGCTTACTCTTCATGACTTCTATCATCATTTTCTGCTGAGGTTATGAGGTTTCGTCTTACGGCTTGTATTTGATATGGTCAATGAGACGGATGGGAGTCTTGCCGCAATAGACCGTGATGCAGCCTACCACATAGGGTGAGTCTTCCCAGTTCTCCAAGTCCAGAAGCGTGTTGCCGTCAACAATCGAGAAATACTCCACTTCAAGTCCGTCAACGGCATTGATATCGCTGACCACCTTCTCTTGGGTTTCCTTGAGGGTATGGGTCTTGGCATAGCTGACGCTCTCCTTCAGAGCCTCATAAATCTTCGGAGCAATGGCACGCTCATCGGGAGCAAGCAATGTGTTGCGCGACGACATTGCAAGTCCGTCCTTCTCTCGAATGATGGGACACTCCACAATCTTCACCCGTATTCCCAAGCTCTTCACCATAGCCTTGATGACAGCTATCTGCTGCCAGTCTTTCTCTCCGAAATAGGCACTATCGGGACGCGTGATATAAAACAAGCGGCTGACCACCTGGCACACGCCATTGAAATGGCCGGGACGCTTGGCTCCTTCCATCACCGTCGAGACTGGCGGATACTCAAAGTGGCGGGTATCGGGTGTGGGATACATTTCGCTCACAGAAGGGGCAAACACATAGTCGGCACCAACGCTCTCGAGCAACTTGCAATCAGCATCCAACGTACGCGGATAGCGCTCCAGGTCTCCCTTGTCGTTAAACTGAGTAGGATTGAGGAAAACACTCACCACGGTCACATCGTTTTCTTTCACACTCTGCTCCACGAGCGAGGCATGTCCTTCATGCAATGCTCCCATCGTGGGCACAAGTCCAATCTTTTTACCTTCCTTACGAACCACGAAGAGTTCGTTCTGGAGATCAACAATCGTCTGGAATACTTTCATTTCTTTCTTACTGAGCTCTAAATTGGGTGCAAAGTAACAAAGAATTTGTGAAATATGCAAAGAATATTTTTAAAATATGCCAAATATCGTCTTAATAAAATTAAAACGTATCGTTTTCTACATTTTTTTTCGTACCTTTGCATATCAAATTTTAAACATATGGCAGCAAAGAAAGTATTATTCATCAACCAGGAAATCATACCATACGTACCCGAAAGCGAACTTTCACTTATGGGAAAGGAACTTCCGCAGGCTATCCAAGAAAAGGGATACGAGATAAGAACGTTCATGCCCAAATGGGGAATCATCAACGAGCGCAAGGGACAACTGCATGAAGTGATACGCCTGTCGAGAATGATGCTCATCATCGACGAGACTGACCATCCGCTGATTATCAAGGTGGCTTCTATACCACAGACCCGCATACAGGTTTATTTCATCGACAATGATGACTACTTCACCAAGCGCCAGATGGCAATCGATGAGAGCGGTGAGGAATATGCCGACAACGGAGAGCGCGCCGTGTTCTTTGCCCGTGGCGTGCTGGAAACGGTGAAGAAACTTCGCTGGACTCCAGACATCATCCATTGCCAGGGCTGGATGAGTGCCATCATCCCCCTCTATGTCAAGACAGCCTATCATGAAGAGCCCTCGTTTGCCAATACCAAGGTGATTACCTCACTCTTCAGCAAGGAACTGAAGAGCGAACTGGGTGAAGGCTTCAAGAAAGGCATCGAGTACAAGGATGCCAAGATGAAACTGCTCGATAAGTACAACAAGAAGTTTGACTTCATCGAACTGGGCAAGCTGGCCATAGACTATAGCGACGGCATCGTGGAAGCAGGAAGCGAAGTAAATGCTGAACTGCTGAAATACGCCACCGAACAGAATTTGCCCCTGCTGAAATATCCCGGCAAAGAGAATATCGGCGAAGCCTACAACCAATTCTACAAAAAGATATTGGGAGAGGAAGAATAACTTATCCCCAAGAGAATCATTCATCATTACATATATATTAGATTAATCGATAATGAAACTGAAATTCATGGCAGCCGGCGCGCTGCTACTGTCTATGGTGGTTGCTTCATGTAATGACACCACCGATACGATTGGACAAACACTCACGGATAACATGGATCAAATCAATATCAGCACCGACACCTTCTACGTGTCATCACGATCCATCAAGGCTGGTCCCGTGTTGTCAAGAACGGCAACCGGAAACCTCGGCCGCATGATTGACCCCGAAACAGGCAGCTATGTCACAGGCGACATCACCACGAAGTTCCACGTGCTTAGCAGCTACAACCTGCCTGAAAAGGAAAAGCTGTACAGCTATCACAAGAAAGGCGAAATTCTGGCCGACTCGTGCGAAATAAGATTCTATTTTGCCGATCAATTAGGCGACTCACTGGCTACCATGAAAGCCACGCTCTACGAGCTGGCCAAGCCACTTCAGGAAGACGGCAAATACTATACTGACTTCGATCCGATGAAGGAAGGATATGTGCGGACAGACAAGAATGCCGTCAAGATAGGAAAGGCCTACACCTTGTGTGACTACACGATTACGAAGAAGGAACGCGAAGCCTCAAACCACGCCAACAATATCCGCATCAGGATAACCGGACCCTATACGGACAAGGAAGGTAACGATTATCCCGACTTCGGCACATATATCCTCAGAAGCTATTACGAACATCCCGAGTATTTCTTTAATTCTCAGAGTTTTGCCAACCATATCTGCCCGGGCTTTTTCCTCAAGTCGGAAGCAGGATCGGGAAGCATGGCCTACATCTATGCCACAAACATGAACGTATTCTACCGTAGTGTTGACAATGACTCGGTGGCTATGGTCATGCCGTTCTCGGGTACCGAGGAAGTGATGCAGCATTCCACAATCACCAACGACGACAAGATAGACGAACTCGTGGAAGACAACACATGTACCTATCTGAAAACACCTGCCGGCATCTTCACCGAAATGACCCTCCCGGTGGATGATATCATGAAAGGACATGAGAACGATACACTCAACACGGTGAAGGTTTCGCTGACTAAGCTCAACAACAAAGTGATGAGCGACTACAGTCTTGATACGGCCACGGATCTGCTGATGATTCCCAAAGACAGCCTGAACACTTTCTTTGAGAGCAACAAGGGCATGGACAACAAAACGTCGTACCTGGCATCAATAGACGGCAACTCATATACCTATAGCAATATATCCGAACTGGTACGCCGCATGCACGACAAGAAGTTGAGCGGCAACTATTCGGATGACTGGAACAAGGTAGTGATCATACCCGTTGAATATCAAAGCACCGCCGTCTCTACTACGACAAGTTACTACAAGATGAATCATCAGATGACCATTACGAGTACGCGGTTGGTAGGTGGGCCGGAGAATCCAAACGGGCCTATCAAGCTAAGCGTCATCTATAGTAAATTCTCCAAATAATAGGACTGATGGCAGACGGCTATCTGGAATCTCACCAGGAAGAATATGAGAAAAGAAAAGCAGCATGGCTCCGCAAAAAGGGCCATGCTGCTACGCGTAATATCCCCAAACCTGAAGACGAATCCCTCTGATTGGATTTCTATTTCACAACCAATGTCTTGAACCAATCGCTCAGGAATCCTGAATAACGGTTTTGCGAATCCGAAATCAGGATCACAACCTGTGAACCGTCTTCAAGCACCGGTCCAAGACACATCCCCTCATAGTTGGCAAAGTCGCGATGGAAAAGTGATACCGAGGTCTTCCATTCATGTACAAGATGCTTTACGGAAGATTGCCGGGGATACACCTGAAAGACTTTGCAATTCACCCATGAGCCTAACTTTTCTTTGGCCATAAACGCTTCCCTTTCAAGAATCAAGAGCGAGCCATCGTCAAGCGCAGTCATAGCGCTGACACCATGTACACGACTCCCTGCGGATGAAGCACTTGGATAATCCAACCGGTAAGGGAAAGATTCGCGAGGTTGCAAATCCTCGCCGAAACTTTGCAAACGAAGTATTGAATCACCTCGAATTGCCGACTCAGTTGTCGTCCAGAAGAGATGTGTTTTCGCATTGTAGGCCAAAGCTTCAAACCCTCGATTAGCTTGAGCCGCCTTGAAATATTCGGGAATGTCCAGTTTGCGGTTTGTGGGTGTCCCATCCAATCCGTATTCCAACACGTCATTATGTTTCTCGCCGCTGATAAAGACCGTACGGGTAGAAGGCACATAGGCAATCCCCTCAGCATCGCGGTTGGCAAGGCCACTCTCAATGAAGCCTACATTATAGACCGAAGAAAGCATACCGCGCTCGTCAAACTTGAGGCTAAAGACATAGAAGCCATCTTCCTTCTTATCATCCACAACGGCAAAAAGACCGTTGCCGATAGGTGTAATCCCGCTGAAATTACCTGCCGGAATATCCGCATCGAACGAAATCTGACGGTGCTCACTTACGAGCGACAGCCAATGGGTTGAAGAATCAGTCCGTAGGGACCATAAAGAATCTGTCTGTGCCTGCAAGGAAGCAAACACAGACAGAATCAAACTGATTATAAAAAATCTCTTCACGCTTATTCGCCGAAATAGCGCTTCAACAGGCCAGCGAATCCAGCTCCATGACGAGCTTCGTCCTTAGCCATCTCGTGAACTGTGTCGTGAATGGCATCAAAACCAGCTGCCTTAGCATTCTTGGCAATGCGGAACTTGTCTTCGCAAGCACCAGCCTCGGCTGCAGCACGCTTCTCAAGATTGGTCTTCGTATCCCAAACACACTCACCGAGCAATTCAGCAAACTTGGAAGCATGGTCAGCCTCTTCGAAAGCATAGCGCTTGAAAGCCTCTGCAATTTCGGGGTATCCCTCGCGATCAGCCTGACGGCTCATGGCCAGATACATACCAACCTCGCCGCACTCGCCGTTAAAGTGGTCGCGCAAATCCTGAATCATTTCCTCGCTTACGCCTTCAGGTTTGCCGTCGCCAATCTTATGTACGGTTGCATACTCCATTTCCTCTTCGGTGATTTCCTTGAACTTGCTGGCTGGAACCTTGCAAACGGGACACTTTTCGGGGGGTTCTGGACCCTCGTGGATATAACCACATACGGTGCAAATAAACTTCTTCTTCATAATGTTTTCTGTAATAAGGTTATTAAACTGTTATACTTGTTCGCATAAAATCTATCCTATTTTCTGCTCCTGCCGGGCAGCCAGACACTCGCTACATACACCTTTATAATATAGCTGCATCTCATCTACGAGATTGCCCTGGATTTCACGTTGGCGGGTCATGACAGGAGCGGGCTCATCCATAAAGTCAATCACACGGCCACATTCCTTGCAATAGAAATGGACATGGGGGTGGGTGTCACCATCATAGCAGACTCGATGTTCGTCTATCGTTATCATCAAAGCCGCCTTGCGCTCCGAGAACAGGCGAAGTGTGTTATAGACGGTTGTCCTGCTCAGCGTCTTGATCTTAGGGCACAAAGCCTTATAGACCTCCTCAACTGTAGGATGAGTGAAATGAGTCATCAGATACGACATAATCTCAATGCGCTGAACGGATGGCTTGACACCACATTCCACTAGGCGCTCGATTGCCTTCTTTCTGATTTCCGGATCTTTCATACTGATAATTGTTTTTGCAAATATATAATATAAACTTGAGAAATCCAAATAATTTTGGAATTATTTCAAACTCTTCTTGATTTTTTTGATTTTCTTTCTATCAATATACTTTTTCAAGGCTGGCACCTGATGGGATATCTCGTCGGCCAAAAGACCGGCCACTACCGTAGCCCCATATATATTATAATGTGTATTGTCTTTCCGTCCTTTGGGCACAGAGGGATGTTCGCCCGGCTTAAACCACATGTGGAGCTTACGGCTTCCCTCCACGCCTAAACCTTGCTCCAGATCGTGCGTAATCTGGTTAGCTTTAATGAAGGGAACGTTCAAGCGCGCGGCTACATTGCGTGGAGAAAGCAGATAGGCACCGTGGGTATCTATCAGCGTGTCGCTATTCACCTTCTCATCCTCATAGACCGTGTTACGGAGAGACTCGTCATCTACCGAACTATCTACCTTGCGATAAAAATTACGGCGGACAACAGCATCACACAAGACGGGTATAGCCCCCTTCTCACGTGCTTCCAACACGAAACGAGACAGGTTGGCATCAAAGGATGTTCCAGGATCGGTGTGACGGTCAAGAGCCGGCTTTTCGTCGTTATGGCCAAATTGAATGATAACATAATCGCCAGGCTTTATCTTATCGAGCACTTTCTGCCAGCGCCCTTCATCAATGAAACTCTTTGACGAGCGGCCGTTGACGGCGTGGTTATCCACCACTACCCCACTCTTGAAATACTGCTGGAGCACCATTCCCCAGCCACGTTCCTGCTTGTCGCCAGTAGTATCCTTATTGGCCATCGTGCTATCGCCAATCATGAACACCGTGATGGGTGCCTTCTTCGTAAAGGCACATGCAACAAG
>JAEEGL013115506.1_pt1 | contig 11448 bp, 6 predicted proteins | sample 9134231 | NCBI WGS metagenome assembly JAEEGL01 (sample SAMN16246548, study PRJNA631951) | gut metagenome | biome: gut microbiome; feature: rumen; material: fiber-attached | host: Bos | place: Iran: Karaj | collected 2018-10
ACTCATGCCATCTACGCATGTTACAGTAATATTTTGTGCTGTATTTCTCCATGTTGTACTTGTATTTTCTGGATTTGTACATGTTGGAGCTATTGTATCTACATATGCATTTACTGAACATTTTGTTGTATTTCCAGCTTTATCTGTAATTGTAATTGTTCCTGTCGTTGCATTTGTAAATTCTTGATCAAATGTTGTTTGCTTACAACCAGAACCTACATCTGAACAAGCAACTGATACTGTCTGTTTAGTTTTTCTCCAATTTGTACTTGATCCTTCATTTGACTTTGTTCCACATGTTGGTGCTGTTTGATCAAACGCATTTGCATAACGTGTAGTATCTGCTGTTAATGTTAATGATGAATTAGCTGGAGCACCATTTGTTGCAGTGTTGCTTGTTCCCCATCCAACTATTGTATAACCAGTAGGCGCAGTAATACTTGGTAATGTTACTTTGCATCCTGCTGTTGAACCATTATATACTGTACATTCTTTGCTATTTGCTCCTATAGCTGTTACATTTGCGCCAATACTGCATGTTAATTTAAATACTTTTTTCCATGTTGCATATCTTGTTGCATTTCCTGTCAATGTAACTTTAGATCCAGCTGCTATTCCATTTGTTGCTGCCTTAGCTATTGCCCAACCATTAAATGTCCAACCACCTAATTGGAATCCATTGTTTGCTAATGTTACATCACAAGTAGTATCTTGTGTTGCTCCATTATATACTGCTGGAATTGTACAGCTATTTGCTGCTGTTTGACCAGATATTGTTCCGTTTGCTATTGTTGCAACATCATATGTCATTGTATATGTTATTGCATCTTTTTTACAGTTATAATATCTTGTTACATATTTTACTTTTGAACCGATGCCTGAGATATACATGTATTCACCCATTGCTTTTCCAGCACTAGCTGAAGATGCATTAGCACTTGCTCCCAAGTTTGCCCATCCTTCATTCATCTGTTTTGATGGTACCTTAACTGTTACAGAAGTGGCTCCATTATATATTGTTTCGCCATTTGAACCATCTGCAGTAGTGCATCCATTTGCTTTAAATGAAACAACTACTGTTTTCTTCCATAATGCATAAAGTGTAGTGTCTTGAGTTAATGTTAACTTACTTCCTGCACTTGATCCAGACTTAGCTTTATTATCAGTTGACCATCCTATGAATTCCCATTCATCAAATGAGAAACCATTACTTGGTAATGTTACTTCACAACTTGTTCCTGTAATTACTTCACAAGTAACAGGATTAGTTGTTCCTGTACCACCATTAGCATCTAATGATAATGTTAATGTCTTCTTTGCTTTTATAGTTGCATTTGGTGTATTACTTGAATTACCTGCATCGTCTTTTACTTGATTCTCTTTTAATGTAATTGTTGTTTCGCCATTTGCTGTAGATTTTAGTGTTAATGTATATTTTTTTCCGCCTTCGATATCACCTGTATTTATTGAAGTGATTGTTAAGTTAGAATCACTTAAAGTAAACGAACTTGCTGATAATGTATTTGTAACAATTCCACCATCATCTGTACATATTAAATCAAGAGTTCCTGTTTCATTAACTTTGATTATAGGTGCCGTTCCAAATGAACAAACTGGTGCTGCTGAATCTGCAAATGATCCATCAATTGTTATGTTTGTTTTAACAACTGCTCCTGTTTGAGGATTAGTTGTACCACTTACATAACCACCATCGAAACCTACAAAAGTATATCCTGTTTTAGGAGTTGCAGTTACTTTAACTTTATCTCCATATTTTACCGTTAATGTTGCAGCTGCAGTTGAAGCAGTTTTACTATTGCTTGTTTGAGTAACTGTTTCAGCTTTAACTGTTCCATTTGTTGGTTTATTTATTGTTGCTGTAAATGTATTACGATTAAATACCATATAATATGTTGCATTGCTACTTATAGTAACATCTGCTGTACTTAACGTTTTGCTTGAACTACCAAGTGCAGAAGTTACATATCCTTTGTATGTTGATCCTTCTGGTGCAGTAGTTATATTTGCCATTGTTATTTTAGTACCACTCTTAACAAAGTATGTAGTACTATTTCCATTATTTTCATAATTAGAAGTTGTATATGTACCAGCTTTTCCATTTAGTTTTTCTAATACATTTTGTACTGAGTAACTTACGATTTTTATGTTTTTCTTAGCAAAATTACCACCAGAATCTTTGCAGGCAAACCAATATGTTCCAGCTGCTGTTACTTCTTTAGTTAAACCACTACTTGATAATGCTGCTAAGTCACCTTCAGTAGTAGTTGTAATAGCATCTACTCCTGGTTCTGTTGTTCCAAAATAGTAAGCTGCTAATCCACTATCATCACTACAAGTTAATGTTACTTGTAATTTTGTTGCTTTTAAATCAGTTCCGCCTGCAATATCATTTACTGTTGGTACAGTTGTATCTCCAAATAAACCACCAATTGTTATATTTGCTTTAATAGCTGCTCCTGTTATTGGAGATGTTGTTCCAGTTAAATATCCACCAGTCCAACCACCAAATTTAAATCCAGTTGCTGGTGTTGCAGTACCTTTTACGGTATCACCATATTTTACTATCATTGTTTTTGTTTCATTAGCGCCTACTGTAATATTAGTTGAACTATCATTAGTAGATTCAACTTTAATTGAACCATTTATTGATCCTGTTGCTGTTACAGTATAAGTACTACGATTATATATTGCATAATATGTTGAGTTATCATTAATAGTTACATTGCTATTTGAAAGTGTTGCATTTGTTGATCCTAAAGCACTAGTTGTATAACCAGCAAGAGTTTCTGCTGATGCTCCTGTTGGTATTGCAAACATTGTACTTAATGATAATTCAGCTCCACTTTTTATTATATAAGTTGTAGCAGAACCACTATTTTCGTAGTTAGCACTTGTATAAGTTCCTGTTGTACCAGCAATTTTTTCTAATACACTTTGTGCCTTGTAACTTACAATTTTTACACTCTTCTTAGCATAATTATTGTTTCCGTCTTTACAAGCAAACCAGTATGTACCTGTTGCTGTTATTTCTTTATTAATGCCTTTTCTAACTGAAGATAATTCATCTACTGTTGTAATTGCACTTGCACCACTTGGTTCTGTTGTACCGAAATAGTATGCGGTTACTCCAATATTGTCACTACATTTCAAAGTTAATGTTTGAGCACTTGCTTTAGCAGTGTCACCACCAGTAATATCACTAATAGTTGGTGCTGTTGTATCACTACTTGCTTGTTCTTGCTCTGCAATATCCTTTAAGTCAATTGTAGTTAATGAAAAGTTATCAGGTAATGTTACTGCACTATTAGCTAATGCATCGATCCATGATCCATTAGCTTTTTTATAGTAAATAATCATATCTGATTCACTTACTCCAACGATTGTTCTTGCTGCAAGCATTATTCTTTTAGTTGTCAACACTCCATCATAAACATCGTTTTGATTTCGAGTAAACATATATTTACCAATTACATATGTTGATGAACCAATCAAATCATTTGTATAATCAGCTGTACCATTAGCATCTCCTTGCGAGATTGCATTACCATTGATATCAATTACTTCGATATCAAATTCACTAGGTACAGTGATATTAGCATTTGTTAATGCATCAATCCACGCTCCGTTTGCTTTCTTATAATAGATAATCATGTCTTCTTCTTCGTCGCCAAACAGACTCTTAGAAGAAAGCATTATTCTTCGTGTGGTTAATTTTCCATCATAATTGGCACTTACGTTTCTTGTAAACATATATTTACCAATTATATATGTTGATGGACTTACGTCATCCTTAGCTATTTTTTGGGCACTTACTTGTGGCACAAAAAAAAGTAAAATGGCTAAAATAAATAGTATTTTTTTCTTCATTTACAACTCCTACTTTCCTATTTTACTATATATTATTATTGTAGCACGCCTTACACTTTTTGTCACCATTTCAAACAAAATTTTCTTGATTTTTTTCCACAAAAAAACTAATCATTTTGATTAGTTTCTTTTATTATAAATTTATATATTTCTTCAACTGTATTATTAAAATTTTCAAAATCCACATCAAACCAATTAACCTTAACTTGATGATTAAACCAAGTATATTGTCTTTTAGCATATTTCCTAGTTCTTTGCTTCATTGTTTCAATACAATTTTCTAAAGTTTCTTTACCATCTAAATATGGAAACAATTCTTTATATCCAATCGGAGTTAAAACAGCTTTTGTTCTAACATTAGAATTATATACTCTTTTTACTTCCTCTAATAATCCTTCTTCAAACATTTTATCAACACGATTATTAAGTCGATCATATAAAACTTTTCTTGAAGTAGTGAGTCCTATAAATAAAACATTATCATATATTAAGTCTTCGCTTTTTTCTTTTTGACTCAAAGATTTATTATTATTTTCATAATAATCAAGAAATCTTTCAATTCTCTTTCGATTATTCATATGAATGTCTAAATCAGGTTCAATTGCTAAAGCTTTTTTATATAATTCTTCATTTGAATAAGAACTATAATCGTTACGTTTAGTTTCATCTTCAAACTCATAATTATAAAGTGCTGCTTTTATATAAAGTCCTGTTCCTCCAACTATAATTGGAGTTTTTTTTCTCCCTAAAATATCATCAATTACTCTTCTTGCATCTTTTTGATAATCATAAACAGTATAGTCTTCAGTAATATCTTTAATATCAAACAAGTGATGAGGAATATCCTCTTTTTCTTTTTCAGTCACTTTTGCTGTTGCAATATCTAAAGTTCTGTATACCTGAGTACTATCTCCATTGATAATCTCACCATTTAGTTTTTTAGCAAGTTCAACACTTAATTTAGTTTTACCAACTCCAGTTGGTCCTACAATTACTACTATCATTTGATTAACATTGCATCCCCAAAAGAGAAAAAGCGATATCTTTCTTTTACAGCTTCATTATATGCATGCAAGATATTTTCTCTTCCTGCTAAAGCACTTACTAACATAATTAATGTTGATTTTGGTAAGTGAAAATTCGTTATTTGATAGTCAATTGCTTTAAACTTATATCCTGGATAAATAAATATATTAGTCCATCCAGAACATGCTTCAAACTGACCATATCTAGACATAACTGTTTCAAGTACTCTTGTTGAAGTTGTTCCAACACTTACAATCATATTGCCATTTTTCTTAGCTTCATTTAAAACTTCAGCTGTTGATTCTTTCATTAAATAGTATTCACTATGCATTTGATGTTCTAGCACATTTTCAGTTGTAACCGGTCTAAAAGTACCAAGTCCTACATGTAGTGTTACATATTCTATTTTTATCCCTTTGGCTTCTATTTTATCAAGAAGTTCCTTAGTGAAATGAAGTCCTGCTGTTGGAGCAGCAGCACTACCAATTTCCTTAGCATATACTGTTTGATAACGATCTTTATCAGCTAGTTTTTCATGAATATAAGGTGGTAATGGCATTTCACCAAGTTTATCTAATATTTCATAGAATATACCATGATAGTAGAATTTAAATACACGTATTCCATCTTCATCTACAGCAATACATTGTGCTTTTAAAATACCATTGCCAAAGTTAACAACAGTTCCAACATCGATTCTTTTAGCTGGTCTTACCAAACATTCCCAAGAATCAGCTTCGATCTCTTTAAGCATTAATATTTCAATATGAGAACCTGTTTCTTCCTTGATTCCAAAAAGTCTAGCAGGCATTACTTTAGTATCATTTAATACTAAAACATCGCCTTCTTCTAGATAATCAATAATATCATAAAAGTGTTTATGTTCAATCTCACCAGTCACTTTATCAAGTACCATTAATCTCGATTGATCACGATTTTTAAGTGGTGTTTGAGCAATTAAAGATTCTGGTAATTCATAATTAAAATCTTCAGTTTTCATTCTTCACGTCCTAAAATAATCCCTCTTGATGTTTAATACCTAAATGAGCATAAGCTTTTTCAGTTACAATTCTTCCTCTAGGAGTTCTTTTAATAAACCCATTTTGTAATAAATATGGTTCATAAACATCTTCGATAGTTGTTTGTTCTTCGCCTACAGCTGATGCAATAGCTTCGATTCCAACTGGACCACCATTAAATTTTTCAATAATGGCTTTTAATAAATTATAGTCAGTTGCATCTAAACCCAATTTATCAACTTTAAGTTTGTCTAAAGCAAGAGTAGCAATTTCTAAATCAATATTGCCCCCACCAAGTACTAAAGCAAAATCGCGAATTCTTTTAAATAAACGATTAGCAATTCTTGGTGTTCCTCTACTTCTTTTTGCAAGTTCAATTGCTGCTTCTTCATCAATTGGACTTTCTAAAACACGACTAGTTCTTTTAACTATATCTGTCAATTCTTCAATTGTATAATAATTTAATTTGAAAATAATTCCAAAGCGATCACGTAATGGACCAGTTAAGTCCCCTGCTCTTGTTGTTGCTCCAACTAAAGTAAATGGTGGTAAATCAATTTGAATAGATCTACTACTATTATCAGTTCCAACAACAATATCAAGTTTATAATCTTCCATTGCTGAATAAAGAATTTCTTCTATAAATCTTGGAATACGATGAATTTCATCAATGAATAAAACGTCTCCTGGTTCAAGAGTCGACAAAACGGCTGCTAAATCACCTGATTTTTCAATAGCAGGACCACTAGTTACTTTTATATTTGAACCCATTTCATTAGCAATTATATAAGCTAAAGTTGTTTTACCTAATCCTGGAGGACCATATAGTAAAACATGATCTAAAGATTCATCACGCATACGAGCTGCTTTCATAAATACATCTAGATTTTCTTTTACTTCTGTTTGACCAATGTATTCGTTAAGCATACTCGGACGAATTGATTCTTCATATACGTCTTCGGTATCTTTATTTGCATCTAATATTCTTTCCATATTACCTCCTACTTAGTTAATAATAATTTTAAGGCTTCTTTTATTTGTTCTTCAATTGTATCACTTTTTACTTTTGGTATTACTTTATTGATATCAGCTGGTTTATAACCAAGACCTTTTAAAGCTTCAAACAATTCTTCATTATGTACCTTACTATTAGATGATACCTCATTACTTACTAATTTTCCTTTTAAATCTAAAATTATTTGACGAGCAACTTTATCTCCAATCTTAGGAAACTTCTTTAAATAAAGAATATTTTCTCTTTCAATTGCATCAATAATACCACTTACTCCACCTGTTGCAAACATTGGTAATGCCATTTTACAACCAAGACCTTTTACTTCAATAAGTCTTAAGAATAAATCTCTTTCTTCTTTAGTTTTAAAACCATAAATAGAGTTTTCATCTTCACGAACCATATTATATACATATACTTTATATTCTTCATTTTCATTAAAACTATAAGGATTTGGTGTATATACCAAGTATCCAACTCCATTTACATCTAATGCAATATAATTGCTTTCTATTTCTGTAACTATTCCTTTTAAATATGTATACATTTTATCACCTCTAGTAATTTGTTGGATTTTGCATCAACTTTAGGATTTCTTCAAAGTTATCATCATCCGCCATAATATTTTTATGAATTTCTCCACACTTTTCACATTTATATACAATTTTATATGTATCCTTAAATTTTTCAACGGCAATCGGTTTTAATAATCCCATGCATTTATTCTTACGATCACCTGGAAAAATGTCAACATGTTTTGAATACAAACATTTATTACAATGATCACGAGCACTTCCTTTAAGAATATCTACTTCTTCCATGCAATTTTCACATATAAAAGTTTCATTAATCATTTTAAACCTTTTTGTATCCATGCATTTCACCATTTATATCTTACCATTTTTTGATTGTTTTTACAAACAAAAAAGCAGAATAAACTTCTGCTTTTTTACCATTCTGTTTTAAGAATCATTTTTGTTCCTGTAGTACTTGTTAAATTTGTATATGAAGCACCATCAATATCATACATAGTATGTGGTAATTCTACTGCATCCCCAGTTATACGTTTTGGTGTTTTTAACTGAGTTAAACTAGTTAATCCATTAAGCATACCCATATTAATATTAACTTTATTCATATCAAAAGTGCTTAGGTCTAGCGTTGTAAGACTTTCACAACTATCAAACATATAACCCATATTAGTTACACTACTTGTATTAGTTCCTGCTAAGTCGACATATGTTAAACTTCTTAAATTATTAAACATATATGATGCATTATTATTTAAGAAAACTATTGATGCTTCTGTATAGTAATATATAATACCCTCATCATACCAAACATATATCAAACGACTAGAATCATTAGTAGAAATGACATTATCATCAGTTAAACCCTCTACTAGTGTTGAAGATTTTCTAATTTCAGTTATACTTCGATTAATACTTGAATAAGTAGCTGCTGAATTACCTGCCATTTTTTTGATTTTCTCGTTAAACATCTGACCAGATATCATCTGTGTTTTACTTTCAAGTAAAATACTATTTGTTAGTTCATTAGTTAATTTGGTATATGCCTTACCGTCACTATCATATAAAGTTTTAGATAGTATTACTTCAATGTTAGCATTTACTTTTGGTGTATTGAGAGCAACTAATGAAGTTGTTCCATAGAAAACTGTTGTTGCACTTCTAACATTAGATAAATCAAAGTTGCTTAAATCAATACTTGTTAGACTACTACAATTATAGAACATATATGACATATAACCTACTTGACTAGAATCAAATATACTTAAATCAATTGTCTTTAAATTTGGTAGATTTGCAAACATATAAGTTACTTCACTTGGTAAGTATATTTTACTTGCACTTGTGTAGTAATAAATAGTTCCTGCATCATACCATAAATATAATGCTTCTGATGATCCTGGCATTGATAAAATATTATCTTTATCAAATTCTATATCAGGCAATGAATCAGCTTTTCTAATTGCTGTTATATTTTCATTTACTGTTGATGTTGTAGCATCAGTACTACCTGCCATATTTTTTATTTTGGCATTAAAGTCTGTTCCTTTACTAATCATATTAGGTATTCTAAGAACAGTTTCAGTTGGTGTCGTTGATGTTAAACTTGTATATGCATTGTCTTCATCATCATACATTTTCTTTGGTAATGCTATTTCATAATCACCATTTATTTTTGGTGTTACTAGTTCCTCTAAACTATTATTACCATAGAAAACATTGTTATATTTTGTAACTTTTGATAAATCAAATGTGCTTAAATCAAGTTTCTTTAAGTATTGACTACCATTGAACATTGAATCAATTGATGTAACACTACTAGTATCAATGTTACTTAAGTCTAAACTTGTTAAGTTTAAAGATGAGAACATAAATTGCATATTTGTTACTTTTTTGGTATCAAGATTACTTATGTTTAAACTTGTTAAACTTTCACAACCCATGAACATTGCAAACATATCAGTTACATTTGATGTGTTGAAACTACTGATATTTAATGATGTTAAACTTGCATTATTTAAGAATAAGGCTCCCATAGTTGTTACTTTATTTGTATTAAAACTGCTTAAATCTAAACTTGTTAAACTGCTGCATCCAGAAAACATATATGACATATTTGTTACATTTGATGTATCAAAATTACTTAGATTTAGACTTGTTAAGCTTGCATCATCCATAAACATTGCTGCCATAGTTGTTACATTACTTGTATTGAATTTACTTAAATCTATACTTGTTAATTTCTTACATCCAGAGAACATTCCATACATACTTGTTACATTTGATGTATCAAAACTGTCAATATCTATACTTGTAACATTAGCAAAGTTATCAAACATATAGTTGACGCTTTCTGCTAAGTATATTTTTTCTTCTCTTGAGTAATACTTCTTAACAAAGTAATAAAGTGTTCCATTTTGATACCAAGCATATATAGGAATATCAGAATCATCATCTGATATCAAATTATTGTTATCAAATGGTACATTTGGTAAAGATTTTACTTCTTCTATCTTAGTAATATTTGTATTTTCAGTAAAATTAGTAGTACCTACAGGCATACCAGCTAACATCTTAGCTTTAGAATTAAATGATGAACCTAGTATTGCCTTATCGGCTTTTTCTAATTGATTTCTTAAGTTGATTACGGATATTTCAAAACTTGTTGGAGCATCAATACTTTCTCCTGTTAAGGCATCTATCCAATTGCCACTGGCAGTTTTAAAGTAAATTATCATATCAGATTCTTTACTACCAGTTAGTGTCTTTGATGCTAACATTATTTTTTGAGTATTTAAAACTCCATCATAGTTGTTTTTTTGATCAATATCTCTTGTATACATATAATTACCAATTATATATGTTGATGGATAAACATCTACTTTATTAACTATGTAATCGCTTAAATCATCAAGGATAATTGGACTAGCAATTTCGACATTCATATCAATAACGTCTATTTCAAATGTTGATGGTGCAACTAAAGCTTTTCCTGTTAACCCATCTATCCAATTTCCAGCCACATTTTTATAATAAACAATCATAGCTGATTCTGTATCTCCAGATATTGTTTTAGAAGCTAACATTATACGTTTAGTATTTAACTTCCCGTCATAATTATTTTCATCATTAGGTGTTCTTGTAAACATATATTTTCCAATTATATATGTTCCACTCTCAACATCATCTTTAGACACTATTAAAGCACTGACAGTTGAGAAAAACATTAAATTTAAAACTAATACTAATAGTATTTTTTTAATTAAACTATTTCTCATATCAGTGCCCCTTTCTAGTTAGTTAAGAATTGAATTAAATAAGGTCCAAGTATTATAAGCATTATTAATGGTAAGATGAATAATACTGAAATAATACTTATTTTATTTGGTATTTTATTTATTTGACCTTTTATTTCAAGAATTTCTTTTTCTCTTAAAAATTCAATTTGATTATACATTGTTTGTAAAATGTTATTACCAAAAACCTCTGTTTGTGTGATATTTAAAATTATATTATTTATTGTTTCAGATGGAATACGCATCTTCATATCTTCTAAAGCTTCCATGAGAGATTTACCAAGTTTTACTTCGACTAAAGCTTTTTTAAATTCATTTGAAAGTTCAGAATTTACATTTGCTGCTGCGATTTCAATTGAGTTTTCTAAATTACGTCCTGATTCTAATGTTAAAGTTAAAATCTCAAAGAAGTCTAATGCTTCTTTATTTAACTTTCTTCCTCTTTTAGCAACTGGAGATTCTAAGAATGAATAATAGAATAAATAATACCATGCTATTCCAGCTATCGGACCAAAAACATATCCAAGATCAGTTGAATAAAGAACGATAAGAGCAATAATAATTGTTGTTACCAATCTCGTATTTTGAAATGAAACAGCGTTCCACTTAGTTGTACCTAATTGTTTTACTTTTATATCTATTTTCCTGATTGTGGCATCAGTATAGATTTTTCTTAT
>JAEEGL013711327.1_pt1 | contig 11448 bp, 8 predicted proteins | sample 9134231 | NCBI WGS metagenome assembly JAEEGL01 (sample SAMN16246548, study PRJNA631951) | gut metagenome | biome: gut microbiome; feature: rumen; material: fiber-attached | host: Bos | place: Iran: Karaj | collected 2018-10
ATTTCCGCCAGCGTGACGGAATTCTGGAGAAGGTGGCATATCTCGCTCGGAAGCTGGTTCCGCGAGTACGTCTATATCCCGCTCGGCGGCAACCGCGTAAGCGTCGGCCGGCATATCCGCAATATCCTGATTGTATGGATGCTGACGGGCCTCTGGCACGGCGCAGCCTGGAACTTCGTCGTCTGGGGCCTGTTCTACGGGATCTTCCTGCTGCTTGAGAAATATATCTGGGGAGGCCTGCTTTCGAAGCTTCCGGCCTTTATCGGCCGTATCTACACGATGATCGTCGTCATGATCGGCTGGGTGTTCTTCGCGAGCGACAAGGTCGGCTACGCCTTCCGTTATATCAAGGCCATGTTCTTCGGCGGCGCGTCGCTTGCCGACAACGTCGGGCTCTATTACCTGCGGACGAACTGGATCCTTTTCATCATCCTGATCCTGGCGTCCCTTCCGCTCGGCGTGCGCGTCAAGGAGTGGCTGCTCGCCAAAACGAAGTACGGCGCCGGCGTCATGACGGTATGCTACGTGGCGGTGTTCTTCCTCTCGATCGCGTTCCTTGTGACGGAAACCTACAACCCGTTCCTGTATTTCCGCTTCTAGACGGACGGACAGGAACCGGACATACATAGATAAGCCGGCATATGAAGGAAAAAGAGAGACAGACATACGAACTGAATAAACGAAGGGCGGGAAGACGGGTCATGCTCGTGTTCCTGGTCTCGATCCTCGTCCTTTCGCTCGCTTCGCTGATCGCGAAGGATAAGGACTTTTCGGAAAAGGAGAACCGGTCGTTAACGACGATGCCGAAGATCACGTTCGACGGGCTTGTCCGCGGAACGGTCGAAAACAAATTCGAGTCCTACTGCGCGGACCAGTTCATCGCGCGCGATTTCTGGGTGCGCGCCCAGAGCATCGTGGCGAGCCTGGAAGGCCGGAACGAATCCTCCGGGGTGTTCAGGGCGAAGGACGGCTATCTGATCCAGGATTTCGAAACGCCGGATCAGGACCTGATCGAAGCGCAGACGCAGGCGATCAACGCTTTTGCCGATCGTCACGGAAACGTCAAGTTCTATATGATCCTGGCTCCGACGGCGGTCAACGTGTTCGAGGACAAGCTTCCCGCAAACGCGCCGGCGGCCGACCAGGGCGCCTATATCCGGGATTTTACCGGGAAACTGAGCAGCCGGATCATGAACGTGGACGCTCTGCGCGTGCTCCGGAGCCATAAGGATGAGTACGTGTATTATAAAACGGACCATCACTGGACTTCGCTCGGCGCGTATTACGCGTACAAGGAGGCCGCCAACGTGATGGGGCTGGATACATCGGACGACAAGTATGAGGCGATGCTCGTAACGACAGGGTTCCAGGGAACGCTGCAGGCCAGGAGCGGCTACCGGCCGCGAACCTATGACGACATCAACGTGTATTTCAACCTGCACAGCGAGTTCGACGTCAGCGTTTATTACATGGAGAAGCAGAAAAAAGCGCCGACGCTTTACGACACGTCCGCGCTGGAGCGGCGTAATAAATACGAGCTGTTCCTCGGCGGGAACGAACCGCTTATCAGGATCAACTCCACGACGCTCAACAAGCGCAACCTGCTGGTGATCAAGGACTCCTACGCCAACTGCTTTATCCCGTTCATGACGGGGCAGTTCCAGAAGGTCGTGGTGGTCGATCCCAGATATTACTATGAGGACATTGACGAGCTGATCGATATGGAAGGCATCACGGACGTGATCTTCCTTTACAACGCGACGACGCTGTCGCAGGACGGCTCGCTGGTGCCCGTCCTGACGGAGATAAAAGAGAAAGCCGATCCGCAGGAGAGCTTCGGAACGCCTGAAGAAGACGCCGCGGCGGCGGAAAACGCGCTGAATGACATGCTGGAAGACGACGCTTCGAACGATTCCGGCACGGAGAACGCTTCATCCGGCACGGAAGATACGTCCTCCGGAGAAGACAGCGCGGCGCAGGACGGCGGCGGATCGCAGGAAAGCGGGAATTAGGCCATGGCGGATCCCGAAAGGCTCTGGGAAAAGCTTGGCGCTTACGCGGAAGAGAACGCGGCGGCATTCCATATGCCGGGTCACAAAAGGAATACGGCCGGGCGGGAAGGTCTGCCCGGATGGCTTCGGGAGATGATGGCGTGCGACATCACCGAGATCACCGGATTTGACGACCTGCGTCATCCGGAGGGGCTGATCCGGGATATGCAGGAGGAGCTTTCGGATCTTTTCGGGAGCGAAAAGACCTTTATCAGCGTCGGAGGAAGCTCGCTCGGAAATTTAAGCTGTATACACGCGGCGGTGCCGGTCGGGGGGACCCTGATCGTTGCCGGAGAACCGCATGTAAGCATATTGAACGCGATTACGGTCGGCGGCCGAAACGGCATATTTATACCGGCGGAAACGACGGCGTCCGGCATACAGGGCTCCGTGGATCCGGAAGCGGTCCGGGACGCGCTTGACCGTCATCCGGAGGCGGACGCGGTCGTCGTAACGTCTCCGAGTTATGAAGGAGTCGTTTCCGATATCCGGTCCATCGCCGGGACCGTCCATGAAAAAGGGCTGCCCCTTCTCGTGGACGAGGCGCACGGGGCTCACCTGAAGTTCTGTCCGGGATTTCCGGAAAGCGCCCTGAGCCTGGGAGCGGACCTGGTCGTGCAGAGCCTGCACAAGACGCTGCCGGCCCCGACGCAGACGGCGGTCGTCCATCTGGCGGGCGGCAGGTTCAGCGCCGGATACCTTGAGAAATGCATTCAGTGTTATCAGACGACGAGTCCGTCGTATCTGCTGATGGGCGGCATTTCCTGGTGCGCCGGTTATCTGAAGGAACACCGGGAGGACTTTTCCCTGTACGCGGACAGGGTCCGTACGCTCCGCCGGCGGATCGAAGCGATACGTCCGGGACTCTGCATGGAGCTTTCGGAAGACCCGGCCGTGTTCGCGGCCGATCCGGGGAAGCTCGTGCTGAGCGCGGAAAAGACCGGACTTACGGGAAAAGAGCTTCTGGACGTCCTGTCGGCCCGGTACGGCGTCGAGTGTGAAAAGGCCGAAGCGTCGTACGTGATCGCGATGACGTCCGTATGGGATACGGAAAACGATTATGAACGCCTGCTGAAGGCGCTGGAAGATCTTTCGGACAGATAGGGGCCGGTATGGGCAGACTGTTCTGTATCATGGGAAAAAGTGCATCAGGAAAGGACACGCTCTACCGGAGGCTCCTTGAAGATACGGATCTCGGGCTTTCCCCGGTCGTCCTCTATACGACCCGGCCGATCCGGACGGGGGAGACCGACGGCGTCACCTATCATTTTGTTACGGAGGAAGTCTACCGCGCGATGAAACAGCGCGGGGAGATCATCGAGGAGAGGGTCTACCATACGGTATTCGGCGACTGGTATTATTTCACGGCGGACGACGGACGGATCGATCTGGCGACACGCAGCTATCTGACGATCGGCACGCTGGAATCGCTCGCGCAGATGCGGGCGCATTTCGGGGAGGACGCCGTAGAGCCCCTGTACATCCAGCTGGACGACGGAGAGCGGCTGGCGCGCGCCGTGGCGAGGGAACGGATCCAGAAGAACCCCGGTTACGAAGAACTCTGCCGGAGGTTCCTGGCGGACCAGGAGGACTTTTCCGAAGACGCTCTTAAAAATGCCGGGATCGGGCGGAGGTTTTTTAACGGAGACCTCGAGGCCTGTACGAAGGCGCTCGCAGAGCATATCAAAGCGCTGGAAAACGGCGCGGACGGAGGACGCGGATGATCAGATCGGATAATGTGGTCGGACATAAGGATATCCTGGAGTATATGGATAAAGCGGTCGAAAGCGGCCAGGTCTCGCACGCCTACATCCTGCAGGGAGAAAAGGGAAGCGGGAAAAAGCTGCTGGCGCGGACGTTCGCCATGGCCCTGCAGTGCACGGGCGAAGGCGCAAGGCCCTGCGGGGAATGCCATTCCTGCAGGCAGGCTGCCTCGGGCAACCATCCCGACATCGTCTGGGTGAAGCATGAGAAGCCCTCGCTGATCCGCGTGGACGACATCCGAGACCAGGTGATCCGGGACATGGATATCCGTCCGTATCAGTCTCCGTATAAGATCTATATCATCCCTCATGCCGACCGGATGAACGAACAGGCGCAGAACGCCCTTTTAAAGACGCTGGAGGAGCCTCCGGCCTACGGGGTGATCTTCCTGCTGGCGGAAAGCGCCCAGGCGCTCCTGCCGACGATCCAGTCGCGGTGCGTGATGCTGAAGCTGAGGGATCTGAAGGATTCGCTGATCGAAAAGTATCTGACGGAAACGCTGGGGATCCCCCGCGACAAGGCCGCGGTCTGTACCGCGTTTGCCCAGGGCTCCCTCGGGAGGGCCATCATGCTGTCGCAGTCGGACCATTTCGGCGAGATCCGCGATCACGCGGTCCGTCTGGTCAAGTCGGTCCATGACATGGAGATATACGAGCTGATCCAGGCGGTGAAGGAGATCGGCGAATACAAGATGGATATCGCCGATTATCTGGATTTCCTGACGGTCTGGTACAGGGACGTCCTGATGTTCAAGGCTTCCGGAGACGCCAACCGCGTGATCTTCCAGGATGAGCTGGCTTCCGTCAGGGAACAGGCGATGCGCTGCTCCTACGAGGGGCTTGACGAGGTGATCCGTTCGCTTCAGAACGCGAAGGACAGGATCAGGGCCAATGTGAATTTTGACCTGGTCATGGAGCTTTTATTATTGACGATGAAGGAGAATTAACATGACGACAGTTGTCGGGGTCCGTTTCAGGACCGCCGGAAAAGTATATTATTTCGATCCGGGCGAGCTTGCGCCCGCGAGGGATTCGCATGTGATCGTCGAAACGGCCCAGGGGCTGGAATTCGGGACGGTCGTGCTTCCCCGTAAGGAGGTGGCGGATGAGAAGGTCACGCTGCCTTTGAAAAAGGTCCTCCGCATGGCGACGGAAAAGGACGAGGAGACCGAGAGGGACAACCGCGCGAGGGAAAAGGAAGCGATCCGTATCTGCAGGGAACGCGTCCAGAAACACGAGCTGGAGATGAAGCTCACCGGCTGTGAATACACGTTCGACCGCAACAAGCTGTTGTTTTATTTCACGGCGGACGGGCGGGTGGATTTCCGCGAGCTCGTCAAGGATCTGGCGACGACCTTTCACACGAGGATCGAGCTTCGGCAGATCGGCGTGAGGGATGAAGCCAAGATCGCCGGCGGTATCGGCGTCTGCGGCCGCGAGCTTTGCTGCGCGACGTTCCTTTCCGATTTTTCACCGGTCTCGATCAAGATGGCGAAAGAGCAGAATCTTTCCCTTAATCCGACCAAGATCTCCGGTATGTGCGGACGGCTGATGTGCTGTCTGAATCATGAGGAGGAGGCCTATGAATTCCTGAACGCCAAGATGCCGGCCCAGGGCGACCGGATCACGACGCCGGACGGACTGCCCGGCCAGGTCGTAGGCGTCAACGTCCTTCGCCAGCGCGTCCGCGTGCTCGTCACGCTCCGGGAGGAGGACGACGAAAAGGAAATGCGGGAATACGCGGTCGAGGAACTGTCGTTCACACCGCGCGGCAGGAAGAAAGGCAAGAAGAAAAAGGATAAAGAAAAGGATAAGGAAGTCCAGGCCGCTCCCGTAACGGAAGAGGCCGAGGAGGAGATCCCCGTCACTCCCGAACTGGAGGAGCTGATGAAGGAGGATCCGGATACGCTGGAGGACATCACGGATATCACCGGCGTTCCCGCCGGGAAAGAGCCCGCAAAGGAAGAAGGGCAGCATAAGCGGCGCAGAAGGAACCGGAAAAAGAAGAGACCGGAAGACGCCGCGGCCGGAGAAAATACGGCGCGCGAAGATAGAGAGAAGAAGCCGGCGGACAAAGAGCAGAAAAAGCAGAAGCCGCCGAAAAAGAAAGACAGACAGCCCGACGGAAAAGCCCGGGAAAAGGAAGCAAGAGAACCCGCGGAAAAGGGCGGAGAACAGAAAAAGGATAAAAAGAAGAAAAACCCGTACTGGAAGAAAAAGAAGCAGGGAAAGGACCGGCCGAAGGATGACGGAGCCCGTACTGAAGGACACTGAGAGGCTGGATGACCTTGAGTGCCGCGGATACCGGATCATCCAGGATCCGTCAGGCTTCTGTTTCGGGATGGACGCCGTCCTTCTGAGCGCGTTCGTCCGGTGCGGTCCGGACGCGAAATGTCTGGATCTCGGGACGGGGAACGGCGTGATCCCGCTGCTGATGTGCGGCAAGGATAAAGGTTCTTCCTTCTGCGGGCTGGAGATCCTTGAAGACTATGCCGACCGCGCGCGGCGGAGCGTCCGGCTGAATGGCCTCGAAGACAGGATCCGTATTTCTACGGGAGATCTGAAAGAAGCAGAGAAGTACTATCCGCCTGCTTCTTTTGACGTTGTAACGTGCAATCCGCCCTATATGCTGGCGGATCACGGGATCATCAGCGAAAACCATGATAAAATGGCGGCCCGGCATGAATTGTTCTGCACGCTTGAGGACGTGGTCCGCGCCGCGTCCGGGATGCTGGCGCCTAAAGGACAGTTCTTCATGGTCCACAGGCCTTTCCGGCTGACGGATATCCTGACGCTCATGCGGCGGTACGCGCTGGAGCCGAAGGAGCTGCAGATGGTGCAGCCGTTTGCGGATAAAGAGCCGAATTTGGTGCTTGTCCGGGGCGCCCGCGGCGGAAGGCCGGGGATGAAAGTCCGGGAGACCCTGACCGTATACGAAAGTCCGGGAAATTATACGCGGGAAGTCCTCCGGATGTACGGAAAAGAATAGGATATGGAAGAAAAAACGACAGGAAAACTGTATGTCTGTCCGACGCCGATCGGCAACCTGGAGGATGTGACCCTCCGCGTGCTGCGCATGCTCCGCGAAGCGGACCTAATCGCGGCCGAGGACACGCGCGGCACCGTCAAGCTTCTGAATCACTATGAGATCTCTACGCCGATGACGAGTTATCACGAGCATAACAAGATCAAAAAGGGGCTGGAGCTGGTGAAGAAGATGGCGGACGGATGCGTGATCGCGCTGGTGTCGGACGCCGGAATGCCGGGGATCTCCGATCCGGGGGAGGAGCTGATCCTCATGTGCCGGCAGAACGGGATCCCGGTGGAGGTGCTTCCGGGAGCGACGGCTTCGGTGACGGCTCTTGTCCTGTCAGGGCAGCCCTGCCGGAGGTTCGCCTTCGAGGGCTTTCTGCCGAAGGATAAGAAGGAGCGCAGGAAACGGCTGCTGGCGGTCGCGGAGGAAAAGAGGACGATCATCCTTTACGAAGCGCCCCATCGCCTGCGGGACACGCTGGAGGAACTGCTGTCGGTGATCGAGCCAGAAAGACCGGTGAGCATATGCCGGGAGCTGACGAAAAAGCACGAGACCTGTCTGGATACGACGCTGGCGGAGGCGGCGGAAACGTACCGGGAGGAGGAGCCCCGCGGGGAATTCGTGCTGGTGATCGCCGGGCGGAGCGAGGAAGAGGAAGAACAGATGGAACATGCCCTTTGGGAAAAACTGTCGTTTACGGAGCATATGGAAAAATATGCGGACATGGACAGGAAAGAGGCCATGCGGCAGGTGGCGAAGGACCGGGGCATTTCAAAGCGGGACGTATACCGCGGATTGCTGGAGGAGGAAAAATGATCCGACTGTTTGATGAAGGAATGTATTACGACCGGAAGACGGGAGAGCTCGTAAGGGCGGCTTCCGGAAAAGAAGCGGGATCCTTTAAGGCGCCCGAAGACGCGGCGAAGGGGACGATGGCCTACCGGATCCTGAAGGCCCATAATACCTCGGATTCGATGGACCGGCTTCAGATCCGCTTCGACAAGCTGATCTCGCACGATATCACGTTCGTCGGGATCATCCAGACGGCCAGGGCGTCTGGACTGACGAGATTCCCGATCCCCTACGCGCTGACGAACTGCCACAACAGCCTGTGCGCGGTCGGGGGAACGATCAACGAGGATGACCACATGTTCGGGCTGACGGCCGCGAAACGCTACGGCGGGATCTATGTGCCGCCCCACCAGGCGGTGATCCACCAGTTCGCCAGAGAGATGATGGCGGAAGGCGGCGGCATGATCCTCGGCTCCGACAGCCACACCCGTTACGGCGCGCTCGGCACGATGGCGATGGGCGAAGGAGGGCCGGAACTGGTCAAGCAGCTCCTGTCCCGGACGTACGACATTCCCATGCCGAAGGTGGTCGCCGTTCATTTAAGCGGGGAGCCTGTTAAAGGCGTCGGTCCGCAGGACGTGGCGCTGGCCGTTATCGGCGAGGTCTTCGCGAAAGGTTTTGTAAACAACAAGGTCATGGAATTCATCGGCCCCGGCGTGAGCCGGCTGTCCGCTGATTTCCGTATCGGGATCGACGTCATGACGACGGAGACGACGTGCCTGTCGTCGATCTGGGAAACGGACGAGACGATCCGTGAGTTCTACGCCGTTCACGGCCGGGAAGACGCTTATAAGGAGCTTCATCCGGAGGACGGGGCGTATTACGACGCGGCGGTCTGCGTCGACCTTTCGGATATCCGTCCGATGATCGCGATGCCCTTCCATCCGAGCAACGCCTATACGATCGAAGAGGTGCAGAAGAACCCCGGCGACGTCCTGCGCGAAGTAGAGAAGCGGGCGCTCGTAAGCCTCGGGGATGTGCCGTATTCCCTGACGGACAAGATCAGGGACGGGAAAATATACGTCGAACAGGGTATTATCGCCGGCTGCGCGGGCGGCGGATTTGAGAACATCTGCGCGGCGGCGGATATTTTAAAGGGCCGGTCGATCGGCTCCGGCGCCTTTACTTTAAGCGTCTATCCCGCCAGCACGCCGATCTACGCGGAGCTGGCGAAAAACGGCGTTTTAACGGAGCTGATCCGGACGGGGGCCGTCGTAAAGACGGCGTTCTGCGGACCGTGCTTCGGAGCGGGCGACACGCCGGCGAACAACAGCTTAAGCATCCGCCATACGACCAGGAACTTCCCGAACAGGGAAGGTTCGAAGCTTCAGAACGGACAGATCGCCTCCGTCGCGCTGATGGACGCGAGATCGATCGCGGCGACCGCCGCGAACCGGGGCTTCCTGACGGCCGCCACGGAACTCGATACGGAATATACGGGACAGACATATTTCTTTGACGGAAGCATCTACGCGGGACGCGTGTTCGACAGCAAAGGCGAGGCCGATTCCGGAACAGAGCTTCAGATGGGCCCGAATATCAAGGACTGGCCGGGAATGCCGGCGCTTCCGAAAAACCTGCTTTTGAAGGTGGTCTCCGAGATCCATGATCCGGTGACGACGACGGACGAGCTGATCCCTTCCGGCGAGACGTCCTCCTATCGTTCCAATCCCCTGGGACTCGCGGAATTCGCCCTTTCCAGAAAAGATCCCGCCTACGTCGGCTGCGCCAAGGAGGTCCGCGGGGCGGAGAACGCTCTGCTGGAAGGAAACGATCCGGCGGCGGCGCTTCCCGGATCGGCGGAAATAATAGAGACGGTTCGTGAACGGTTCTCCGTTGACGTAACGGACAGCAAAGACTTCGGGATCGGAAGCACGATCTTTGCCGTAAAGCCCGGCGACGGGTCGGCCAGGGAGCAGGCGGCGTCCTGCCAGAAGGTCCTCGGCGGATGGGCGAACATCGCCTGTGAATACGCGACGAAGAGGTACCGCTCCAATCTGATCAACTGGGGCATGCTGCCGCTTCTGACGGATGATCCGGCGCCGTTCGCAAAAGGAGCGTATGTGTTCCTTCCGGATATCCGGGGCATTCTCGAATCAGGCGCGTCCGAAGCGGAGGCCTTCGTGATCGGTGAGGAGATCCTGCCCGTAAAGCTTAAGCTCGGGGCGCTGACGGATACCGAACGCGAGATCATTTTGAAGGGCTGTCTGATCAATTATTACCGGAATCAATAGAAACAAAAAAGTGACTGCGGTGAATTACTACATTTGCCGCGGTCCTTTTTTCTTTTTTACTATATCTTGTGTTTTACTGCGCTTTTTCTTGAAATTGTATAACGGATATGATAGACTATTTCAGGAATATGTGCGGGCATATCGATCGAGGTGAATAGCTTTGGATAAGTACGAATACCGGTTAAAAACAGAGGAAATGCTGAATTACGTCCGGGAGGGCGAGTTCGGGAAAGCGGAAGCGCTGGCGGATTCGATCGACTGGCGCAGGGTCCGCAGCGTCAATATGCTGTGCACGGTCAGCGGGATATACGAGGAAAACAAACGCTACCAGGACGTGCGTGAGATCCTGTTCATCGCTTACGAGAGGGCGCCGGGGAACCGTAAGGTCGTCTATGATCTTTGCCGTCTCGCGATCCTGGCGCATGACATGCAGGACGCCCATGACTGCTATGAGGAGTACGTCGCGCTGGCGCCGAACGATCCGAACCGCTATCTTCTGGAATACGAGCTGGCCAAGGTCCTGGACAGCAATTACGACCGCCAGATCCAGTCCCTGGAGAGGTACAAGGACCGTGAATATGTTGAAAAATGGGCATACGAACTGGCGGAGCTTTACAGCCGCGCCGGTATGATCGATAAATGCATCCAGGAGTGCGACGATATCGCGCTCTGGTTCAGCGACGGCAAATACGTAAAGAAGGCGATGGAGCTTAAGAAACGCTATAAACCGCTGACGGAAACGCAGCAGGCCGCGGCGTCGAAGGAACGGTTTACGGAGGATCTGACCGAGGTCCAGCGTGCCGCCAGGATCATCCTGGAAACGGAACGCCGCGTCCGTGAGAACCAGGAGGACGTTCCGAAGGTCGCCAACGAGACCGTCGGGGATCCGGAGGAAGAGCCTGAAGCCGGAGCGGCGGAAACGGTCCGGGAAGAGGCTCCGGCTGTCGACAGCGCAGCAGCGGCGGCCCAGGCGGCCGGTATCATCAGCGCCCTCAGGGCGGAGGAGAACCGCGCCGACGAGGAAGCGGCGGCTGCTGAGGCAGAAGAAGTCGAAGCGGAGGAAACCCAAACAGAGCCTGAGGCGGAAGAAGACGTTGACGAAGACCCTGATCTGAGATATATCAACGATCCGGCAGATTATCCGGAGGATGAGGAAGAACTCTCAGAGGAAGAAGTTTACGGTGAAGAGCCCGCGACGGAGACGCCGGCAGAAGCGTATGCGGAGGAAACGCCCGCGGAGGAGATCCCAGGGGAAGGACCTGCGGCTGAGATTCCTGCGGAAGCGGAGCCTTCCGAAACTGTTCCCGCGGAAGAAGCCGTTCCTTCCGAAGAGGACGAGCATCCGGTCACAGAGCTTGTGGAAGACGGGAAACGCGTTCTGGAAGTGTTGGAAGGGGATACGAAGGCGCTGGCCAAGGCGCTTATGAAGGTGGCGATGTCCGGGAACGGCAGCGATTTCATCGTCAGGACGAGAAAGCCGGATCCGATCGCGGAGGTCAGCGAAGCCGCTGAGG
>JAEEGL014242547.1_pt1 | contig 11448 bp, 8 predicted proteins | sample 9134231 | NCBI WGS metagenome assembly JAEEGL01 (sample SAMN16246548, study PRJNA631951) | gut metagenome | biome: gut microbiome; feature: rumen; material: fiber-attached | host: Bos | place: Iran: Karaj | collected 2018-10
CCGGGCTTGATGAAGAACTGCATCTCCATCTGCTCAAACTCACGCATGCGGAAGATGAACTGACGGGCGACAATCTCGTTGCGGAACGCCTTACCGATCTGTGCGATGCCGAACGGAATCTTCATGCGGCCCGTCTTCTGCACGTTCAGGTAGTTGACGAAGATGCCCTGGGCCGTCTCCGGACGCAGGTAGATGGTCATCGCAGCGTCGGCCGTGCTACCCATCTCCGTCTTGAACATCAGGTTGAACTGGCGCACCTCGGTCCAGTTGCGCGTGCCCGAGATGGGGCAGACGATGCCTTCGTCGAGGATAATCTGGCGCAGCTCCTCCAGGTCCATCTTGTTCATGGCCACGGAGTAACGCTCGTGCAGAGCGTCGCGCTTCTGCTGTTCCTCCAGCACGCGAGGCGACGTCTCGCGGTATTTCTGTTCGTCGAAGGCATCGCCAAAACGCTTGCGGGCCTTGGCCACCTCCTTCTCGATTTTCTCGTCGTACTTCGCAATCTGGTCCTCGATCAGCACGTCGGCGCGATAGCGCTTCTTCGAGTCACGGTTGTCGATCAGCGGGTCATTAAACGCGTCCACATGTCCGCTGGCCTTCCAAATCGTCGGGTGCATGAACACACACGAGTCGATGCCGACGATGTTCTCATGCATCAGCACCATCGACTGCCACCAGTATTGCTTGATATTATTCTTCAGTTCCACACCGTTCTGGCCGTAGTCATACACTGCGCCCAGACCATCATAGATTTCGCTCGACGGGAAGACAAACCCGTACTCCTTACAGTGCGAAACCACCTTCTTGAAAACGTCTTCTTGTGCCATTTCTAATTTCGATTGATAGTAAATTTGGCGCAAAGTTAGGCATTTTTCCGCAAACTGCCGTGCTACAAAGTGTTATAAATACAAAAAAAGGCAAAAAACACCCCTCAGACACGCCCCGAAAACACGATAAAATTGCACCGCAGTGCAAATTTATTTCGACTGCGGTGCGGCTATAGGCGCACCGCAGTGCATTTTCAGTTGCACCGCAGTGCAAATTTTGGCATGTTTCAGCCGTATTTTTCGGCAACTAAAATCCGTCATTCCTGTAAGCCAAAAACCACAAAAAAGGCGCTGCAGACCAACGTCCGCAGCGCCCTAAGACACAAGGTCGGAAGACTTATTCAGCCTCGCCAGCCTCCTCGGCAGCATCGACAATCTCCTCCACCTTCTTCTCGTCGAAGAAGTCAGACCCGAACATATCCTCAGCCACACGCGTGTAAGTCACAGTCTTGCCGCTGGCAGAGAACGATAAAGTCGAACCGTCGCACTTCACGTCGGGATAACTCAGCGTCTGGAAATCCTTGTTCTCACTCTCGTAGAACTCCTTCCAACTCTCGAGGTCACCCTCCTTCATGTTTGCTTCCAACTGCTCCTGAATCTCCGCAGCCTCGTGGCCCTGATAGCCCCAGACATTGTCGTGAGCATCGTTGTACTCGATGTTGCGCTGAACATAAGCAGCCATGTCGTCCTCGTCATAGAAAACAGCCACCTCGTCCAGGTCATAGACATAAGACAGACGCTGGTCGGCCGTCAACTTGTAAGTACCCGTCACGAAAGCAGTCATGTGGATGTTCAACTCGATACCGTCGCTGTCTTCGCCGTCCTTCAACGACTCACGGCACTCGATGAAACGACCCGTCTCACCGTCGGTGCTGGGATAGAACTGAACCGTCACCTTCTCCTCAGGATCATTGTCCGTGTACGTGCCGACCATGTTCTTCAGCAAGTCCTCGTTAAGCGAACAGGACGTCAATGCCAGCACCATCAACGTAGCCAGCATCGTGAAAAATACATTCTTCTTCATGTTAATTGGGATTTTAAGTTAATAAATAAAAATATCGCTGTCAAATCATTTCTGCATACAGATGCTGCAAATATACACAAAACCCTCCACACTCCCAAGCAAAAAGTTAATTTTTTTTAATTCCGCACCCAAAAACACCCTTTTTCGCGTTTTTTTAAATTTTAATTTTCAATTTCTAATTTATTGTCGTACCTTTGCACCCGCTAAGCCCAGATGGCGGAATTGGTAGACGCGTTGGTCTCAAACACCAATGCCGCAAGGCGTGCCGGTTCGATCCCGGCTCTGGGTACTGAGGCGGGGAAAGAGTCAAATCTTTCCCCGTTATCTTTTTTTGGTTCTCTTAACTCATTGGTCTGCTGATAGATTAAGTCAAGAACTTTATTGTAGCCATTGGTTCGATATTTTTTCCCGTCAAATTCGATTTTTTGAGGAAATATCGAACCAAGGAGTTTAATTTTAGTCTCTACAGGGGCATCTCGAATAAAGCGTCCCATATTGTCTAACAGGGAAATAGAATAACTTAACTTTGGTTCGATATTGGTTCGGTTCGGGTTTTTCATAACTACAATCTGCTGCTTCAGTTCATTTATCTGCTTTTTGTAACGCTGAGAGATGCGACAATAATCTTCATCTGAGATTGTGTTATTCATTAACTTATCGTCAAGCGTGTTTAGCATATCTTCGAAACGACCGACCTCCTTCTGTAAATTCTCAACCTTCTTTCTTATTTCTCCGCCTTGCTCATTTCTCATGTCTGACAAAACTTCTTTGTATAGACTCAAGACTTCTTCTTTGGGAGTAAGGCATGAAACAAAACGTGCAAAACCCTCGTTTACCTCGTCGGCTCGTTTTCTGATATGTTTTCCATCATGACAGCAATGATAGTAAGCATATTTCCCTCCATTTCCCTTACTCTCGCTTCCTGTAAGTGCATGACCGCACACAGGGCAAATTAGAAACTTTCGCAAGAACAAATCGGGATTAATCGGCTTGCTTAGTTTTGGTGTCTTTTTTCGTTTCCCATCCAATACTTCCTGAACACGATAAAACACATCTTCATTTACAATTGCTTCGTGTAAACCATCAACTATCTTCTCGTGCTCATCTTTATAGGCAGAAACTTTTATTTTCCCTATATAAAACGGATTTCTCAACAAATCAAAAAACGAACTTTCTGCTATATGGGGACATAATCTTTTGCGAATTCTATTGGGGGTTTCTACTCCTTTTGCTACTTCATTATATATCTTGGTTATTAATGGAGCGACCTTTTCATCAACGACAACATAAGTCTCGTGTTTTGAAACTCTATGATTTTGATAACCTCTTGGGGCTTTGTTTGTGCATTTCCCTTTTAGTTGTGAACCATGAATGCCATCTTTTGTCCTTTTGCTTATCTTTTCATCTTCTGTATGAGCCACACCACAATAAATAGACAACATGGTTGACCATTCTGTTGCTGTAAAATCAATGGGGTTTTCAATAGCGTTGATTTCTATACCCAATTCATCATAGAATTTGCGTTTATAGGCAAAAGCAAATTCAACATTTCGTGAATATCTGTCCCAACGTAAAAAGAGTATTTTGTCTACCTCTTTTTTATGTTCTTGACAATATGCATACATCCTTGACATTTCGGGTCTCCTCAAATCATAATGCTTTGCCGAATAATCCTCTTTATAGATGTCGATAATATTAAACTCTTTGTCTGTACAATATCGTCTCAAATACAATTCCTGCATATCCAAGGAACAGCCTTCTGCTTGTTCGTCTGTACTCACCCTGCAATATAAAATAATATTTTTCATAGTTTTCTTTTTTTATATTTTTTATTTTACTTATCTAATTCTAATTGCAAACTTGCTATAAAATACAGGTACTCACGTATTAGTTTAACCTCATCATTTGTATATTTTCTTTTCCCTTTATTTAAAACTTTAGTACACTTTTCCAATGTCAACATTATATGTTAATATTAACTTTTTATTTGTTTTTTGCCTCTTCTGTCATCTTCCGATATACATGAAGTCTTCTGTTCGGCAAGGAAAACTTAAACCCTTAGTTTTTATATTTTTTGTTTCTGAATAGTCTCTAACCTCCTTTCGAAAATTATTATTTTATCATATTTTTATTTCACATCTATTGTTATTATTTATTATCTGTTATTCATTATTTCAAAGAGCCCTTCTTTATTTCTCTATTACAAACATAAGCCAAAACAATCAATAAACCAAATGCTTTTTTTAAAATATTCTATATTTCTGCTATTTCTTTTACTTTTCTAAGCGTGTTAATGCTTGTGGATGTTATTTTTTGTACATTTCTTAGGCTGTAACCTTTTTTCAACAAACGAATTTCTTCAGCATATTGCTCTCTCATCTGAACATCAGATTTTCGATATCCTACTTTTCGACCAACCATGCCACCCTTGGCTCTGTAATTTTTATAACCACTCTCAACTCGTTCACGGATAGTTTTGCGCTCCATGCGCGCCACCTCAGCAAGAATCGTTATAAGAAATTGGCTCATAGGATTAATTTTCCCATCCTCTGTAAGTGTCTCGATGTTATAGTTCTGAATATAAAGGGATATTTTTTCCTTGTTCAATAGTTCTATAACCTGCAATACCTGTAATGTGTCACGCCCAAGACGAGATAGTTCCGTTACCAACACCTTGTCAATTTGGTTGGCTTTCACGTATTCGACCATCTTCATCAGTTCTTTGCGCTCTGTGTTCTTTTTTGCACCACTTATTTTCTCCGCAAAAGTGGCTCTCAGTGTCCATCCTCTACTATTGGCAAATGACGATAGTTCATTACTTTGTCTTTCATAGTCCTGGACAGATGTGCTTACTCTGCAAAATGCTACTATATTCATGTTTACTTAACTTGTTGATTATCTACAGGCTAAGTTACGAAACATTAATGAGAATACCAAAATAATTGAGCTAACTTAAGTTAATTCGTTAGATTTATTTGACTAAAAAAAGAGCGGTATTTCTACCGCTCATTATAAGATAAAGAATCTGCCGAAAAATATCTTTTATTCAAGTACGCCATCTATTGCAAAAATATGGTCAAGTTCTTCATTGCTGATGGCTTTAAGTATCTTTTCCCTAACAAGGGAATTTGTAAGGTTTAATCTAACAAATGTTTCACCATTCCCATCCATTCTAATAAGTTGGATTCTTGCTGCATTTACATTTTCTTTCGCATAATTAGCCAATCCTTTTGCTTTCGCAAGGTTGTCTTTTAACGCAGGACTATGGGGTTCGAGAACATCAACCATATACCCATGTGCTGGATCTTTACGTACGACTATAAAGTCTGGATAGAGTTTGCAGTTTTCGTTGTCTAAAAAATAGGGGATGCACAATGCCCAAGGCTTACGTGGTCTGTTACGAAGCCAACAGACGAAGTCCGAACGCTTTTCCTCTTGTTCTATAAGTTTTTCCTCCCAATTGTTTAGTTTAATCATTGCATAGCCACTCTCGTTGACATAAAGATGATTTCTGTACTCTTTGCCATCTATGTCCTTTATTTCAACGATGCTTTGAGGCAGAGTGAAATTATGTTTGCTTATCTCGTCTGCATCGGACGAAATTTTATCAAATTGATTCTTGAAAGAATCGTCCAAGGTTGGTATTTGCATTCGATACTTATCCATCAACTCATGGTATTTTATTTTAGCATACTCTTGGAGTTCGCCAATGCAATTGGTATCATTGGCAAAGATGATTATATCAATCTTATATGCATAAATATCACTTATATCTGCGAATTTGTTTCCATAGGCTTTGCCTATGCCCTCATTGCCTAAAACGGCTTCAGCATGGTTAAATTGTCTATCGATGTCTGTGTCAGTCGTAGAAAACAAATCTTGCTCAATATGGTTATCTACAGATTGCCCAAAAACATCAAAAGACTGAGTGTGCAACTTAAATTCTTTAATTTTCTGTACAAGTGCGTCAAATTGATTGCTTGTTTTGAGACTAACAATATGGCGATTTATTTTTTCCACAATTTCATTAACGATGTCTTTTCTTGCCTTTTGGTTAAGTCCTGACTGGCTCAACAAGCGTGCTAACTTGAACAACGATGTGAAATAATCATTAATTTTTAATGTTCTCACCCCATATGTTAAAAGAGCCTTACTATTAATAGCGTTTAGAATTTCAAGTCTATTCAATTTAGACACTTGCTCTTCCATTTTAACTTCATATTTGGGGGCGGGTGGTTCAATGGGCTGATATGGAATGTCTCCTGCATTGTTCCCCTCGCTTTGCCAATTGTCATCGGTCTTTGTGACATTGACCCTCTGGAAGATGTCTATTTGTTCTACTTGTTTGGGATTAGTTATTTGATTTGGGGTAGTTACACTATGTGATGCGGTTTCAGTGTTAGTCACAGAATTGCTTGCAGCATTATCGTTTTGATTTGGCTTTAAAAGCACTGATAACACCTCCGTTGTGTGTTTGCCTATAATGTCACTTGATATTTCTGTGGGAATGGTTGCACCCTCAACATCTTGTAAAGCCTTAACAACCCTCTCAACATTGTCACGATTGAAATTAGGCAAAAACAAATGAACCTCATTCAGTGATTCATCGACTTGAATGCGCATCCCCTTTGGTGTTCGTATCATTCGTCCAAGCAACTGAGCGATATAGGTTGAGTCATTAGCCGCACGAAATGACATCATCGTTTCAGCACGAGGACAATCCCATCCCGTAGAGAGTGTGTCCTTGAAGAATACCACCTTGATGTCTCGATTGTTTTCTATTTGAGAAGGTTCAACATAAGGAACATCCAAATTGTTGATTGTAATTGTGGACTGAGGTGTGCCAAAAGCATGAACGACTTCCCCGACTTTAAATTTAATGCCTAAACGTTCTTCTATCTTACTGAGGCAATCGTCCAAGTCGGTTGCCGTTATTTTGTTATTCGCCGCATTCGCTACCTGTACAAGAAAAATTGGATTAACAAAACTATAATGCTGTTCTTGGCAATAAAGATGCCAATGCCTACACTTATCCATCCACTCATCGGCGGCAGCTTGAAGAACAGCCATTTCTTTATTGAGTAGTTGGTCTTCGGGATAGTCAATTTTGATTACGTCTTTCAATAATCCTGACTTCCGAACATCTTCGGTGGGAACAACCACCGAATTGGTCGTGGAATTAATTGCATTAGCGATAAGGGCATAAAACCTGGCAGAGGTGGCACTCATGCCGATAACTAATGGCATTGGACTGAGACCATCAGCATCGCTTCCAAGAATAAACTTCTGCATAATAGTCGTGGCTTTCCCCGCTTCGCTAACTTTTGCTCCACGATGGGCTTCGTCTATTACAAAATAAAGTTGTTCTGCCTTGTATGTTATGGTATTTTGCAGAGTCTCCCATATCGTGAACTGACGAGAATCAGAATGTTTTACGAGGTTACTACTTTTGCCCAATTTTTGAGTATTAAGGAAATAGATGTTGCCATCTTCAAGAACTTCTTGGTCAAAACTATCCTCTGTGATTGTGATTAGTTGATTATGCAATTTGTCGCAATTGCGCTCTATTTTTTCTTTTGACTGCTCATTCAGTTGTGGAGAATCTGAAAGCCATACAACTATTGCATTACGCTGTGGCTCATACTTATTATCTCCGCAATATATATATTCTATTAATGCAGAAGCGATGATTGTTTTTCCTGCACCCGTAGGAGCGGTCAAAGAAATAATCTGTGGCTTACCCATAGAATGGTAAACGGCTTTTGCCATTTCACATTCTTTGCGCAATTTCATCAAAGCACTCTTTTGAAAAGGAAAAAGTTCGACTTTCATAATTTCGTATGATTGAGAGTGAAGTTGTCAAGATAATCTCCGTACAACTGATATGTTTGTTTAGCATTTAGTCTTGAAATCATTTCACGATAGCCATCGTCTGAATCAGTGGCAATAAAGATGGTCTCAATATCTTTATCGGCATTTACTTTCTCCCTAAACTCTGGATAGCAATCCTCATCCATCAAGATAGCCATTTTATTATGTGGAAGAATCAGCATTTCGGGGGTGTCATCACTATTTATAGTTGGACATTCCCCAATGGCATTTGCTTTCATCCATAGGAGCGGTAGAAGTTCTTTTAAGTTTCGCCCTAATGCAACTTCATTCTTGTCAAGAAAACCTAACTTGAAAAAAATGGCATTGGATTTGAAGCCATCTGACATTGGTATTTCAGACCCCAAATACGTACCTTTAAGTGGTGTGCCGTTGATGTCTTGTCCCTTAATACTGCATTTTGTCCTTGCCCACGTAACATAGCGTGCAACACCTATTTTTTCCCATTCTTCATCTCCTTGCTTATAACCTTGTTTTCGAAGACGCTTTGATTCTTCAATAGATATTTCATTGTTCGTCACCATAATGCACTTTCTGTTACCACTATCTTCTGCATTCAGAAGATTTACTGCGTGTAATGTGGTGCCTGAGCCTGCGAAGAAATCAAGAATCAATGCATTAGGCTTATTTGCAACAAAAAAGCGAATCGCATCATGAACAGCGTAAAGGGACTTTGGAAAAGAAAAACGTTTTTGGCACAATATGGTGTTTATTAGTTTAGTCCCATACTCCGATGCTATATGAGAAGATATAGACCATTGGGTTTTAGGGGAAACTTTTGCTTCATAGCCTTCATTGCAAACAATTACTGAACCATCTTCTGCATATCCCTTTATTTTGATTTCACCTTCAATTATTTTCTTTTGCCAACCTGGTTGTATAAAACTAATACTCATCCCATATTTAGTGAAATTCCCAAGTTTTACGTATCCTTGTTGCTGTAATTTAAGTAACCCTTGATTGGAATATCCCCACGAACCTTCAATTCCATTTTGATGCAAGGGCCAAATCGCAACAGCCCCCTCAGGAACTTCCACATCATTTCTTGTTTTTCCAAATGGCAATGGCTCACCAACTCCCAAAAATCGTTTGCCATCTTGCGATACGAATATTGGATAGAATAAATTAGGGCGGGCTTTTCTTGTTCCATTATCGCCGTGACGCATAAGTTCGCGCCACCTTAATTTTTCTGTTGTCGTGTTTTTTACATTTCCTCTCCACTCCTTGTCCAAAGGGAGTTGTAAAGGTCCACTTTCACCCATCATAACAAAGAAAATATACTCGTCAGTTCGGGTAAACTCTTTTGAGCGCATAGAACCACCATTGTTTATACAACTGCTTATCATTTGTATCTTACATTCAGGAAACATCTGTTCCAAAAGGCATCCAAGGTGAAGATACTCTTTCTCGTCAATGGTTACTATTAAAACAGAGTCTTTGGGATTGAGCAATTTTTTTGCCAATTTGAGCCTATGTTCCATGAACGATAACCATTTGCTATGTCTATAAGAATCTGCACCATCAACATAGTCATTGTTATATTTCCAATCCTTGGCACCTGTATTATATGGTGGGTCAATATAGATGCAGTCAACCTTGCCACCATATAGATAAACAAGCAATTGAAGTGCGTGGTAATTATCAGATTCAATTAGAATATGCCACAAATCACTATCAGGTGCATTACAGATACTATCCAATGGCTTGACAAAAGGATATATCGATTGACCAAACTGAGATATTGTGACCATATCGTCTTTGTCAAAACATTCTTCTTTCTTGGTCTTATCCATTCGGATACAACTCAGTGTGCTCCCATCGATTTTAGATACGTAATATACTTCATTGATGTCTCCATTTCGCTTTACAACAGAAGAACCTTGCTTAATGGGTACATCATATAAAGGTAATGCCTCTGGAAGATGCTCTTCATACACAAGCCCAAATTTCTTCTGCTTTTTGAGTTTACGTATTTCTTCCCTGATGCGGCTTTGGAGTTCCTCATCGTCTATCTTACTTATAAGGTCATCTATTTTAGACATATTAGGCTACTTATAAAAGAATTATGATTTGCAAAATTATAAAAATGTGAGTGCATTAACAAATTTTGATTGATAAAATAATCTTTTATATTAAAAAGTAACAAAACAATAAAAGCGTATCAAACAATAAATAGATTATTTTGATACGCTAAAACAATTGACACATCATCCCATTAGACTAAAAGGCTACGTACATGGTTTTGAACGCCATCATCATTCATCTTCGCATAATAGTCCCGAAAAGGTTGCATTACTCGTTTTATCGATGTGGTCTTTGAAATAAGACTTCTGATTTTGGACTCCACCTTTTCCATGTCATTACCGCAATCTTGGAAGACCAAATCCATCATATAATCTTTCTTGTTGGTGTGGCTTATGTTCTTTTTATCCATATGGATAGCCTCATCAAAAACAGATAGAATAGGGTTTGCTTCTGAATAAAGAACAGAGAGGAGATTGTTGTCCCTTATATTGAGTAGATTTCTTATTTGCTCCATTGTTACGATGTTCAGTTCAAATCGTGTTTTATCTTTCAATTGGTCTAAAAGAGTTTGCTTGTCATGTAACAAACTTAAAAATTCTTTGTTGGTTGCTTTGTTCAGTTCATTAGCCTTATCATAAATACATAGACGTTTCTTATGCTTTGGTGTTTTAACTTTATTTGCAATAACAAACCCATTTTTTTCATACCTTGTGCAGCCCCATTTATCAAAATTAGATAAATGTTGTTTAATTTTTGTGACGTCCTGTATTGGTAAATTCACGTCACGGGTCACATCACATTTCACTACTTTGGCGCAGCGCAGAATTCCATCCACATCTAATCTGCATACTCCCATGTCATTTATTGTTTCAAAACACCTACGTATGTTTGTATAATTGATTAGCTTTGGGTAATCATCCATGAGGATTTTTCCCGTAAATTCTATTTCCAATTCATCCTTATTTACATTAGCCTGAATAATAAGACTAAAAGGTGATGTTTGACTATATTTATAGTAAAGCACGTTATCCCCTTTTGATTGTGTAAGAAAGATATTTTTGTTAATATCCGAAATATGGTTGAGGCTTGTAACGATTTTTAATTTGTCAAATTTCAACATTCATCATTGCTGTGATTCTTTTATTATCATTCTTGCGTTTTTGCAATTTTTGTCACCTTTGAGAAGTAGTGAAGTAGACTCATACTCTGCTTCATTCTTCTTTGTTGGGTATCGTCTGCCAATATTTTTTTAATGCAATAGATAAAGCCTGCCTGTGTCTTGGTGATTTAGGCTTGTTTTGCAAGGCTTTTGAAATTTTCCGTTTTGTCTCTTGTGACAAACTTCTGCTTGTTCGTTTCATCTTTTTATTTTTTTATTTCTTATTATTTTTTATAAATATAGAGCAAGTATAATAGATTTATCAATTATAATAAACTTTTTATATTTTATTTTTTCAATACTAAATAGGCAGGACACCGAGGGTACGGATAGTCCTGCCTTTTAGGGGAGAGTAAAAAAGGGGATACGGAGGGAGGGGGATAGTCTATTTCTTTTTATTTAAGACATTTATAATCATCTACATTGAATAAATCATACTTAAAGGAATAATCCAAAATGACTTTATCCGCATTTTCTTGGAAAAACAGGTTTCATCGGGTCGGGTATCCATTGCCTCAACTCCC
>JAEEGL017212716.1_pt1 | contig 11448 bp, 12 predicted proteins | sample 9134231 | NCBI WGS metagenome assembly JAEEGL01 (sample SAMN16246548, study PRJNA631951) | gut metagenome | biome: gut microbiome; feature: rumen; material: fiber-attached | host: Bos | place: Iran: Karaj | collected 2018-10
CATCTTCTCGCAGCTGTGCTGACCGCTCTTACTGGGTTTTGCCAATGCGCCGGACACATGATCAATTCCGGCTGAATAAGTTACTGATGCCATAATAATTAAGGTTTTTAGTTTAATGGTTAATTAATAAAGTTTCTTCGAAGCGTCATACGTCTCGACGGTCTTCGTTTGGATGACGACGGAGGTGTCGCCGCGTTGCCATGCTTCGCTTCGCGTCGTGACGGTCCGGGTGACGTTGCAGGAACTCAGTCCCAAGCCCGCCGCTAATGCCGTGAGGGCAGCGATGAGGACGGAGATGACCAGTTTCAGGATTTCTTTTTTAGTCATAATAATTTAGGTTTGTTTAGATTGGTAATTAGGTCTGTCAGGCCGCCAGGCCGGTCTGTGTTCTGTCAGCGAAGCGGTCTGTCAGCACCAGCGGTCTAAATCTCGTCGCCGTTCTGGTCGTAGTTGGCGTTGAGCTTATGCATCGCATAGCCGAAGAGCGAGCCGATCTTCGTTTGGGATTTGTACTCTGCCTGCAGTTTGGCTTTCTCCGTCGGGTCGTTGAGGATAGTGCGTACTGCAGCGACCACCTTTGCGAAACGTGCTTTCGCTGCGATCTGTGCGGCACTCGGCTCCTTGTCCGAGGGGTAGCAGAGCTTGCCGGTGAAGGTCTTACCGGTCTGTTTGTTCGTGCGGAAATACACATCGCTGTGCATACATACCTTCTTCCGCATAGACTCAATGAGAGCCATAGGTTTGATAAATGCCATAATAGTTAGGTTTAGGTGATGTCCGGATACCATCCGGACGCAATAAACAAAATTTTACACGCGTGGGAAATCAAAACGTATTCCTTTTTTGGCAGATGAGACTGAGAATAGGTTGCGGGACGCCCCATCAGCCAATTATAACCGCAGGTTTTGAAATCCAGTGCAAAGGTAGTATTTTTTCAGGAAATATGCAAGGAATGGGGGATGTAAGAGGAATTGCGATTCCTAAATCCGAAGGATGGTGTTTATTCCATGTCAATGAGTTTGTATCCTGCATATCGTGAAAGGCTATAAGCCTCATAGTCATAGAGCCAAGTTCGGTGGCTGATGTTGGTTCTCAGTTGCGGGTCTTTTCGAGTCCATCCGTAGATGAGTGTATTGAGTCCCGTCAGACCGGCGTTCATTCCGAGAGCAGCATCGAGTCGCTCAGCAAGGAGAGTTTTAGAGATCTGTTGTTTCATAGGTTTCATCGATTTGTTTAGCGAGTTTCCATAATTCTTTGGTTGATTTAGCGGGGTACTCTTTCGCAAGTTTCCGTACGAAGAGAGCTCTTTTCTTAAAGGTCTCCCGTGCGTGGATTTCCGAGGGCGATAGGGGAGAGGTTCTCTTCGCCGGAGGTGTGGTTGTCATGATGACTTTTCCGGAAGCACATGTACGGAAGAAAGTGGATCCAATTCTGCCAGAGATCGATTGGATGAAGGGATTAAGTTTTACAGAAGCCATAATAGTAAGGTTTTTATTGCGGCGTAGTGACGCAGGTTAAACAGAAGGTTTATTTTTCCCGGCGAATTGTTCAGCGAATCGTTTCTGGTTCGCGGCTTCGGCGGGCGTTTTGATGTGGTTGTCTCTATTTGGGCATTTGCAGGCATAAATGGTTCCATTTTTCGATTTTCTGAAATAGAAGCCATCCCTGCCGTACAATTTCCCGGATAAGGATTGTAAGAGGATAATGGGTGTTACTTTCATAATAGTAGTTATTAAATATGTTTGATCGGTTTGATGCCAGTGTGGTCGCGATGTGGTCACGATGTGGTCGCGAGATGGTCGCGGCAAAGGATGCCTACCAGCTACCAGTTGAAATTATATTTCTTCACACACCCGTGCGTGTGTGTGAAAGAAATAGAAAGTCTGCGGTATGCGGTATGTCTATAGATCATTGACGAGTAGTTTTCTATTGGCATTGACTTCCTCGAGTCCTCTTTCCCTGACGAGCCATCCTCTGGTGTTCATCGGACCTCTTCGTGCATCTTTGAAGCCGAGATTTTTGAGGATAGCCCCGAGTCTGTTGAGTGGCATGGGCTTTTTGATATTTCCCCAAGATACGAGTTTGTCGGAGATCTCTGCGGTAGTAAGGAATATTTCTTCGCCTTTTTGTGGTATATCGAAATACACGGGAATGAGTTGTTCTTCGTTGTCTTGCGCTCTAAAGTCCTCGTTTCTGAGATTGATGAGGTCGATATCTTCGAGGTCGAACCAATACTGGAATCCCATATCGATGAGGTATTTCGCCTGGGCGTAAATTTGCGAGTAGGGCAACGAGGTATAGAAGGGGTTCTGAATGGAAAGAACGGAGAAAGGCAGCCATCTCCGATTGCCGGTAGGATCAACGAGGAATTCTTTTTTATTGCCGGAAGCGCAGAAGGAGGCGAGTCGGACTCGTTTTTCCTTGACGTATTTGAAGACGGCTCTTTCGGAGACGTCTTTCGCAGTAATGATTGATTTGAGGACATTGAGTTCCCTTGAAGTCATGGCATCAATTTCGTCGAAAGCGATGAGTCCGAACTCCGCGAGGCGGAGTCTTTCGTCCTTATTGAGTTGTGCATTATTCGCCATTTTGCATTCGTAGAGTCTGAGTTCGGGCGGCATAAGATTATCGAGCCAGGTAGTTTTGAAGATCCCTTGTTTGCCGATGAGAACGAGAACCTGTTGGTTGACGATATTGTCATCCATCCATGCAGCGACCATAGCGACGAACCATTTTCTGAAGCAGTTGATCCATATCTTCTGCTCTTGTTCTCCCCCTTCGACGGTGACCTGTTTGGCGAGCCATGCGATCCAATCCGGTTGGTCGGTGGTGTATGGGTCACAACTCAAAATATATTCGCGCAGGGGGTGTACGTCAGGCACGCGATGTGATTGTAGAACTGCGAGGACTTCTTTCGCGGCGATGGAGAGTCCGGATTCGGTGGAGCAGTCGCAAACGATGTCGTTGATGTCGGCAGTAGTGATGTCGGTCCAGACGTTATCTCCCTTTCGGATTTGCACCTTGTCGGAGATGATATCATGACGGAGGCGTTCAAAAGCGGTGTAGTTGTTAAAGATGAAATCACAAACTACTTCTTGTCTGTTTTTCTTTTCCATAGTTATAGAATTTTGGTGCAAAGGTACAATAAAAAAACGGGATCCGCAATAGGTGATCCCGTATGTTGCAAAGAGTCTGCAAGGAGTCTGCAAAGTATCTGCAAAAAAAGTCACTTACTTGAAATACCTGCAGAAATTTCCGGACTGGTAGTGGGTGATGTCATATCTTTTCTGCAAGTATTCGAATATCTCGGAAGGGTCTTCTCCTCTAAAGTCGAGGTATCCGTATTTCATATAGGAAAGTAACAATCTGGCGAACGTGGAGGCCGATTTTTTCGAAGCTCTGACGAGGTCAATTTCCACTTCCTCTCTTGATTTCAGAGCATTCGGAACGGTATAGGTGCAGAAAGGCTGTCTTTTTTCGGGTATAATTTCGGTTTGTTTTTTGGGATAAAGGAGCCGGTAGCAGAAATTATATTCCTCGTCGAAATGTTTGAGTCTTGTGAGGAGATACTTAAAGAAGTATCTGGTACCGACTTTTATTCCCTGCCGTTCTTTTCTATTGAGTTGTATTTCGAAGTCGGCTTCGTTTTGTGCATTATCCCACTCCTGCATAAACAGGAATGCGAGTGCTTTAGCGTCTTTCTGTTCGTCCTCGAGGATGGCATATGTTGGGTAAGAGATCCTTATTTGGGCATGACAGAGCGGCATCATCTGATCGGTGTAGGTCTCATAGATATTCCGTATTTCGTTCAGCGGTCTTATTTTGATTTCGTGATAGTCGATCGGTTTGCGAGAAGCAGGCGTGAAATCCCAGATCCGTGATGCGAGTTTTTGGATAGCCTCGAAAGATTCGTTTGGGAAAGTATTCTCGAAATCGTAAGCGATGGCATCAGCGACGGCGGCATGTGCGACAAACGCTTTGATGCCGGATTCCGGGAGAGGAAAATTCAGTGTTAGATTTTTGGCTGCGTCACAGTATCTTGCTTCGGGTTCGTTCAGCCAGTCCATAATAGGCACGGCAAGCATCCATGCGATGTCGTCTTTAGGAATATTGAGGTAGTCAGAGATGATGTTCCATTTGGCATTGATAAGAGCGTAGGCTTCCTGCTCGATCATATCTCCCATTGTTTTTTCGAAGAGCGCAGCCCGGTATTGGTTACAATAGTTTTTCCACATTCTTCTCGAGGTCGTTTTTCCATCGAGGTCAAGCGAGTCATCATCGAGGACATCGGTATGGATACCACGCGATTGTAGAATAAGGAGGTTGATGATGAAAGCAGTATATCCGTGTGCGATACAGTTGTCTGTGTCGATTTGGTTCCACTCGACAGCATGTAGGTTATCAAAGGATCCTATTTCATCCTCTTTTCTCCAGTCGGATTCGATGAGCACGATAGCGTCGGCGTATGGTCTTATTTTGGTGAAGGAGGCGAGATAGAAGAGACATCCGGCCTTTCCGTTAGGCCAGGAACGGAACTCGGAGAGTTGGGAAGAGATAGTTGTTTTCATCATTTTGGGTCATTCATGAATTTGGGCGCAAAGGTAATAAAAAGAATTGGAATATGCAAATCTTAGACAAAAAAAATAGGGCGAGGCTATGCCCCACCCTATTTTTTATGCATCGAAATCATCCTTATTATGTATGATTAGTGTGGATTATCATTAACCTTTTTGTTCTGAGCCTTTAATTATTGCATCCTTGACACTGTCGAGATACTCAAAAACGGTGGTCTTTCCTTGGCAAATACAATCTTTTTCGCTTATATTTTCCCCTCCACTTGCGATGAAAGAATAATACGGGCAACCGCCGTTACAAAGATAAGCAAAACGGCAATGCGAATCCTCACATTTATGAATAGCATCTAATCTTTGGTGGATTAGATCGTTCATTTTTTCGTTCTTGTCCATATCCAAGATGTCTTTGATAGACATCTCGTTCAAATTTCCTAAGCGCATATTAGGATGCCCCGTAAATTTCGGACAATTATAGCAGTCTCCATTAGGAGTAACAGCAATAAAGTTAGTTAAACATCGCCCTCCAAAAACGCACAAGGTATGTGAAGATGACATTTTTGATGACAGCCCATGCATGAAATAATCAATTGTCATAGGCACCGGTTCAATCTGTCCTCGTTCGTACCACGCATTAAATTGTGATATAAAATATGATGCGTACTCTTTATTACCCAATGCAATCTCCGAATCTTTGACAATGTTTTTATCAAAATATATGTAAGGATTACTATGGAATGAATCTATACCTAATTGACTGAAAAATTCTAAGATCTCTCCTTCATGCCCCAAGTTGTTTTTTGTAACAGTACTAATGAACCCACAAAAACCTTGCTTTTTCTCTATATATGCGCGTGTTTCCATTACCTTATCGAAGGAACTATTGCTATTTTGAGCAGGTCTATTAGCATCATGTATTTCTTTCGTTCCATCAATAGTTATAGATAACACAAATTTATTATCCACAAGGTAATCTATTAGTTCTTTATCAAAGAGATAGCCACTTGTTTGTACACAATTATAGTATGATTTTTTTGCATATTTTTTTTGTAATTCAACTACAGATTTAAAGAAATCTATACCTAGCAATAATGCTTCGCCACCAGTCCATTCAAATGTAACAGCGTGGTGTCTCGTATCAAATGCTTGTGAGATAACTTTTTCTAATAAATCTGCTGAAACTTTTGGGTTATCTCCGAGATGAGCCCCTCGAGCAAAGCAATACTTACATGCGAGAACACATTTGTCGGTCAATTGAAATATGACCGACAAATGTGAACTATCTTGCAATGATCGTAAAAATTCATCTAAACTCATATTTTACTATTAGAATGGTCATCTACATGGTATCCCCGTGTATTTGAATGGCTGTCAACGTGACTATCATTCCCAGTCATATAATTAGAATGTACATTTGTATGTGGCACATTATAATTAGCATGAGCATTAGTGTGTGCGATTTGATAAGGGGACTCTACCTCCTCCTCGTTAAATGCTTGAATGATTCGATCTTTTACTGGATTTTTCTCTGCCTTCAAACTAGTCACTTTTTGAAGGCTAATAGCATCTTCAATAGTTGTCATTTTTGCAACACCAGCCTCTGCGGTTGAAGCCAATAGACAAACCGGAATTGCGATACCTAAACCTTTCGCAATTTCAATAAAATTTTTCTTCATAACTTTATAAAGTTTGAAATTACGCCTACTCTATTAGGTTTTCGGCTTCCCCTGTATTTTTATTTCAGCGAACAAGAATCTAACATCAAAAAAAAGCGGGACTGCAATCTTGCTGTTCCGTTTCCTTAGGCTCTGGTATTGCCCTCTCATCCGAACAAGCAACACGTAGCCCACGCCGTATGTATATCATATAAATGGCGCGCGATATGCGCACACAATGTATATACACACCCGAGGACATCTTGTGCTGCAATGTTTTGGATGATTAGAATTTACCAGATTCAAGGAAACCAAAACAAAGCGCTTAAGACGCCTTTTTCAATATGTCTGCAATGAGTCTATCTCATTACGGCGGCAAAGATACTACTTTTTTCTGATATACGCAAGATAAAAGTGCATTTTTTTGTTTTTTTGCGCAGAAAAAACGGTAAACCGCATGGCTACGCCCGCATTGGACGCGTACCGGGCGGGGCTTCGCGTTCGGCAAATAGATCGCAAGAACGATACCGCTCCGCTAAATCGTAAGTGCGACTATTGCCTCCGCTCTCCCCACCGGATGTAAAACATCCGTCGGGGACCCCAGGAGGACGAACAAGAAGGACGGGACGCGGGAATAAACGGCACGAACGTGGAGAGAGTACCGGCGAGGGCGCCAAGTGGGCAACCGCCTATGACCCGAGCTTAAAAAAAGGGGGCAAAAGAAAAAAAAGCACGCGGGGCTTGCATATATCAAAATATTTTCGTAATTTTGCAGCGCAAAATAGGTTTCAGACGATGAATAAGGTTCTTTTGATATCCACAGGTGGCACAATCACCATGGTGCGCGACAAGGTGTCGGGTGCTTTGGTGCCGGCAGATATGGAGACCTTCAAAGCCTACCTTCCGGAGTTGTTCGAAGGAGAGGTGAAGGTTGATATAGAAGCGTTTCATCCGTTGTTTGACTCGTCGGACATCGGTCCGGAGAAATGGGCTCAGATGGCGCAGATGGTCTTTGACCGGTACGAGGAGTACGACGGCTTCGTCATCCTCCACGGTACGGATACGATGAGTTACTCGGCGTCGGCGTTGAGTTTCATGTTAGAGGGGCTGAACAAACCGGTAGTGTTCACGGGCTCACAGTTACCGGTGGGCGTCCTGCGTTCGGACGCGAAGGAGAACCTGCTGACGGCGATCGAGATAGCTGCTGCGAAAGACGAGGACGGCAATGCCATTGTGCCGGAAGTGACGATCTTCTTCGAGGACCAGCTATTTAGAGCGAACCGTACGACCAAGCGCAATGCCGAACATTTCTCGGCGTTCAACTCCTATAACTACCCTGCGCTTGCGAAGGCGGGCGTGCATATCACCTACCAGCCGCACTTGGTACATTACTCTGACCCTCAAAAACCGCTTACGCTTCATACGGCGTATGACCCGAACGTAGCGGTGCTGAAACTCTTCCCGGGTATCCAGCAGCCGGTGGTGCGTGCCGTCTTGCGAACGAAAGGACTGCGGGCGGTGGTTCTGGAGACTTTCGGTGCCGGTAACGCGCCTTCGGACAAATGGCTGTACCGCGAGCTGAAAGCCGCCGTCGATCGCGGCATCATCATCGTCAATAAGACGCAGTGCAACACCGGATCGGTGGAGATGGGCTTGTACGCGGTGTCGCTGAACCTGATGAAGGCCGGCGTCCTCTCGGGGTACGACATCACGACAGAGGCATTGCTGACGAAGATGATGTACCTCTTAGGCGAGCACGGGGACGATATAGCGACCGTCAAGCGGCTGCTCATGACTGACCTTTGCGGAGAGACGACTATCGCTTGATTTAGGATTTATGATTTAGGATTTCAAATTTAAGATTTACGATATGAAAAACTTAGAACCTAAAGGTTTGTGGGAGAGTTTCTACAGCCTTACGCAGATCCCGCGTCCGAGCGGGCATTGCAAAGAAGTAGCTGCGTTCCTGGTGAACTACGGCAAGAGTCTTGGTCTGGAGACGTTACAGGACGAGATCGGTAATGTGCTGATCCGTAAACCTGCGTCGGCAGGCATGGAGGGGCACCCGGGTGTGATCCTGCAGGGCCACATGGACATGGTGCCGCAGAAGAACAGCGACAAGGTGTTTGATTTTGAAAAAGACGCTATCCAGACGTATATCGAGGATAACGGCGAATGGGTGACGGCAGCCGGCACGACGCTCGGTGCAGACAACGGCATCGGCGTAGCGACGGCGATGGCGATCCTCGCAGACAAGAACGCTGTCCATCCGCCTTTGGAGGCGTTCTTCACGGTAGATGAAGAGACGGGCATGTACGGCGCTAATGACCTGAAAGCCGGATGGCTGAAAGGCAAGTACCTGCTGAACCTCGACTCGGAGACCGAAGGGGAACTCTATGTGGGCTGCGCCGGCGGTATCGACACCAACGCCACCTTCCGCTACCAGGAGGTAGAGACGGAGAAAGGCGACATCGCACTGAAGGTGACGGTGAAAGGCTGCAAGGGCGGTCACTCGGGATGCGACATCCATCTGCAGCGGGCAAACGCTATCAAGCTCCTCTTCCGCTTCCTGAAGGATGCCGTAGCGAACTTCGAAGCCCGTCTGGCTTGCGTCGAGGGCGGTTCGCTGAGGAACGCTATCCCTCGTGAGGCGACGGCGGTGATCACCATCCCCGCAGAGAGCTATCAGGACCTGCAGGACCTCGTCGATCGTTATGAGGATCTGTACCTCAAGGAGTACGAGGGCGTGGACGACGGTATCTCCTTCACGATGGAGGAGGTAGAGTGCCCGAAGAAAGAGATCCCGGAGGATGTACAGGACTACCTCATCCACGCTATCACCCTCTGCCCGCACGGCGTTTATCGCGTCCTGCCGGAAGCAAGAGACATCGTGGAGACCTCGAATAACGTGTCGATGATCAAGACCTTCGTCGGAGAAGAGGAGTCACGGGTAGAGGTACAGTGTCTGACCCGTTCCAGCGTAGAGAGCCGCAAAGAGGAGCTGGCGTCGATCATCCAATCGGCGTTCTCGCTCGCAGGCGCAGAGGTAGAGTTCTCGGGTGCTTATCCGGGATGGAAACCGAACCTGAAGAGCACCTTGCTCCACACGATGAAAGAGACGTATATCCAGGAGTTCGGCTCCGAGCCGCGCGTGGTGATCATCCATGCGGGTCTGGAGTGCGGCATCATCGGCGCCAAGTACGAAGGCATGGAGATGATCTCCTTCGGTCCGACCATCGAGCATCCGCACAGCCCCGACGAGCGCGTGAATATCGCGACGGTACAGAAGTTCTACCGGTTCGTTCAGGCTGCGCTCAAAGCGCTATAAACAAAACAGGCTCGCTGCGATGCGAGCCTGTTTTAGTTATTTAACCTCCTGACCGTCGGGGGTGAAGATCTTTTCTCCCTGCAGGATAAGGAGCCTGCCATCGATCAACACTTTCTTTGTCCCGAAGGGGTGCGAGGGAGTGTTGATTTTTTCGATATCGGTAGGCAGGTCGCCGTCGTAGGAGAGGGTGATGGATTTCAGTTTGGGGCGTCCCCATTCCATGATATTCTGCGCGCGCAGGATGTAGATACCCTGAGACAGCGAACCTAAGTTCCATACGGTAGCACCGGTCTCCGTCACTTCGCCCTGATCCCACGTTTGCGGGAGCTGATACATCGCCGTCGTGTTCGTCAGCGAGAGTTGCCACTGATGGCCGTTCGGGTAGTTACCCGTCGTAGAAACGATATAGTTGCCCGGATAGCGCAGCTCTACCTGCCATTCCGCCCATCGGCCTACGTTCTCTTCATCCTCAGGACCGAAGTCAAAATAGTCGTTATTGAACCAGGTCATGTCATCGCTGTAGGCGCTGACGTTGGCTTTATTGAGGGTTGCGGGCAGAACAACGGCATCGCCTTCGGGGTCAATAGGCTGCGGGTCGTCTCCTCCGGCGGTCACCACTACGGAGGCGTTGAGTGCGTTCATGCCGGTGGTAGCATCCCAGAGACCCGTGTTCGCCAGCCGAACGGCATACGCCGGGTTAGAAGCCAGAGAGGCGTACAGATCCGGGAGATGGAGATAGAGCTGGTAGGTACCCGCCGGTACAGAAGAAGGGATGGTGAGTTGCTCGTTGACGGTGGAGACGGCACCGTTCGGCAGCCACGCACGCGGGTCGGCAGAGAGCGCGATAGGATAGGTGTTACTGCCGCTCTTGAGTACGATATACGCCTTGCGCTCGTTATACAAAGGCGCAAAACCCGTGTTACGGATCTTGAGGTTGACGGACAGCTTGCCTCCCTGCGCGACCTGATCGCTATAAGTTCCGGAGACCAGCTGCAGACGGTAACCCATCCGGCGGTTGAGTTCGTCGAAGGTGCCGTTCTGGCGCCATTTATCCGTGACGACGGTCGAGTAACCGCTCTGGATGAAGGTCCAATGCAGGCGGCTCATCTCGGCGATGGTCTTCTCATAGGAGGCATTCGTCGTCGCTAAATCATCGTCCAGAATACAGGACTCACCGCCGATAGGTACGTACAGCGTCTCTTGGGCGATATAGGGTTTCTGGGTAGCCGTGTCCTCGTAGGTGCCCATATCGCCGTAGTTCTCTAAGAAGGCGTCGTTATGGTGCGCGATACGGGCTTTGGGTGTGTTCTGATACGCCTCGCTGCGGGTCAGAGGTGCCGTAGAACCGATATACCCGGTCTTGAAGAGGGGCGTACGGATCTGGACGCAGCGGTCGGCAGGAACGGTCTGCAACAAGGTGTCCAAGAGCGCCCGGCGAGAGGAGTTGATCGTGCTGGTCTTATTGCCGAAATTATCGGAATAATACCACTCTCCCCACGCTCCGATGAGACCTGCCTGGAAGACAAAGATCACATCCGAGTTCGCCTGCCAGTGGGACTTATACTGCGCCAGATGCTGCTTGACGATATTGAGCGGCGCATCATGAGCGGATTCTTTATTGCCGGAGGTATAGGTGCCGTACGCATACGAGAAACGGATAATCGCCTTCATACCCAGATTGCGCAGGATCTGCATATCTTCGTCAAAAGCGTTCAGAACCGTCGAAGGAATAGTCGCCGTATTGACGTAGTTATCCAGATAGTAATGCACCAAGACGATGGACATCTTCTCGCTGGATTGTTTGTTTCGCAGCGTGCTCTCCGAACCTTTTACGGCGTACTTATGCTGGGTCGAGAGGTGACCTTCCAACATGGTGATGAACCCTCTCTCGGGG
>JAEEGL010057302.1_pt1 | contig 11447 bp, 6 predicted proteins | sample 9134231 | NCBI WGS metagenome assembly JAEEGL01 (sample SAMN16246548, study PRJNA631951) | gut metagenome | biome: gut microbiome; feature: rumen; material: fiber-attached | host: Bos | place: Iran: Karaj | collected 2018-10
AAGCACATGGGAGGGATCCAGCGATCCGGATGTACAGGCAGAGCCCGAAGAAGCGCAAATTCCTTTCTGGTTAAGCATGATAAGAAGGGACTCGCCTTCGATAAAGCGGAAGCAAAAGCTTACGTTATTGGATAGTCTCTGCTCTCTGTGACCGTTAAGCCTTGTGTAAGGGATCTCGGCAAGAACGCGGTCAATTAACTTATCGCGCAGCTTCTTTTCATAGCTTGATCTTTTTTCCATTCTTTCAAGAGCGATCTCTGTGGCCTTGGCATAACCAATGACACCTGCGGAGTTGGTGGTTCCGGCTCTCCTGCCGTTTTCCTGTCCACCGCCGTGAATAAGGTTCGAAAGCTTTACGCCTTTTCTTATATATAAGAATCCAATTCCCTTGGGACCGTTAAGCTTGTGGGCACTGGATGAAAGAAGGTCGATGTTCATTTCGTTAACGTCAATCTTTTCGTGTCCGAAGGCCTGAACCGCATCGGTGTGGAAATAGATCCCGTGATCGTGAGCAATCTTTCCAAGCTCCTTAATGGGCTCAATGGTTCCGATCTCGTTATTTGCAAACATGATAGAAACAAGGATGGTTGTGGGCTTAATAGCTTTTTCAAGTTCCTCGGGGCTCACAAGTCCATTCTCATCAACGGGAAGATATGTTACCTCATAGCCATGCTTTTCAAGGAATTCGCAGGTATGAAGGACTGCGTGGTGCTCGATCTTGGTGGTGATAATGTGATTTCCTTTATCCTTTAAGGCATCTGCCACACCCTTGATGGCCCAGTTATCGGATTCGCTTCCGCCTGCGGTAAAGAAGATCTCCTTTCCTTGGGCACCGATAGCTTTTGCGATAACCTCTCTTGCTTCTTCAATCTTTTTTGCGGTCTCCCCAGCTGTCTTATATGCACTTGCGGGATTCCAGAAATCTTCTGTGAAGTAGGGCTTCATAGCCTCAAGTACTTCAGGAAGGACTCTGGTGGTGGCCGCATTATCCATGTATATTAATTTGTCCATAAAAAATAATACCTACCTTTCGAGTAGGTATTATATAGTATAAAACCTATCTTGTAAATAGGTTTTATTTTCTTCTTAGTCTTAGCAGGATAGCCTCATAGGGTTCCAGCATCATCATTGTTTCGGGAAGATGCATGATCTCCCCTTCACGATTCTTGGCGGGATAATTGGAAAGGACGATCTTTGCATTGCGGCCTCTGTACTGCTTGGGTAGCACGAAAGGTATGGGTTCCTTGGCAAAGGAAACAATGACTGTGTAGCTGTTCTTTCCAAGATATCTTTCGTACATATAAACGTAGGGATGATCCGCCTCGTACTCCTTGTAATTACCAAAGAGAAGGGTTTTGCTCTTCTGTCTTATGGCAAGGCACTTCCGATAGTAATTTAAAATGCTGTCCTCATCCTTTTCCTCTGCCGCCACATTGATGGTCTTGTAATTTGGATTAAGATAGAACCATGGCTTTACCTCGGAGAAGCCCGCATATTTTTCATCATTCCACTGAACCGGTGTCCTTGCAGAATCACGGCTGGAAACATGAATGCGGTGAAGTCTCTTCTTTTCATCGTCCTTAAGATGATATTTGAAATAGTTGTTTATGGAAGAAACATCAATGTATTTATGGATGGAAGAAAGGCGAATGTTGGTCATGCCGATCTCCTGCCCCTGGTAAATAAAGGGGGTTCCCCTTAAAAACAGGTAGGAAAAGGCAAGAGCGCTTCCGCTCTCCCTGTGATATTTCTCACTGCCGTAGCGGCTGATGATACGGGGATGATCGTGGTTTTCAAGATATAGTGAATTCCACGCTTTTCCCTGTAATTTATACTGCCATTTTGACAAAGCTTTTTTGTATCTTACAAGCTTAAAAGGCCTGTACATGTATTCCGTAAAAAGGCAGTCCGCTGTCATGTGGTCAAATGAGAACATCATGTCCAAAGACTTGGTATCGCCGCTTAAATATTTAAGTGCATTGCCAATGGTTGTCATGGGACCTTCGCCAATCTGGACCGCACCGTACTCATCACAGACCTCACGGAATTCCTTCATGTATTCATGGATATGAGGGCCATCCTTGTAGTGCATCATGCTTCCGATGATGGGTAGAAAACCGATTCCGTTGGGGAGTCCTTCTCTCTTTGAGATGAAGTTGATAACATCCTCTCTGAAGCCGTCAACGCCAAGATCAAGCCAGAACCTCAGAATATTCTTTACTTCCTCGCGGACTTTAGGATTGTCCATGTTTAAGTCGGGCTGCTTTTTTGCAAAAAGATGAAGGTAGTACTGACCTCTCATCTCGTCATATTCCCAGGCGGAACCCTCAAGGATGGAATCCCAGTTGTTTGGCTCATCCCTCCAGATATAATAATCGCTGTATGGATTGTCCTTGCCCTTACGGCTTTCTTGGAACCATTTATGTTCATCCGAAGTGTGGTTAATGACAAGATCCATTATGACCTTCATTCCGAGAGCATGGGCCTTTTCAAGGACCATGACAAACTGAGTAAGGTCGCCGTAATCGGGATGAATATTGCAGTAGTCCGAAATGTCGTATCCAAAATCTGCATTTGGAGAAGGATAAAGGGGATTAAACCAAATAGCGTTAACCCCCAATGACTTTATGTATTCAAGCTTGTCGTAAACTCCGTACAGATCTCCGATGCCGTCACCGTTTCCGTCGGCAAAACTTCGAACCCAAATCTGATAAAACACCGCTGTTTTGTACCAGTCCCTGGCTTCTGTTTTCAACTTAAATACGCCTCTTTTCTTATTTTGACCTATTTATCGCGTTATTATTTCTCTTTACGTCTGATGATCCACTCTTCCTCGGAATGGATTTCCTCTCTTATCTTCTCAGGGATGTCCATAATCTTTTTAAAACGCTCGGTAACTTCCGCAGCTGCTTCGATCAGGATATCCGACTTCTGCTTTCTCTTTTTGATAAGAGTGCCATCCTTTGCTTCTTCACGAATCTCGCCGTAACGCTCATAAGCATTCTTAACACTGTCATCCCATGAGATATAGATCTCATTCATGGCATTCTCTCCCACCTGACGAAGGGCGTTCATATCCTTGCAGACCTCATATAGCAAAGCTGCCATGGATCTAGAATTTTCTTCTATCATGTAGCCGTTTCGTGCGTGGGTTATTCCTTCCGATGCGCAGGAATCCTTGATAAGAACAGAAGCAAGGCCACATGCAGCAGCCTCCCTTACAACGATTCCGTTGGTGTCATAGGTTGAAGGGAAAAGGAAGAGATCGCATCTTGTATAGATCGCGCGAAGCTGCTCTCTGTCACGAATAGGACCGGTCAGGATGACTTTTCCGCCAAGTCCGTATTCGGAAACCTTCTGTCTAAGCTCTCCCTCGTAATCTCCGCTTCCAACAAAGACCATCCTGAAGTCCATGCCCTTGTCATGAAGTTCTTTCATGGCATCGATGATTATGGGCAGTCCCTTATAGGCCATCATTCTTCCTACGAATAAGAAGATGGGAACATCACCGGGTAGGTCATAGGCCTTGGTAAATTCATCAACTGCCTTTTGATCAGCCCTTCCCCTTGCGAAGTCAACTCCGTTTACCATTACGCGGTAATCGCCTTCATATCCGAGGCTCCTGAGATTCTCTCCCGCACCCTCTGAAACAACCCAGACCTCGTCACAGGCTGAAATATTGTTAACAAGAGCTTTCAAAGTCTCTTTCTTGAGGAAACCGTCTCCGACTGCCTTTGCAATGTCCACGTCAAACTTTGTATGGTATGTAAACACTACGGGTGCGCCGGTCTGGTACTGCAGAACCCTTGCCATAAGAGTTGACATGGCGGGACAATGAGTGTGGATTATATCGGGGCCAAACTTGGCCATTTCATCTATTTCACGAACTGATAAAAGATATCCCGTTCTGTAACCGTTGGCTATCCTCACCGTATCAAGGCTTGGATAAGCTACAATCTTATAGGGATAGATACTGTAATCCGTATCGGGATATCTGGGGGTTCCTACGATAACGTTGGAACCATGCTTCTCCGTAAGGATCCTACCGTAGTTCATTACTGTATTTGCAACGCCGTCTATAACAGGCGGAAATGAATCGTTCAAAAGGCAAATGTTCATAATTGTCTTTTGCTCCTCCCATGGTGGTCTCATTTACAAGTACATATAATTTTACCACGCTTTGGAAAAATTGTTAAATCATGAAGGGCTTGACTTTTTATCCTTGATTGAGTTATCTTAGAGAACGTCTGACAAATCTTTTTAAGGAGCAGATCATGAAAAGACCACTGTTTACGGTGTGTCTGTGCGTGATACTACTTCTTGGATCATTAAATCTGTTCGGTGTTTTTGATCACCGGGATAAAACTTTTCCATTCCCCGATAAAACCAAGTTGACAGTTTACGGAACAGTAGTTTCAAGAAGCAAAGATTCTTTTATTCTAAAAGCGATCGAAGTCTACGATTCACAAAGCAGTTACACCCCAAAAACATTTTCAAATAAAAAAATAATAGTCCGTTCGGAAGGCATTTCCGAAAATCCAAAGATCGGCGAGGTTCTGTACATTACAGGGACATACCGATTGTTTTCCCATGCCACAAATCCCGGGGAATTCGACTTTGCAGACTATAACGCAGAGCAGGGGATTGCGGGGAGTTTGTCCACCGGGGACGGGGTTAGGTGGACATTTTCCGGAAAAACTTCAAAACAAAATACACATGACGAAAATGTCCACCTAACCCCGTCCCCGGTGGACAAACTTCGTGAAGGACTCATGCAATTCAGGGAGAGATGCGAAGAAAGGCTGTATCACATTTTCCCCGCGGATGAAGCCTCTGTACTATCAGATATGATCCTTGGAAATAAACAAGATATCTCACCCGAGATCAAGGAACTTTATAGGAAGAACGGAATATCCCACATACTCTCCATTTCGAGCTTACATATATCCATCCTCGGTCTCGGACTGTATATGGCCCTTCGAAAGACGGGAGCAAAAATATGGATCTGCGGTGGAATCACCGGACTGTTTTTACTTTCCTACGCTGTAATGACGGGCATGAGCATTTCCGCTATGAGAGCAGTTATCATGTTCCTCATAAAGCTACTGGCGGATGCTGTTGGAAGGACGGTAGACAGTTTAACGTCACTTTCTTTAACGGCGCTTATATTACTGATACCGAACCCTGCTGCCATCGGAAGCTGCAGTTTTCTTCTGTCATTCGGGTCAGTTGCCGGGATCATTTGCCTGTACCCTGTTTTAAAAAAACCATTTGAGGGTCTATTCAGAAAAAAGCCTATAAAACGGTGGCAAAAGATTTTGCTTGGAATACTAAACTCTGTTTTGATGAGCTTGTCCATATCCCTTACCACCCTTCCCATCACCCTTTGGTTCTTCTACGAGATCCCGACCTACAGCATTTTCCTTAACATCATCATTCTTCCTTTTATGAGCCTATTGATCGTAAGTACCATTTTCGCAATGCTGATCCCCGGAGGAGGCTTTATCGGAACCATTGGTTATCTTATACTAAAATTCTATGAAGCCGTTTGCAGAGTCTGCAATTATCTGCCCTTGTATACCTGGAATCCGGGGAGGCCTAAGGTCTGGATGATAATCTTATATTACGCGGTATGGCTAATGATAGTTTTATCCCCGATAACCGTTGGATACCTTCTGAAATTTTCAAAGCTTAGAGAAAAAAAGAAGAACGCGCCAAAACATCCGGCTATATTAAAGATTCTTCCCCTATTCCTCCTGATCCTCTTGCCCATTATTCTCTCATTTCCAAAAATGAGCAGGAACACTTTAACTATGCTTGATGTGGGTCAGGGAGACGGAATGATCTATTACACCGACAACCGTGAGGTTTATCTTATTGACGGAGGCTCTTCATCAAAAAACGATCTCGGGGAATATGTCCTTAAACCTGCCCTGAAATATTACGGCTTCTCAACAGTTGACGTAGCATTCATCTCCCACCCTGATACGGATCACTTAAGCGGTATCACAGAACTTCTTGAAAACAGTGACGATTGGGGGATAAAGATAAAACAAGTTGTTTTACCAAAATGCAAAACACCGGCGGATTTTAGAATTAAGAATGCCAATATAACCTACATAAGCGCAGGGGATACATGGAAAAGCGGAGACAACCGGTTCACTTGTCTGCATCCCGGTGCCTCATTTAAAGCCGATGATACAAATGAAATGTCGGAATGCATTTACATTAAATTCTTTGAGAAACAAAATGACTCTCCTGTTCTTCTCCTGACGGGCGATGTACAGGGAGAGGGCGAAAAGGCGCTGACTAAAAGAATAAATGAACTAAACAAGGCTAATGATACCCCTGCTCTTTCAATACTCAAGGTTGCTCACCACGGCTCAAAATATTCCACTTTAGACAGTTTTCTAAAAGCTTATAAACCGAGCATAGCGTTGATCTCTGCAGGGAAAAACAACCACTACGGGCATCCTCACAAAGAAACACTTTCCCGACTGGATGCCACAGGAACAAAGATCTATAATACGCAAAAAAATGGGGCAATCACCATAACGGTGACGCCCCATAAGATGATCATAAACACATTTATCGATTGAGTCTCATAGTCTTAACTGACAAGCGATATACTCCGAGGATTTCCGGCGCTATTTTAAAGGCAAATCCTATAACTACTTTACTTCCACAGGTTCGTACTTTGCAAAATTGTGGATCCAGTCAGCCTTGAAATAATAGATCAGGAAAGCAATGGCGCTGACAGACCATGTAAGAGGGTAAGCCCAGAAGATAACATTTACTACAGGTATAAACCTTACAATAATGGTAATGTATGTAATACGAAGCAAACACCAGCTGGAAAGCATGACAACCATGGGTACTTTAGTCTTTCCGGCTCCTCTTAAAATACCTGCAAGGCAGTGGTTCAATGCAAGGAGACAGTAGAAAAGGCTCTCTGTCCTAGCCTGTCTTGCACCAACCGCAAGAACCTCCGCCTCAGATGAAAACATTCTGAGGAGAACCGGCGCAAGGGTAAATACGAGAACTCCTATGATCTCCGCACAGCTAACGCTTATAATACTTCCGATCCTTGCACCCTTTCTAACACGGTCATACTGTCCCGCACCAAGGTTCTGGCTCACAAATGTTGTAAGAGCCATGGACATGCAGGTAATGGGCAAGAATACAAAACCTTCAAGTTTAAAATAACTTCCGCATCCCGCCATAGCAACGGATCCGAAGGCATTGATATTTGACTGAACAACAACGTTTCCGATGGCGATAACGCTGTTCTGAATACCGGTAGGGAATCCGATACGGAGCTCACTCTTAAGGGTCTCACGATCAATGCGAAGCTCCTCCACAAAGATCCTGTGAGGGCCATCTACTTGGGTCAACTTATAGAAAGCAAGTCCCGCACTGACAAACTGAGCTATGATGGTAGCAGCCGCAGCTCCTCCTATACCGAATCCAAGAAAACGTACGAATGCAATATCAAGAACAGTATTGATAACCGTACTGACGATCAAATAATAAAGGGGATGTTTTGAATCTCCCACTGCCTGGAACACACCGCAACAAGCATTGTACATAACGTTTCCGAGGCCACCCAGGAAATAGATCCTAAAGTATATGATCGAATTAGGCATAACGTCTTCGGGAGTACCCATCCATCTGAGGATATAAGGTGTAAGGAAAACTCCTACAACCGTCAACACGATTCCCATGATTAATGCAAAAGTAAGGCCGGTGTGTGCAGCTATCTTAACGCCTTCAAAATCCTTGGCGCCGTACCTTTTTCCGATGATAACGCCGCCGCCCATGAAAAGGCCTGTGATAAATCCGACCATGAGGAAAATAAGGCTTCCTGTAGTACTTACTGCTGCAAGAGCCTCTTTGCCCAACACGTTTCCGACAACAACGGAATCGACCACATTATATAATTGCTGCAACAACTGCCCGGTAAAAAGAGGCAGTGCAAATAAAACGAGTTTTTTAGTAATAGAACCTTCTGTCATGATAACCAATCTTTCATATCTTTGTTAAAACGCAACAGTTCTATTCTACAGCTATTATAAATTTTCGCAATAACAATATATTTCACTAAAATTATTACTTAGTAAACGTATTTTTTATTATAACAGTTAAAAAAATATAAATAAAGTGTGTGGCGGGTGGTGAACAAATTGCGCATATGCTAAGATGATTCATAGAGGTATTTACAAAGGAGGCTACGAATATGGACAATTTTACCTTTTACTCACCTACTTATTTTGCATTTGGAAAAGACATGGAAACCCAGACAGGGGACCTTGTTAAACGTTTTGGGGGAAGCAAAGTTTTGATCCATTACGGCGGAGGAAGCGTTGTTAGATCGGGACTTCTTGACAGAGTAAAAAAATCTCTTGATAATTCGGGAGTCAGCTACGTTGAACTGGGAGGAGTAAAGCCCAATCCCAGAAGCGGACTTGTTTATGAAGGAATAGACCTCTGTAAAAAGGAAAAGGTTGATTTTATCCTTGCGGTTGGCGGAGGAAGTACCATTGACTCTTCCAAGGCTATCGCAGCAGGAGTTCTTTACGACGGAGATTTCTGGGATTTCTATACCGGAAAGCGAATTGAAAAGGCATTGCCTGTAGGAACGATCCTTACCATCGCTGCAGCGGGAAGTGAGGGAAGCCCCGATTCAGTTATTACTAAGGAAGAAGGAATGTTTAAGAGAGGTACCGGAAGCGATGCCATCAGACCTAAGTTCAGCATCCTGAATCCTGCTTTGACCCAGACATTACCGGCTTACCAGACTGCAGCAGGTATCACTGATATCATGGCTCATTTGCACGAGAGATATCTTACCAATACAAAAGATGTTGAGGTAACGGACAGACTCATCGAAGCGCTTCTACTCACTATGATCCACGAAGCTCCCAGAGTAATTGCGGATCCTAATAATTATGAGGCGAGAGCAAATATTATGTGGGCAGGCATGATGGCTCACAATAATGCGGTAGGCGTCGGAAGAAGCCAGGACTGGAACAGCCACAATATTGAGCATGAGTTGTCTGCATTTTATGACTGTGCTCACGGCGCAGGTCTTGCGGTTACAATGCCCGCAGTGTTTAAGTATGTTTATAAGCATGACGTTATGAGATTCGCAAAGCTTGCCGTAAGGGTTTGGGGATGCCAGATGGATTACGATAATCCCGAAGCAACTGCACTTGCAGGAATCGCAGCTCTCGAGAACTTCCTTAAATCCATTGGAATGCCTCTTAACTTCACAGAGCTTGGCGCAAAAGAAGAGGATATTCCAAAGCTTGTTGAGGCACTCTGCTACGGAGACGGAAGACCGGGAAGCATTTCCGGTTTTGTTACCTTAACAGCTGAGGACTGCACAAAGATATATAAAATGATGATCTGAGGTTATGGAACACAGGAGTTCACAGGATTAAGCTATGGGTGAGCGAAGCACGTTGAGCTAAGCGAAACGTAGCGAATCCCATACTTAAACCGTGATCTCCGTTACTAAGTTAAAGCTATGTCGAAATGTAAAATGGCCCTCCGACTCCGTCCCCGGTGGTCAAAAAAGCTGCACCCAAACCAGGTGCAGCTTTTAGCTTATTTCATATTCGCATATTCTTCTTTTGTGAAGTACTGGGTTGACTTCAAGTACTTCGGAATATCCTTGGACTCTCCGTTGATGCGGATGTCCGCATAGTTCTTTGCAATCTCAAGGACATACTCGTTCTCGTCTGTAGGAAGCTTGCCAACAATGGTCACGCGGATCCTGAGATAGGGATCAAGATTCGGGATATCAAAGAGACTCAGGAATCTCTTGCATCTACCCTTGAATGAGATCTCGGGATCAAGGTTATCAAGATTTGTATTGTTAAACTCAAATACTACGTTGAGCCATCCGTCTTCCATGTAAAGAGCAGTGTCGCAGAATTCCTCTACATACTCTCTGTTCTGACTTGCTCTTGATATTCTTGAAAACTCTTCCAGTTCATCTACGAAAGTAAGGAAGGAGCCGTCTTCGATTGCGCTGATCCTATAGCTGTCACTGGTATGATTTGAAATTGAGGCAAGAATGTCATGAAGCGAAAGTACTCTGGCATCCGGCATAGGGATCAACCAGTCCTCTCTGCAATAATCAATATCCCTGAAAACTTCTAAGTTCTTCATGAGCAGGAATGCACTCATAATACCGTGCTGATATCCCTCAAAGTCGTTGTAGTAAGAAGCCTTCTGTCCGAAGGGAGTATGGAATAAAACATCAACCTTAAAGCTGTCTCTTAATAGAGTTTTCTCTTCTTCAGGTAATGCTTCAAGAAGATCAAGGTAATCCTTCAGATCATTTGTCTTATACTGTTCCTGGAGTTTATTAAGGACTTCCACAGCTTCTGCAGAAAGTTTCCTCTTGGGATGAATGTTAACAGTACTCTGTCTTGATATAAAATCAATAAACTGCTTTACAAACTCCTGCTGAATGTTTTCGTATTCAAAGCTGAAATTCTCAAAATTGTGAATAGCAAAGAAAGGAAGGACCTTATTAATACTCTTATTGATCTTTTCAATCTTCTTCAATGGATACCCAAGATCGTGAGTAAGTGCGGCAATACACCTTACCGAATCAGAAAGGACCTCACTACCTTCGGTACGCTTCAGAGAAGCTTTCAGTTTATCTGCTTCAACACCTTCCACAACCTGCAAGGTATCTGCCATCTTCTCGAGCATGCGGTAACTGTCGTTGGTCTCTCGCTCCAAACGATAAAGCTCTGAAAACTCGGGCTTATTGTAAAGATATTCTCCAAGGAAATATACCCAAAGACAATGCAGGGTGTGATCTCTGTAGAAAGAATCGGAGGCAAATATCAGTTCCTCGAACTCTACATATGAGTCAAAATACTTAAAGATCTTGTCATATCCTCTTTTATTGGGAGAGATATAACTCATAGCTGATTCAAAAAGCTTCTTCCAAAGTCCGATGGCCAACTGGATCTTGTTGTTCATCTTGGACTCATCCACCAGTTTCTCAATGATCTCTCTGATGGCCTTCTTTTGCTCATCCTTCCCCTTAAGGAAGACGATCTCGTCCTTATCAATGCGCTCTATGTAAAAGCGCATAACTGTTTTTTCGTCAATAAAGTGCTCCACCTATTCCCCTCCATTCATAGTGCTATTTAATTCTGAATGTTCTGTGACCAAATCTGTATATGATCACATTTGCCGCCACGTAATAAGATACCATAATCATCAGTCCGATAGCAACGAGCCATTTTGCATTTATGGGTATAAATATCATGATAAAGCAGAACAGTCCCACAAAAAATGACAGAAAAGCATAAACGTATGACTTAACCATAAAGTCGCTTGTATAGGGCTGGAGAATATAGTAAAGAGTCATGTGCCGGATAGAGAAAAAGGCTGCCGCTATCATAGGTTCAAGGATTGTA
>JAEEGL011367792.1_pt1 | contig 11447 bp, 11 predicted proteins | sample 9134231 | NCBI WGS metagenome assembly JAEEGL01 (sample SAMN16246548, study PRJNA631951) | gut metagenome | biome: gut microbiome; feature: rumen; material: fiber-attached | host: Bos | place: Iran: Karaj | collected 2018-10
AAGCTGGTCATACTCGAGGATACGGACATATTCTCAGCGCAGGCGCCGAAGGACATGAACGCGGACGGCGTAAAGGTCCTCGCGGAGTACATCCCGGATATACCCGAGACGACCATGCTGCTGTTTATAATAAGCGGCAGGCCGAACAGGACAAAGGCGATATACAAGGCCGTGGAGAAGTGCGGCATAGCCTACGATTTCAGGCCTCTCGACGACGACATACTCTGCGGATGGATGGAGAAGAGGCTCTCGGCCGCCGGAAGGACAGCCAGGCGCTCGGACCTCGTGAACTTCGCCCGCATCTGCGGCTACGGGGACGACGAGAGAAGCTACAATCTCTTCAATCTCGAGAACGACCTCATAAAGGCCTTCGCGAATACGGACAAAAAAGAGCTTTCGATGGACGACCTTCTCGAGGTCGCGGGAGCTCAGGACGACATAAACGCCTTCAGGCTGCTCGACAGCGCCTTTTCGGGCAGCAAGGACGAGGCTCTCACCATACTCAATTCCGTGATCGAGGGAAGCATGCCCTCGCAGAGAGACGGAGAGCTGCTGCGCTTTCTGGGCCTTCTCGTGAGCCAGATAGAGATAATGCTTGAGGGCAGGGAGCGCCTCGAGGAGGGGCAGAGCCAGGCCGATATCGTCAACGCCATGAAGGTGCACGAATACAGGCTCAAAAAGGCCCTGCAGGCTTCGCGCAGCAGGAGCGTTCCGGCCCTTCGCCGCATACTCTTCGACGCCCTTCAGATCGAAAAGGATCATAAAAACGGCGTCATCGACGTACGCCTCGCTCTGGAGCTGTTTATTTCCGGATTATGAACCTCAAGGAGCTTTCAAGAAGTGAAATGAAGGAGCTGCTTTCGCGGCTCGGCGAGCCTTCCTTCAGGGAAAGGCAGATCTTCGCGTGGATCAGCAGGGGAGCGGACGGCTTCGGCGACATGACGGACCTTCCCAAGTCCCTGCGAGAGCGCCTGAGCGAAAGCTGCGGCTGGGAGAACCTCAGCATAGAGGCGGTGCAGAAATCCTCGGACGGCACCGTCAAGCTTCTGTACGGACTTCCGGACGGTAACAGCGTCGAGGCAGTCTTCATGAAATACGAATACGGCAATTCCCTGTGCATCTCGACACAGGCCGGCTGCGCCATGGGCTGCAGCTTCTGCGCATCGACCATAGGCGGAAAGGTGAGGGATCTCAAGGCCTGGGAGATGCTCGACGAGTTCGTGCGCGCGGAAAAATACACGGGAGAGCCGATAAACCACCTCGTTCTGATGGGGATAGGCGAGCCCTTCGACAACTACGCCGAGGTCTCGGAGTTTCTGAGGCGTATACACGATAAGGACGGCAAGAACCTGAGCTTCCGCAGCATCACGGTGTCGACCTGCGGCCTTGTTCCGAAGATATACAGCTTCGCGGAGGATTTTCCGCAGGTCAATCTGGCCATATCTCTTCACGCGGCGACTCAGGAAAAGCGCGAAAGGCTGATGCCCGTGGCTAAGGCATACCGCCTGGACGAGCTGATTAAGGCCTGCAGGGAGGTAAGCGAAAAGACCGGAAGGCGGATCAGCTTCGAATATACCCTGATAGCGGGAAAGAACGACGGAGACGAGGACGCGCGTGAGATAATAAGCCTGCTTCGCGGCATGCTGTGCCACGTAAACCTGATCCCGCTCAATCCCGTCAGGGAGACCGGACTTTCGGCGAGCACGAGAAAAAGGGCGGAGGAATTCCGCGATAAGCTCGAAAAGGGAGGCATCCCCGCGACCGTGAGAAGAACTCTCGGAAGCGATATAGATGCCGCCTGCGGGCAGCTCAGAAAAAAAGCGTCAGCTAGCTCTTATCATCCCGGCTGAGATCGCCGAAGCGTTTTTCAGCCTCCGTACGCTCACCCTCGAGGTGAGCGTTTGCATATACGTCGATATACTGGGCCTTGAGCTTGTCGTAGAGTATCCTCTGGCTGGAATAAAGCCCGGAGTAGCCCGAGAGGACGTAGCTCACGCTGCAGGCCAGCGAATAATAGAGCATGCCGTCCGCGCCGAAGAGCTCGACGGCGAGAACTATCGAAGCTACGGGCACGTTGACCGCGCCGCAGAACACGCAGACCAGGCCCACCGCGGCGGCAAAGCCCGCCGGAATGCCCAGAAGCGGTCCGAAGGCGCAGCCGAAGGTCGCCCCTATGAAGAAGCTGGGCACGACCTCGCCTCCCTTGAAGCCGGAGGCCAGAGTGATCGCCGTGAATATCATCTTGAGAATGAAGGCCCAGGGAACGGCGCTTCCCTGTTCGACTGCGGCGCTTATGACGCCCATGCCTGCGCCGTTGTAATCACCCGTGCCTGTCAGCAGAGTCAGGCCCGTGAGGGCGGCTCCTCCCGCGAAGGCTCTGAGCCAGGGATTTTTGATCAGGCTATCGAGGCGCTCCTCGGTGAAATGAAGCACTCCGCAGAAGATCACCGAAAGCACCGCGCAGAAGGCGGCGAGAACGCCTATCCTCGCGAGCATCAGGGGCTCGAGAGCCGGGGCCTCGACCGCAAAGCGAGTGGGCTCGACTCCGAGCAGGCGCGATATCCCGTACGCCGTCATGGACGATATGAAGCAGGGCATAAGGGCCGCGTGATAGAGCAGTCCGACGCTTATGACTCCCATGGCGAACAGGGTGGCGGCAAGAGGCGTTCCGAACAGAGCCGAAAAGAAAGCCGCCATACCGGCCATCGTGGCCGTCCTTACGTCTCTCTCGTCGAGCCTAAGGCCACGCGCGACCTCGAAGCCTATGCTTCCTCCCATCTGAAGGGCTGCGCCCTCTCTTCCGGCGGAGCCTCCCGCGAGGTGGGTCAGAACGGTGGTAAAGAATATGGCCGGCAGCAGCAGCGGAGATATGCCTTTTCCGGTCTGTATCTCGCGCAGGATGTTGTTCGTGCTCTGGCCTTCGACCCTGAGCAGGTGATAGATCCCGACCGCGGCGAGTCCCGCGGCGGGCAGGGCGTATATTATCCAGCCGTGGCCGAGTCGGAACTCGGTAGCAAGCTCGACGCCTATGTGAAAGGCCGAGCCGAGCAGACCGCAGAGTGCGCCGACTACGGACGACAGCAGCAGCCACTTTCCGACCGCCTTCGCGTAAATGGGCAGCTGGCCCAGATAGAGTTTTATTCCGTTAAGCAGATTCTTCATGCTCCGTATATCTTTCCGCGCGGCTTACCTGAGGCGCCGCGCAACATTCCGATCACTTTAAATGACAACCCATACATTATGCCACATTTTGCCGGCTTCGGATAAAAAAATGCTGCCTCTTTGAATTTTCCTGAAACAATGAGTTTCCATATGTGGTAACATCATGTTGTTAATACATTTTTGCTTGTTCAGATAGTTATTCATATGTCAAGGAGGCAAGTATGGATTTTAAACTCAACGATATCCAGCAGAGCGTGCGCGACGCCGCCCGGGAATTCGTGGCGAAGGAGGTCGCACCAAGGATCGACGAGATCGAGCATGCGGAGGCTTTTCCCGAAGACATCTTCAGGAAGATGGCGGATACCGGCCTTATCGGCGTTCCCTATCCGGAAGAGCTCGGCGGCATAGGCGGAGGCTATCTCTGCACGGCCATCGTTCTCGAAGAGATCGCGAGAGTCAGCGCGAGCGCGGCTACTCTCCTCACGGTATGCTACCTGCCTCTCGACGCCTTCCATCTTTACGCAAACGATGCTCAGACTCAGAAGTATCTGGTCCCCGGAATAAGAGGAGATTACAGAGGCTCCTTCGCCTTCACCGAGCCCGATACCGGCTCCGACCCCAAACAGCTCAAGACCGTTGCGCGCAAGGAGGGCGACAAGTATTACATCTCCGGAAGCAAGCGCTTCATCTCGAACGCCGCCTATAACGGACCTATGGTCGTCTTCGCCAACGAGAAGGAGACGGGTCTGTGCACCGCCTTCATCGTGGACAAGTTCTGCAAGGGCTATTCGCTTTCCAAGCCCTACGAAAAGGTATCCCTTCACGGAAGCAACGTCTACGACGTATTCTTCGACGAGGTCGAGGTCGGCGAGGAGGACGTGCTCGGCGAGCACGGACAGGGCTTCGACATCCTGATCGGCACCACCGCCTACGGCAAGCTCGCGTTCTCCGCGGTCTTCACCGGCACCATGTGGGGCTCCTTTGAGCTCGCGACCAGATACACCAAGGAGAAGATGCACCGCGACAAGCCTATCTCCAAGTTCCCGACGGTACAGTCCAGGATCGCCCAGATCGGCGCGAACGTGCTCTCCGCCAAGATGTGCCTCTACAAGGTCGCGGCCGACGCCGACGAGTTCGCCGGCGACATCCGCAGGATCCAGTGCGGCACGGCTCTTATCAAGGGCTATATCTCCGACCTCGCGGTCGAGACCAACGTGATGTGCCTCAACGTGCTCGGCGCCTACGGCGTATGCGACGAGTACCAGCTCGAGAGAATGGTCCGCGACTCGCTCGTGGCTCCCAACATCGAAGGCGCCGCCGACATCCAGAGGATAATCGCCGGCGGCTACATCACCCGCAGCGACAAGCCGTACTTCGAATAGATCCCGGCCCGATGGGGTGAAATACGGAAAAAACAAATTGTTTTACATAATAAAGTATTCTGATACGAAAGGAGCAAGACTATGGCTTACGAACAGATACTCTACGAAGTAAAGGACAAGATCGCGACTATAACCCTGCACCGTCCCGAGGCGATGAACTCCTACACGCCGCTCATGTGCGACGAGATCAACGCGGCTCTCGACGAGGCCGACAACGATCCCAACGTAAGAGTCGTCATCTTCACCGGAGGCGGCGGCACCAAGAAGCCGGTATTCTGCGCGGGCTTCGACCTCAACTACAGCGACAACCCGTTCTCATATCTCACCGACTACAGCGTATATGAAGCCGAGGACACCGGCGGAACGAACACCCTGCGTCTCTACGAGATGAAGAAGCCCGTCATCGCGGCCATCAACGGCTCCGCGGTAGGCGTCGGCATCTCCATGACCCTCGCGATGGACGTCCGCATCTGCTCCGAGAAGTCCAAGATGGGCTTCGTGTTCGCCAAGAGAGGCTTCGTATGCGACGCCTGCTCCAGCTGGTTCCTCCCGAAGATCGTAGGCCTCTCCAAGGCCATCGAGCTCGCCGTTACCGGCCGCGTCATCAACGCCCAGGAGGCTCTGCGCATAGGTCTCGTCACCGAAGTAGTGCCCGAGGATCAGGTATACGCGAGGGCGGTGGAGGTCGCAAAGGAAATGATGACCTGCTCGCCCATGTCCGTGGCAATGTGCCGCCAGATGATGTATCAGGCCAACGCCCTCGATACGCCGATGCCGGCTCACAAGATCGAGTCCGTATGCTATCACTACGTGGCGACTTCTCCGGACGCCGAGGAGGGCGCGAAGGCCTTCCTAGAGAAGAGAGATCCCGACTGGAAGACCAATCCCGCGACCGATATGCCCAAGAGCTATCCGTGGTTCAATCCTCTCAAATTCCCGAGAAACATCCAGAAATAAAGTCCGAAGGGCCGGCTCCTTTAAAGGGGCCGGCTCTTTTTTTCGCCTTGTTAAAAAGCCTCCGTCGGACTATAATAAAATCAGGATAAAAGCAGCATTATATTTTGATAATGATAATGTTAGATACGGAGGAAAACGCCAATGGTCAAATTACTCATCGGTCATAAGGGCAGCGGAAAGACAAAGCAGATGCTCGCTATGGCCAATGACAGTCTCGAGACTGTAAACGGAAGCGTCGTATTTATCAACAAGAACCAGAGACTCATGTACGACCTCAAGTACAGCATAAGAGTCATATGCATGGACGATTTTCCCTGCATAACCAACGTGGACGAGTACATAGGCTTCCTTTACGGCATAATCAGCCAGGACAGCGACATAGAGACCATATACATCGACAGCATTCTCAAGCATGCCGATATCAGCCCGGACAATCTCGAGGATTTCCTCGCCAGGCTCGATCATATGTCGAATCTCCACGGCATGGACTTCGTAGTGAGCCTGTCCCTCGACAGAGAGGAGATGGGTCCTTACATCGACAAATACACGGTTCTCAACTGAAGAAATGGATCTTAAGGAAATACGGGAAAAGCTGGCGTCGCACCGGCCTGTCATTTTAGGTGTGACCAGATACAGCGCAGTCGTGCTTCCGCTCTATGAAGATGAAAACGAAGGGCTCTCTATCGTCTTTGAACAGAGAGCCTTTTCTGTAACCCAGCCGGGAGACGTATGCTTCCCGGGCGGGGGAGTGGAGGACGGAGAGACTCCGCGGCAGGCTGCCGCGAGGGAATTCGAAGAGGAGCTCGCCCTTAAGGAGGGCGAGGATTTTGAGATGCTCTGCGAGCTGGGCTATCAGGCGACCTTCCACGGAAAGTGCGTATACTGCTTCGCGGCGCAGCTCGCGCCGGGAGCGCTGGCAAAGGCTGCCCCTCAGCGCAGCGAGGTATCCGAGATCTTCACGATCCCGGTGCGGTGGCTCACAGACAATCCCCCGTACATATATCATTACAGGCAGACTCAGGGAAAAGAGGATCCGACGGCCGGCGGAATGCTGGCCAACGCCGGGAAATACGACTGGACTGAGAGGACGAACTCGATGCCTATATGGAACTACGGACAGCACTGCCTCTGGGGCCTGACGGCGAGGTTCGTCGAGCTCTTCCTTGAGGTGATCGGAAAGTGACGCGCACGCGCGGAGCGGCAGCTCCGCGCGCTTTTTTAATACGAAACAGGAGAACGCTTTGAAATTTCTGATACAGAGGGTCGAAAGCGCCAGAGTCACCGTTGCGGGAGATGTGACCGGAGAGATAGGAAAGGGCTTTCTCGTCTTTGCCGGCATAGGAGCCGGCGACGGCAGGGCAGAGGCCGACAGGCTCATAAACAAGATGTGCGGTCTTCGCATATTCGCTGACGAAAACGGAAAGACCAACCTCTCTCTTGCGGACGCCGGAGGAGATGTCCTCATGGTATCGCAGTTCACGCTGTGCGCCGACTGCCGCCGCGGCAACAGGCCCAGCTTTTCCGCCGCGGCAGCGCCGTCTGCGGCCGAGGAACTTTACGAATACATACTGGCGCAGACGGCGCTGCGCCTGGGACACGTCGAGAAGGGGCGCTTCGGCGCGGATATGAGGGTCGAGCTCGTAAACGACGGACCCTTCACGATAATGCTCGATACCGCGGAGCTCGGCGTCTGAGGGCGCGGCTCGGAAAAAGCCCGAAAGGAGGCTGTGATGGACGAAAGACTCAGAGAGGTGCTTTACGCCTCGGACAATATCGTTTTCTTCGGCGGAGCCGGAGTTTCCACCGAGAGCGGCATACCGGATTTCAGGTCGGAGAACGGCCTCTACAAGGCGCGGAACGAGTTCGGCTACGCGCCGGAGCAGATCATCTCCCATACCTTTTTCATGCAGCGAACGGACATCTTTTACAAGTATTACAAAGAGAACATGATCTGTCCCGAAGCAAAGCCCAACAAGGCTCATTACGCTCTCGCGAGGCTGGAGGAGGAGGGCCGGCTCAGGGCCGTGATAACGCAGAACATCGACGGCCTGCATCAGGCCGCGGGCTCTAAGAACGTCATAGAGCTCCACGGCTCCGTGCACAGGAATTACTGCATGAAATGCGGGAAGTTCTACGGACTGGACCATATCCTGAAGGCGGAAGGCGTGCCCCGCTGCAGCTGCGGAGGGATAATAAAGCCGGACGTCGTGCTCTACGAGGAAAGCCTCGACGGGGACGCGATATCGAACGCCTGCGACGCGATAGCCGCGGCGGACGTGCTGATAATAGGAGGAACGTCTCTTGCGGTCTACCCGGCTGCCGGCTTCATACACCTTTACAGGGGAGACAAGCTGATCCTGATCAACATGTCCGAGACTCCCATGGACAGCCTCGCCTCCATGGTATTCAGAGATCCCATAGGAAAGGTGCTCGGAGACTGAGCGCCGGTCCTTCGGACTCTGACCGGAAAACGCAATAAAAAGCCCGGCCTCTCAGCCGGGCTTTGTTTTTTTTATATCCGGATCAGAACGAGAAGATGATGCCCGCCGCGGCCGATATGGCCACGAAGAGTATCGGGTGCAGCTTCTTGGTCTTTTTGATCACGTGGCACATCAGGAAGATGAGCGCGAAGAGTATCACGGCCTTGATGTCGAGGATGTCAGCGAAGGCTCCGGTAGACCTGAACTCGGCCCAGGTGATCACGCAGGTGAGCATGAGGGACAGCCACGCGGCGGTGATGAGGGCGGTCGAGGCCGGCCTTATCCCGTAAAAAGCGCTGTCGACGTATTTGTTGGTCCTGAAGGCCTCGAGGAAGCCCGCGATGATGATTATTATGAGCACCGAGGGAAGCACGAGCCCGAAGGTGGCCACGAAGGCTCCGGGGATGCCCGCGGTCTTGAAGCCTACGTAGGTCGCCATGTTGACGCCTATCGGGCCGGGCGTGGATTCAGATACCGCTATCATGTCGGCGAGCTCGGCGTGGGTGAACCAGCCCGTCTTATCCGCTATGTCGGCGAGGAAGGGCAGGGTCGCCAGACCTCCGCCCACGGCGAAAAGACCCGTCTTGAAGTATTCCCAGAACAGCTGAAGAAGAAGCATCATTTTGCCTTCACCCCCTTCAGCTTAACGAGTATGCCGATCACTGCGGCTCCGATGACGAAGAATACGGGCGATACGTCGAGCGCCGTCATAAGAACGACTACAGCGGCGTAGATGAGGGCCGTCCACACGTCAACGATAGATTTCTTTCCGAGCTTTATTATGGCGCTGAGAACAATCGCGCATACGCCGACCCTGATGCCCGCCAGGGCGTGCTGTACGGCCGGGATGTGAGCGAAGTTGCTGAGCACCATGGCTATTATTGTAATTATTATGAGGCTCGGGCTCACCATTCCGAAGGTCGCGACCGCCGCGCCGGCGTTTCCGCGCAGCTTCTTTCCGACGAAGGTCGCGGTGTTTACCGCGATGACGCCCGGCGTGCACTGGCCGATGGCGTAGTAATCGAGGATCTCGTCCTCTGTGACCCAGTGCCTCTTCTCGACCAGCTCTCTTTCAAGCATCGGGAGCATTGCCATGCCGCCGCCGAAGGTGAAGATGCCGATCCTGAAAAAAGCGGTATACAGTTCAAGAAGTCCTGCCATGTCCGACTGTTTTCCTCCATGATCCATCCATTCAAAACAAACATGGTAAGTATAACACCCGTGTGGTAAAATTCAAGAAGTTATGGGAATGGTCTACAGAATAGCAAAGGTATACGAAAGCGCGCTCTCCGCCTACAGGGAGGCTCTCTCCCGCGCGGGGGATTCGCCGTTCGGTGAGCTTCCGGAGGGAGATCTCCTGGCTCTGGGCGACAACGAGGCGCTCATGAAAAGGCTCCTCGCCCAAGGCAGGGAGGGGAGCTTCGATTTCATATACATAGATCCGCCATTCTGCTCCGATTCCAATTACAAGGCCCGCATCCCGGTCTCGGGAAAGATCGTAAAGATGACCGTCTACGAGGACAAGTGGGACGGAGGCCTGGCTCCCTTCCTCTCAATGCTCGCCGAGAGGCTCATGCTGATGAGGGATCTTCTCAAGAGCACAGGCCTGATAGCGGTACATCTCGACGGAAGGGCAGTGCACTACGTTAAGATACTCATGGACGAGATCTTCGGGCCTTCAGCCTTCGTAAACGAGCTCGTCTGGAGCTATAAATCAGGCGGAGCGAGCAGCCGCTCGTTCGCGAGGAAGCACGATACCATCCTCCTTTACTCCCGCAGCTCGAAATATTATTTCAAGCCGGGTAAGGAGAGGTCGTACAACAGGGGGTACAAGCCCTACAGATTCGAGGGCGTCGAGGAGTTCGAGGACGAGGACGGACGCTGGTATACCATGGTGAACAGGAAGGACGTCCTGAACGTCGACATGGTCGGACGCACTTCCTCGGAGCGCACCGGCTATGCCACGCAGAAGCCAGTCAGGCTTCTCGAAATACTCCTGGACAGCTGCTGTCCGGAGGGTGGCCTGTGCGCGGACTTCTTCTGCGGCAGCGGTTCTCTCGGAGCCGCCGCGCTCGCGGGCGGAAGGCGCTTCGTCCTCTGCGACAGGTCTCCGATTGCCTTCAACATGGCTAAAAAGAGACTGGAGGACGCCGGAGCGCAGCTTGATACAGTCACGGCGGCGGATGCCGTTCTTCCCCGGTCGGTCGACGAGCTTCCCCTGAGCGGCAGGGAGCTCAGGGCGCTTAAGGAAATGATATCCGAAGACCCTTCCGCGCTGGACGCTCTCGGGGCCCTGTACGGCTCGGAACTGGGAGAAAAAGGCCGATAAATATCTGCTTGCATTGGTCAATAGTTTTTAGTACAATAACTTTTGCGCGGGCGGTTAGCTCAGCTGGTTAGAGCGCATGCTCGACATGCATGAGGCCGTTGGTTCAAGTCCAATACCGCCCACCACGTGACGGGGAATGCCTTTCGGGGCATTCCTTTTTTATGTTTTTGCGCGCATTGACAAACATTTGCGTCGATGAAATACTCTAAATATACAGGATATACAGGAGTATTTTCTGCCGAAGACCTTAATGACCGGTCCTTACCGGAAATGATATCTAAAAGGAGGCCCAAAATGGCAAGACGTGACCAGTACCTTTTGACCGACGATCAGATCGCCCTTCAGGAGCTCGCAAGAGACTTCGCGGAAAGGGAGATCAAGCCCTATGCCGCGGAGTGGGACATAAAGGGCGAATTTCCCCGCAAGACCTTTGAGAAGGCGGCCGAGCTGGGCCTTCATCTGCTCGGCATTCCGGAAAAATTCGGCGGGATGGGGCTGGATGCCCTGACCAGCTGCATTATCAGGGAGGAGCTCGGCAAGGCCGACGCGGGCTTCGCCACATCTCTAGGCGCCAACATGCTCGGCTATATGCCCCTCGCCGTCGCGGGAAACGAAGACCAGATCAAGCTCTTCGCGGACATAGTAGTACCCGGAGAGGTCTCCGCTTTCTGCCTCACCGAGGCCCAGGGCGGCTCCGATGCCGGCAAGTGCCTCACCACGGCCGTAAAGGTCGGGGACGAGTACGTGATCAACGGAACCAAATCCTTCATAACGAACGGCGGCATCGCGAAGGTCTACACGGTCTTCGCCTCCACCGACAAGAGCAAGGGCGTAAAGGGCCTGTCAGCCTTCATAGTCGAAAGAGACAGAGAGGGCGTTTCCGTCGGAGCCGAGGAGAACAAGATGGGCATACGCGCCTCCAATACCACCGAGGTGATCTTCAACGACGTCCGTATACCGGCCGATCATCTAATAGGCGAAGAGGGGCAGGGCTTCAAGATCGCCATGAAGGTCCTGGACAGGACCAGGGCGAGCGGCTCGGCGGTGGCTATCGGCATCTGCCAGCGCGCGATAGAGGAGAGCATAGCCTACGCCAAGACCCGCGAGGTCTTCGGCGTTCCCATCGCAAAGCATCAG
>JAEEGL011606882.1_pt1 | contig 11447 bp, 8 predicted proteins | sample 9134231 | NCBI WGS metagenome assembly JAEEGL01 (sample SAMN16246548, study PRJNA631951) | gut metagenome | biome: gut microbiome; feature: rumen; material: fiber-attached | host: Bos | place: Iran: Karaj | collected 2018-10
CACGCGCTTTCCGTCTGCGGCTATCCGCTGCGGTCGCGCGACGAGGTGCGGTCGTTTATCGGCAACGGCGTGCGCGTGCTGATCCGCCGCGCGGTGCCGCAGGGGGTTCCGGAGGCGGAATATGAGCGCTGCTTCGCTTCGTTCCGCGAATACTATCTTTCCCACATGAATGACCAAACCCGCGTATTTGACGGCATTTTGCCGCTGCTGGACGCCCTGCGCCGCCGGAACGTCAGAACCGCCGTGGTGTCCAACAAGCTGCACCCCGGGGTCGTCGGCCTTTGCCGCGACTACTTCGGCGACCGGATCGACTGTGCTGTCGGCGTGACAACGGAAAGCGAGCGAAAGCCCGCCCCGGTCAACGTCCTGCGCGCGATGGAAACCTTCGGCGTTACGCCGGAAGAGACGCTCTATGTCGGCGACAGCGAGGTGGATGTTCAGACGGCGGACAACGCTTCTTTACGCTGTGTCGGTGTCACCTGGGGCTACCGCACAAAAGAGGAGCTGACCGCCGCAGGCGTGTGGGCGCTGATCGACGCCCCGCAGGACCTCTTGTCGCTCTTGGACGCCTGAAAACCAAAAAAGATGCTCCCTGCGCCTTCACAGGCGGCAGGGAGCTTTGTTGTATTCAGATGAGATTACTGCATCCCGAAGAAGACCATGATCTTTCTGCAGAATTCAATGATCCAGTCGGCGATGCTCTTGAAGAACGAGGACGAGCTGGTCGGCTTTTCGGGCTCGCTCGGATTCGTCACGGACACTTCGGAGATCAGACCCGTGCTGCTGTCGAACGCGACAAACTGCGGATACTTTTCGTTGGTCCGGATCGTGTACTGGGTGGGGGAGCGGAAGATCTGCAGGAACAGATCGTTGATCTCCGACGGATAGGCTGCGTGCGGGCAGTTCTTGATGAACCAGGTGTAGTCGGGATACTGACAGGTGCTCGCATCTACCATGTTGTCGTTCGACAGATAGGTCCTGCGCGCGATCATCGTGTTGGTGCCGGGATCAAGAATGATGGTCTTGCCCTTGTTGCGCATCGTGGCGACGAAGGAACCCATCGTCGGCGATTCCTTGATCTCATTGATCTCGCTTTGCGTAAACATTTCGCCGACATTTTTGGCGGTCGCGCCGAGCGACATCGTCTTGAGCTCGACGGTGCCGTCCGCCATCATGCTGGAATTCGGGGAAAGCGGCGGCAGCGGGAGGTTGTACTTACAGACGATCGCGATGCGCATGCCCTTCTGGCGGCAGGTTTCCAGCGTCTGCGGGAACTTCGCCATCACGTTGTCCTGATAGCGTTCGACTTTTTTGATCAGACCGGCGTATTTCGTCGTGTCGGCAAGGGTGGTCTCTTTTGCCTTCTGGAAGGCGTCTTTCGAGACCATCGCCCAGTGACCCGGCCAGGTGCCGAAGATCGCGAGCGTCAGCCGCGGGAACAGATACTGCTGCATATTCCGCAAGCCGTCGTTCGCGGAGCTGAGGAACCATTCGAACAGACCGAGCTTGTTCAAACCGTCCGCTGCGCTCTGGATCGCTTCAAAGTTGCCGCCCTCGTCGCTCTTGCCGTTCTTGAGGTAATACTGGACGCGGGAGTAGTTGATATCGAAGTCGCTCGAGAAGAAGCCGTCCATCACATAGACGCCGTTGAACGCGGCGGCGTAGAAGATACAGGTCTTGACCTTGGAGCAGCCGTATTCCGTCAGATAGGTGGCGACGACCGTGGTGCCGAGGCAGCGGCCGATCAGCTGGACCTGCGGCTTGCCGGTGACCGTCAGGATGTTGTTGATATAGATATTGAGCAGACGCGCGTTCTCATAGGGGTCCAGGCGGCTGTCGTAGGTGAACATATAGTCGTGCAGCCAGTAGCCGGAGCCTCTTTCCTTCGCGTAGTTGCGCGGCATTTCCAGCGCCTTGGTATGCGAACCGTTGCGCGGGTTGCCGTTATCGTCCATCACCAGCGGCTCGTAGCGCGGCGCGATGGCGTTGTAGATCTTGTCGGCGCAGGCTTTCCAGGAGCTCAGCCCGTTGTTGGCGGCCTGGAAAGCGAGCCAGATAGACGTACCCTCGTCTTTGATGGTCTGCGCGATCGGGGGATCGAGGGGATAGAGCAGCTGCGTTTCGTCCCGGTTCCAGATCTCCGCGTATTTGCCTGCGACATAGACGATCGGCAGGTCGATGATGTTCGCCGCTTCGGCGCCGAGGGCGACCGCGGGCAGCAGCATCAGAAGCGTCAGGGTCAGCGCAAGCAGACGTTTCAGTGTTTTCTTCATGGTATATACCTCCCAGATAGAATGAACTGTGTTAATTGGCAAGTCCGGTGAAAATGGCGAGGATCTTCTGCAGGAAGGTGCGGATCCATTCCGCGATCTTCGAGAAGAAGTCGAGGCTCAGACCGCCCGAAGTGTCTGCGCCGGAATCCGGCCGGGTGATCGGAGAAATCTTCTTGGTGCTGGTGTCATACGAAACAAACTGCGGGAACTTGCTGTTTGTTGTGATCGTGTACTGCTTGGAGGAATGGAAAATCTCCATGAACATGTCGTTGATCTCCGGCGGATAGTCGGCGTGCGGACAGTTCTTGATGAACCAGGTGTAGTCTCTGTACTGGCAGGTGTAGGCGTCCACAACGAGGTCCTTGGAGATGTAGGCATCGTGACCAGAGCGTTTCGCGACGGTCAGATAGGCGCTCGAAAGCGTCTTGCCGATGTCGGCGGCGGTCGCGCCGAGCGACTGCGTCTTAAGCTCCACGGTGCCGTCCGCCTGGATATCAGACTTCGGCGACAGCGGGATCAGCGGGGAGTTGTACTTGCAGACGATAGCGATCCGCAGGCCTTCCTTGCGCAGCTTTTCGAGCGTGGCGGGGAACTTCTGCATCACGTTGGTCTGATATTTATCGAGCTTTTTGATCAGACCGGCGTAAGTCGCGGCATCTTTTTGGAAGGTAACGGTCTTCGCTCTCTCATAGGCGCTGCTGGAGATCATGGCCCAGTGTCCCGCCCAGGTGCCGAAGATCAGAAGGATCAGCCGCGGGAACAGGTAGGGCGACATCTTTTCGATCACCTGATTGACCTTGCTGACGCCGGCGCCGAGCAGCCCCATCGCCTGGAATACGTCCGCGATCTTGTGGACCGATTCAAAGTCGCCGCCCTCGTCGCTCTTGCCGTAGGCGAGGTAGTACTGCAGCATGCCATAGTCGATGTCGATATCGGCGGAGAAGAAGCTGTCCATGATATAAACGCCATTGAACGCGGAGGCATAGAAGATCGCGCTTTCGACCTTGCTCGCACCGTACTGGGTGAGGTAGGTCGCCATGATGGTCGTACCGAGGCAGCGGCCGATCAGATTGACCTTTTTCTTGCCGGTAACTTCCAGCACCTTGTTGATGTAGGTGTTCAGCAGCTTCGCGTTCTCATAAGGATCGAGACGGCTGTCATAGGTGAAGTTGTAGTCCTCCAGCTTGAAGTTGGAGGTCTTTTTCTTCGGCGTCGCGACCGGCATCACCCTCGTGCCGTTGCGCGCGTTGCCGTTGCCGTCGAGCATCAGCGGTTCATAGCTGGGATACAGCACGTTGTAGATCTTATCGGCAAAGGTCTTCCAGTTGCCGGTGGAGTTGGACGCGTTGTACGCCGCAAGCAGTCCGTCCATGTTGTCCTTGATGACGTCGCCGACCGAGGGATTCAGCGGATAGAGCTGATACTTCGGGTCTTCCCTTGTGGCTTCCTTTGTATAGATGTGGACGTACTTACCGACGACATAGACGATCGGCAGATCCAGCGTGGTGGCCGCGTCCGCAAACAAACACGCGGCGGGCAGAAGCGTCAGAATCGTCATGACAACGGCAAGGATCCGTTTGAGAGATCTTTTCATGCAGTTACCTCCTGAAGATATGATTCCACGTCTATAATAGTATCACAAACAGTCGGCTTTTGCAAGGGCTTGACTGCGATTCCCTGTGGTTTCCAAAAAAATTAAGAATGTGTTCAATCGTTTGACATAGTTTTGGGAGAATAAGGGATCAGGGACCAGGGACAAGGGGCAAGGGAATGAGAAATGTGGAATTTTGAAATGCTTTGTCGTGTGGCGAAAAACACCAATAGGTGATTCACGGTTCGTTTTTCTCGCGCGCAAGCGCATGATATATCATTCTTATTTCTTTCATTCTTATATTCTTTATTAGTGTGCAAGTGTTGTGCAAGATTTGTGCAGGAATTGTGCAGGATTTGTGCAACTGCCCGGCGCTGATGATGCGTTTTCCCGCGCCGCGTCTGGGTTTTCGCGGCGGTTTCAGTTGTGCAAAAATGTGCGTGTAATTCCAAATTTCATATTGCAAACGCCACATTTTTCATTGCACGCTGCACACTGAAAAAAGCTGCCCCGCGGGCAGCTTTTTCACGGATGTATACTCAGCTGAGATACTTCTGAATCAGGGCGAGCGTGTCGCCGACGGTCTCGATGCCGAGGGCTTCACGGTCGGGGATCTCCACCTCGAACTCGTCCTCGATCGCAACGGCAAGGTTGACCAGCTCGAGCGAATTGAGGTTCAGGTCGGTGCGGATGTTGGTCTGCTCGGTGATCTCTTCCATCGGCAGATCGGTATATTCACTGATGATTCTTTGCAATTTTTCCAGCATACTCTATTTCTCCTTCTCGCGGCACAAACGCCGGTTTCATTTTCTTTTTCTTATTTGCGGGCGGGTTCCACACGGTCCAGCAGCTCGCCGATCGTGATATCGGGGTTCTCGATACCGGCGAGGATCGTGCGGACGGCGTTTTCGTGCAGCGCGTTGATGTCCGCTTCGGTCGAAAGCTTGACGCGGTACATGTAGTTGATGCGGATGCCCTGCGTCTCCGGATCGGGATGCGTGATCACGTACAAGGGCGTGAAATAGCGGCCGAGGTTGTACGCGGTGAAGTCGATCTTGAACGGCAGATCGTTCATCGGCGGGACCGGGATCCACGAGAACATCATGCAGGCGGGACCCTGGATCGCCTTGTAGTTGTAGATCTCACGCGAGATCTGGAGTGCGAGCCCGTAGGGGAACTGCGAATGGCGGAAGAGCTGCGTGCGGACGGCGGTGATCTCCTTGAGTCCGTCTTCGAACGTCATATCCTCGGAGAAGATGGTCCGCAGCTGCAGCGGCTGGGCGATGCAGCCGCCCATGTGCTTTTCCTTCGCCGTCGCGCGCTTACTGCAAAGCGACATCATGAACACGTCGGGCGTGCGGTAGTTGATCGCGGCGCAGTAGGTGCGCAGACCGAACTGCAGAATGCTTTCCGGGGCGATCTTGTGCTCGAGACAGTAGGCGAAGATCTTTTTGGAATCCTCGGCGGAAATCACCTTGGAAATGAACGCGCTCTTGTCGTAAAGCGGATTGTACGCCATCGGCACACGCAGGTTCGGATTCTTCAGCTTCTTGCGGGTTTTTTCCAAAAACTCCGGTCCGTGAACGCCGGCGTACATCGGTTCGCCGCCCTTGAGGAAGTAGCGCTTGTAGAACATCGCGTGCTTTCCCATCTTTTCCTTGTTGGAAAGGCGGGCGAACTCTTCCTTGATATAGGTCTCGTACGGCTCCAGCGGCTTCGGCAGCTCGGTATCGTGCAGCAGCGCACGGTACACCGACAGCAGATCGAAATACATGATGATGATGCCCATCGCGTCCATCGCGAGGTGCGTCGTGTTGAAATAGATGCCGTTGCCGACGCCGTCGGTATGATAGAAATAGATGCGGAACGTCTCTTTCAGGAACAAAACCGGCTTCTGGGCGTCCGCGTTGAAGAACGCCTCCTGCTCTTCCTTCGAGGCGAAGTGCTTGACTTCGACCATATCCACTTTGTATTCCGGCAAAAAGTACTGCTTGATCTCCTTGTCCTGCTTGACAAAGCGCAGGCGCAGCGAGTCGTTGCGTTCGATTTCGATATTGAACGCGCGGGTCAGCAGATCAAAATCGATGTCTCTGTCGACGGAAAACGAAGTCGGAACCTGCACGAGCTGCTTGTGAAAGCTGTAGCGCACCATCATGTACATGGTTTGCTGCGACGGAATCAGCCCATACAGGGGATATTGGATCTCCTGTTGTTTCATCAGCGTCCTCTTCTTTCTGCTTCGAAAGGCAATCTTTCGAATTTTTAGATAAATAATTCTATCACATTCCGGCGGCGAAAGTCAATGTATAGCCATAAAGTTCATACTTTAGACATTTTTGCGCAACCTTATCAGAACAATCGAAAGAACGATTGCTCCGCCTCTGTTGGAATTGTGACAAAGGAGAAATGTTTGTCTGCAACTCAGACGCCGGAATAAGCGTTGAAACCGCCGTCAACGGCGATCGTCGTGCCGGTGATGAAGCCGGAATAGCTTTCGTCGCAAAGGAACAAAAGCGCGCCCTCGAGTTCTTCGGGTTCGCCGAAGCGCTTCATCGGCGTCGCGGCAAGGATCTTGCCCGTGCGCGGGGTCGGGGTGCCGTCGTCGTTCCAAAGCAGCGTCTTGTTCTGGTTGGTCGAAAAGAAGCCCGGCGCGATCGCGTTGACGCGGATGCCGCAATCGGCGAAATGCACCGCCATGAACTGGGTGAAGTTCTGGACCGCCGCTTTTGCCGCGGAATAGGCGGGGATCTTCGTCAGCGGGCGGTAGGCGTTCATCGACGTGATCATAATGATGCAGGTGTTCTTTTTCTTCGCCATATCGGGCGCGAAGACCTGCGTCGGGATCAGCGTGCCGAGGAAGTTGAGGTTGAAGACAAAGGAGATGCCGTCCGGGTCAAGGTCGAAGAACGTCTTGACCGACGGATCCTTTTCGACCAGGTCGATCGCCTCGAGGGTTTCCTTGGTCGTCGTGCCGCGCGGATTGTTGCCGCCGGCGCCGTTGAGGAGAATGTCGCAGGTGCCGAACTTATCGAGGATCGTCTGCCGCGCCTGCTGCATGCTCTCTTTCTGCAGCACGTTGCAGCCGACCGCCATCGCCTGTCCGCCCGCCGCGGTGATTTCGTCGGCGACTTTCTGCGCCGCCGCTTCGTTGAGGTCGAGCACAGCGACCTTCGCGCCCTGACGCGCGAGCGCCTTGGCGAAACCGCTGCACAGCACACCGCCGCCGCCGGTGACGACCGCGACGCGTCCGTTGAGGTTTTCGTGTTTGAACATATGAATCATCCTTTCGGTATAGAGTTGCAAAGGGATTAGGGATTGGGGACTAAGAAACTAAGAGTTCACACTGCGTCTTTGTTCGCGCGGGAAGACGTGTTTCGTTCGCCGCATAATTCAGGCGCGCGCTGTCAACTAAAGATTGACGACTGTCGACTGAACTGTGCACTGCGCACTGTGCACTGTGCACTCAAATTCCGAGCTGCAGCAGCTTTTGCAGCACCCGGTTTGCCACGGGAATTGCATCGTTGAGACCGATGCCGCCGTTTTCGAGGCAGACCACGATCGCGACGGGGAAGTCCTCCCGCTGTGAGAAGCCGTAAAACCACGCGTGGCTCTTTTTGCCCTCCACTTCGGCAGAGCCGGTTTTGCCGCAGAACTGCAGGTTCGGAAAACGGCTGTCGCCGTAGTAGTTCTTGACGTTGGACCGCAGCAGCGCGGCGACGGTCTTCGCCGTTTCGGGCGAGAGCTTGATATTTTTATTGACGCCGCCGGCAAGGTCGATCAGCTTGCCCAGCGTGCCGTCGTTCTGGACCAGCCGCGGGGTCATTGCTTCGCCCTCGTTCGCGATCGCGCCGGCAAGCATCAGCATCTGCATCGGGTTGACGAGCGTCGTATATTGCCCGATGCCCGCCCAGCCGAGATCCAGCTTTCCGGCTTTTGAAACGTCGAATGTGCTGCGGACCGTCTTCGCGCCGGAGACCGAGACCGATTTGCCGAAGCCGAGAGAACGCACCGTTTCGGTCAGCTTGTCGCGCCCGAGTTCCGCCGCCAGTTGGGCGAATACGCAGTTGCACGAGACGTTCAGCCCGCGCTCGAAGGTCACAGTTCCGTGGACGCCGTTGCAGATCACTTCGCCCTTGCCGAGACTGATCTTGCCAGTGCAGGTGAACTTGCGTTTCTGGACGTCGGGGATGTTTTCGAGCGCGCAGATCGCGGTGACGACCTTGAAGGTCGAGCCGGGCGTGAACACGCCGGAGATCGCGCGGTTGAGATAGATGCCGTCGTATTTGCCGGTCGTGTCGGTGTTGATATCCGCCGGTTTCTGGAGCGGGTCGTAGGTCGGTGCGCTGACCATGCAGAGCAGCTCGCCTGTCTTGTAGTTATACGCGGCGACGGTGCCTTTCTTTCCGTTCATCGCTTCGAGCGCGGTCTTGCAGACTTCTGCGTCGAGTGTCAGCGTGATGTCGGTCTGCTTGTTGGCGCTTTTGTAAAGCCCGGTGAAAAAGTCGTAGCCGATCAGCTTCGCGCGGTAGAGCGTCTGGACGCCCGTGGCGATATAGCCCTGCGCGTCGCCGACCGCGTGTAAGGTCGCGCGGCGGACGCCGGAAGATTCGTTCCAAACGCGCTTGCCGTCCTTCGTTTCCACAAGAACGGTCCCGTTACGGTCCTTGACGGCGCCGGCGCGGGTCAGAACGCGGTTGGTGAAGATATGGGTGTTGAGCCGGCTCGCCGCCCAGGTGCTGCCGTTGGCGGCGAAACTGTAAAGCAGAAAGCCGAGACCGATCAGAAACGCGATCACGAGCGCATAGATCACATAGGCGCGTCTTGTTGTATTCTTCATGCCAGAGCGCCTCCCGATACCGCGGATTTGAACTGCTTCGGGTACGCCCGGATGTCCGAAGCCTTGATGAACGCGAACAGCGCCCAGCAGGAGATCATACTCGAGCCGCCCTGCGAAAGGAACGGCAGCGTCACGCCCGTCAGCGGGAGCAGGTCGGTGATGCCGAAGATATTCAGCCCGGTCTGGAACAGCAGCAGCGCCGCCGCCGCGCACGCCGCAATGGCGTAGAACGAGGATGGGGCGGTCCGGGCGCATTTGACGGCGTACAGCGCGATCAAGGCGAAGGTCAGCGCGATCGCGAAGGCGAGCAGGATGCCGCATTCCTCACAGATGACGCCGAAGATCAGGTCAGTCGTGGAGGCGGCGATATACCGCAGACGGCCGTTGCCGATCCCGAGCCCCTGCAGACCGCCGGATACGCTGTAGATCAGCGTGCGCACCTGCTGGTAACCTGTGGTGTCCACGTTTTCCCAGACGTGTCGGTAAACGGCGAACCGCGCCGCGACGTGGGGCTTGAAGTAGATCACGAGCACCGCGCCGACCGCCGCCGCGACAGAGACGAACAGCAAAGAGCGGACGTCGCCCGAGCGCATGAACGCGATGATGAGAAACGTGAAGAAGAAGATCAGCGCCGTGCCGAAGTCCTTCATCAGAAACAGCACGCCGATACAGCCGATCGAATAGGCGATATAGAGATAGATGTTCTTCGCCGTCAGCAGCTTGTCGAGCGTCGCCGCACCGACAAAGACGAACGCGATCTTGACGAATTCCGACGGCTGGATCGAGAACAGACCGTTTCCGATGACGATCCAGTTGTACGCACCGTTGATGGCGCCGACGGAAAAGCGGATCAGGACGAACGAGCCGGCAAGCCCGAGCAAAGACAGCACCGCCAGCGGCAGCCGCACCTGCATCACGCGGCGCACGTCCTTGAGGAACCACAGCAGCAGATCATAGACGATCACGCCGAGTACGATGGCAATCAGCTGCTTGAGCTGCGACGCTTTCGAAACGCTCGCGCCGAGCGTCATGCCGATCCCGCATAAAAAGAACGCAATGAATTCCAGCTCGAAGTTGACTTTTTTGAAGCCGTAGTGCATCACGGCGACATAGAGCCATTCGAACGCGATGTAGCCGAGGAACTGCGCGCCGTTCTGCCAATAGAAGGAGCCGCCCTCAAACACGACGGGGACGGCGCTGAACAGCTGAAACACGGTCAGCAGCAGCAAAATGAACCCGCGGTCAACATAGCGGTATTTGTGCTGCCGCTGCTGCAGACGGCGCGTTTTGGTTTGTCTGGACATGAAAACCTCCGAAGTAGCAATTCCGAATTACTGAAACACCAGCTTGTCGTTTCCGATGCGGATCACGTCGCCGGGGAAGAGCAGCTGCGGCGCTGTCACGCGGTCGCCGTTGAGAAAAGTTCCGTGGGTTGAGCCGCAGTCGTCGATCGCCCAGCCGTCTTCATAGAGGATCAGCAGCGCGTGGCGGCGCGACGCGGTCGGAGAACCGACCGTGATATCGCAGGCGGACGAGCGGCCGATCGACACGCGGTTGCCCGTCAGCGAGAACACCTCGCGGGTGCGTGCGTTGCGCAGCGTGGCACGGGCGCGGGCGGAATCGGAATACACGTCGTCGCCGGAGAACAGCGGCGCGCGTTTCGGGGTGTCGCTTTCCGAGATCAGCGAGGGGTGCGGGTTCGTAAAGTGGAGCTGTGGCTTGTGCTGCTCGTCGTAGTTGTCGTTTTGCGGCGTAGTCTGCCGGACCGGACGCGGCGTGGGCGCCGAAATGACGTCGTCTTCCGGCTCGAACGCAGCAGGCGTCGCCGAACGCTTCTTCTTGCCGACCTGGATCACGGGGTCGTTGACGACGGCGAAGCGGAACGCCAGATTGCCGAGCGTCAGCATGTCGCCGGGTTTGATCTGCGCCTTGCGGTCGATGCTCTGCCCGTTGACGAGAATGCCCGATTTGGAATTGAGGTCGTAGATGTACCAGCCGTCGATGCGCCGGCTGATGACCGCGTGGCTGCGCGAGATCGTCTCGTAGCCGATCACGACGTCGCAGTGCTTGCTGCGGCCGATCGAGGTCTCCCACATGTTCAGCGGATACCGTTCGCCGTCGATCTGGTCGATCAGGTAGCCGTAGATCTTTTCCTGCGGGTGCCCGAGCAGCAGCGTCAAAAGACACTTTGCCAGAATCACGACCGCCAGAAACGGCAGCAGATATCTCGATATGGAAATGACAACGTCCATGGCGTCCTCCGATTGCGTACTATATGGGTATATTAAATCTTTCCGCGCGGTTTGTCAATAAAAGGAACCTAAAAAGCGGTGGTTGCTTTTTTCAAAAAAGAATGCTACAATACAACCGGTGTTATTTCTTGCGTGCCGTCAGCGCGTAGATCGGCTGACCGAGCGAGACAAAGCGCGATTCGTATTCCGTCATGATATTGTCCTCCGGCGCGTCCGCGTGAAGATCGAGCGTCACGTCCGTGAGTTCAAAGCCGCAGCGGGAGAACGCACACAGAGAAGACGCGAACAGAATCCGGTTGTCGGTCTTTTGCATTATTTCGCCGTTTTCTTTGAGAATGGCGCGGTAGATCGCAAGAAAGCTGTCATATGTCAGGCGTCGCTTTGCCTGTCTTCTTTTCGGGAACGGCGTGGAAAAATTGAGATAGATCCGCGCGATACTTTCGTCCGGAAGCAGGACGCCGAGCTTTTCGGCGCCGAGCATCAGAAAGCGAAGG
>JAEEGL012026130.1_pt1 | contig 11447 bp, 10 predicted proteins | sample 9134231 | NCBI WGS metagenome assembly JAEEGL01 (sample SAMN16246548, study PRJNA631951) | gut metagenome | biome: gut microbiome; feature: rumen; material: fiber-attached | host: Bos | place: Iran: Karaj | collected 2018-10
AGTAGCAACAAGATAATAAAGTAAATGGACGATACCTAGAATCTATACGTTCATTGGATTAGTAGCAGTTACTATTTATTTGATAAATCTTACGGATTTATATATGGATGTAAAAGCATACTCTATATTTGGAATTCTATTCAGCTTATTCTTAACTCCAGCAATTACGCTTGCTTATTTTGAAGGCGATATAATCCCTGGAGTAATAATTACTTCATTCTTTATTGTAACTGTAGTATTAAATGTGCTTTCTATAATCAGTTATAAAGAAAAGAATAAGTGCCTTAATGAGTCACTTGTAATTGAATAGAAATATATAAAAACTCAGGTTATGAACTGAGTTTTTATTATGGCTATATTGAGAGAAATGTCATTTTTTTGTATAATTACAACAGTAAAGGATGATGAATATGAAAAGCATTGAGGTTAAGAATTTAGAAAAAGTATATAATGAGGGGCAAGACAATGAAGTTAAAGCCTTAAATGGAATATCTTTTAGTATTGAGGCTGGTACATTTGCGGTAGTCCTTGGCCCATCTGGAGCTGGTAAATCCACATTATTAAATATATTAGGTGGTATGGATGATGCTACAAGAGGAGAATATTTAATAGGGGATATGGATGTTGCTAAATTTAAGAGTAAGGAATTATCCTTATTTAGAAGACAAACCATTGGCTTCGTATTCCAATTCTATAACCTAATGCCTAATTTAACTGCTTTAGAAAATGTTGAGCTTGCAGCAAGTGTTGCAAAAAATCCTTTAGATCCTTTAGATATTATTAAAAGAGTTGGCTTAGAAAAAAGAATTAATAATTTCCCAAGCCAATTATCTGGTGGTGAACAACAAAGAGTATCTATCGCAAGAGCGGTAGTAAAAAACCCAGAATTATTGCTTTGTGATGAACCAACCGGAGCACTAGATAAAAAAACTGGTGCTACTATATTAAAGCTTTTATATGATATAGGTAAGGAATATAATAAAACAATTATTATTGTTACACATAATCAAAAGATTGCATCCTGTGCGGAAAGAGTATTTAGAATTTCCGATGGTAATATTATTTCTGATTCCATTAATGAAAACCCAATAAAGCCAGAGGAGGTTGAGTGGTAATGAAAACAAAAACCTTTCGGCTTTTGAGTAAAATGATGGTAAGAACAATTAAGCAAAATCTAATGCAATTTATCGCAATTATCGTTATTGGAGCTATTGCGGTAACCCTATTTGTTGGACTTCATGCGAATGCGGATGTATTCGAAGAAAGAGTAAATACTGTGTATAGTGAAGGAAATTTGGCGGATTTATGGGTTACAACAAAAAACTATGATAAAGAGGATATAAAAAACATAAAATCCTTCTTAGAAGAAGGAGAGAGTATTGAATCTAGATTATATATGCCATCAGAATCAAGTGCACATTCTATATTTATTACAGTTGTGGATAAGATTCCTACTATTTCAAAGCCTTTTGGAAAAATAGAAGAAAATAGTAATAATACAACAGATGATTTTATCTATGTAGATAATGATTTAATGACAAATTCATCAGATTCCTATTCTACATTATATACCTTAGGTGGTGATTTCTCCTTTACCTTTGACATTTCATCTTACTCCTTAGAGGGAGTAGCTGGATTATTAGAAGATTATGTAAAGGAAGGCGGAGAGAATATTTTTATGAAGGATTCTATAATGCTAACTACAACTGTAGATGGTACAATGGATCATCCTGAAAATATTACTAAGGCTTCTTATAATTATAGTGTTGTATTAATGAGTGAAAAAAGATTACAAAGAATATATAGAGAATTACTTGAAAAGAATTATGATGAATCTATAGTGGATACTTTATATAATTATTCTACTTTATTATTAGGATTTAATAATGAAGATGGTAAGCTATTTAGCCCAAATCAATATGTTTTAAAGCTAAATCCTAATAGAGATATAGATAAATTAAAGGATCAAATAGAAAGATATTATGAATTAAAATCTAGTAATAATTTATATATGGTTACAGAAAGAAGTGGAATGCCTTTTTACATGACTATTTCTTCTGATGTATCTCAAGCAAGAAGCTTTACTTATGTATTTCCTTTTGTTTTCTTTTTGGTTGGTGTACTTGTTATATTAACTACTTTATCTCAAATGATATTAAAGGATAGAACTCAAATAGGTACTCTAAAGGCTTTAGGTGTTTCTAAAAGAATGATTATGATTCATTATATTTCTTTGACATCTACCCTGGTATTTATAGGTACTTTAATTGGAGAAATTATAGGTCCTATATTATTACCTAAAATATTAGGTAAGAAATATGTAATTATATATAGATTACCAGAAATGGGCTACCATTTCCCTATTCTTTATGGAATATTAACCCTTGTATTCTTTATAGGAATAGCTATATTTGTTACTTATATTATTGCAAAAAAAGAAATTTCTTTAAAGCCTTCTGAATCTATGAGACCTAAGCTTGTAAGCTTTAAAAAGCATAGAAAAAATAGAAGCTTAAGGAAAACTAGATTCTTTTCTTTAAAGATGGCATATAGAAATATATCCATCAATTTAGGTAAATCCATAATGGTTATTGTGGGAGTTTTAGGCTGTACTGCCTTACTCGTTTGTGGATTTGGTATTGAGGATACCTGTAATTATGGTATTCAAAATGACTTAGGTTTATTTTATAGCTCGGATTTGACTATTGTTTTAAACAATTACAAAACAAAAGAAGAATTAGATAATGATATTTCAAAGCTAGAATTAGAATATTATGAATATAATGTTCATGCTGCAACAACAGCATATAAAACTCAGGATGCTACAATATCAACAAATGTTTATATTATTCCAGATGAATCTAAGGCTGTTAAAATAGATTTTCCAAAGGAAGGTACAATGGTATCTAAAAGTGTTGCGGAAAGCTTGGACTTAAATATTGGAGATACAATTCATTTTACATATAATTCAATAGATTATAGTACCAAGGTAGTAGGTATATACCAAGCATTCTATTATAATGGATTTATTATTCATGAAGGCTCATCTATATTTAAAAATGCTTCAGATTTTAGATATACTATCATTGAAGCAGGAATGGTAGATGATACCAAAACGGAAGAATATTTAGATTATTTTTCAAGCCTATCCTATGTAAATGAGGCAAGAACTCCAAATCACTGGGTAGAGATGACCAATGATTTAATGAGTGGTATAAGGGTAATGACGAATGCTGTTAAGATATTTGCAATACTACTTGGTATTGTTGTAATTTATAATTTATCTTTGATGAATTTTAAAGAAAGATCTAGAGATATTGCAACACTTAAGGTATTAGGATTCAATCAGGGGGAAATCTTAAGGTCATTATTAATTGAAAGCTTATCCTTAACATTAATTGGAGTAGCTATAGGTCTTGTTTTAGGCTATCCATTTATGCTTGGGGTATTAGAAAATAATATAGTATCGTTGGTTTCTTATTTATATCATATTTATTTTAAGACATATATATTTGCTTTCTTGTTAACATTTGGTGTTGCAGTGGCGATAAATATATTATTATCCTTACGTATAAGAGGAGTAAGGATGGTAGAATCCTTAAAGAGTGTAGAATAATACCGCGTTTGCGGTATTTTCTTTTTAGGCAAAATTTATCTTGACTATAAATATTTTAAGAGTATAATAAATTTGCAAATCATTTGCAAAAGAGGGATAATATGGAAAAGATTTATAATACAAAACCAAAAGAGTATATATTAGAATTCCTAAAGAATCATAAGAACACAAGCTTTACTGTTCAAGACATTTATGATGAAATTATTGAATCTGGATACAGTATTAATCTTGCGACTGTATACAGAAATGTTGTTAAAATGACAGAAGCAGGTATGCTATTAAAGCATCAATCTGGCAATAGAAATTATGCAACATATCAGTATGTGGAATCTAAAAAATGTCTTACGCATTTTCATTTTGAATGTAAAAAATGCGGTAGAGTTGTTCCTTTAGGAAATAATGAAACAAATGATTTTGTAGCTATGATTCAAAAGAAATTAGGCTTTACCATTGATCCCCAAAATACGTACCTAACAGGTACATGTGCAAAATGTGGTGAGAGGTTTATATGCTTGTAATTAAAAAAATTCATTATGTATTATTTCTAGTTTTATTTTTAGGATTATTTTCTTTAACATCCTGTTCATCTAAGGATAGTGATATTATTTCTACAGTATATGTTGGATATGATTTATCTAATGCGGTTTTAGGTAAGGATTCAGAGTTATCTACAGAAATGCTTGTAAAGCCTGGTGTAGATATTCATAGCTTTGAACCATCTGGTGTAACAATCCGCTCTATTTTAAATTCTAAATTGTTTATTTATGTAGGTGGAGAGGATGATTCAGAGTGGGTGGAAAAAGAAATTTTACCTAATTTAAAGGAAACTACTAAAGTAATTAATATGTTTGATTGCTTAAGAGATAAGGGAGTTAAGTTACTTGGTGAAGAAGCCCCAGAATCTGCAGAGGAAGAAGCTTTAGAGGAAGAGGCGGAAGATGAAGAATATGATTCTCATGTATGGACTTCCCCTAAGAATGCAATTATAATACTAGAGGCTATTCGTGATGCCATAATTGAAATTGATAGTGTAAATAAGGATAAATATATTGAAAATACAAAGAATTATGGAGCTTCATTAAATACTATTGATTCTGAAATTAGAAATGTAGTTTCAACTGCAAGAACAAATTATATAGTAATGGGAGATAGATTCCCTTTATTATACTTCGTTAGGGAATATGGTATTGAATATGATGCAGCATTTAATGGATGCTCTAGCAATAAGGATGCATCGAATAAGACAATTGTTTCTTTATCTAATAAGGTAATGGAGCATGAATTATCTTATATATTTGTTATTGAAATGTCATCTTCTACAGTTGCAAATGCAATTAAAGAAACTATAGATTCTTATATTACAAATAATACATATAGCGGTAAAAGCCCTGATATTTTAACATTCTATTCTATGCAAAATATTGCAAAGGATGATTTTCAAAAGGGCTATACATATATAGATTTTATGAATAAAAACATTGAAGCATTAAAGCTTGCTTTAAATTAATTAGAAAAGGGGTGTAACCATGCTGGTTGATGTATCCAATTTATCACTTGGTTATGAAAAACAAACAGTTATACATGATATATCCTTCCAAGTAGAAGAAAATGATTTTATTATTGTACTTGGTTCAAATGGTGTTGGTAAATCCACACTAATTAAGGGTATGCTTGGATTAATTAAACCACTGGGTGGTTCAATTCAATATAATACAGAAAAAATTGGTTACATGCCTCAAGAAACTAGGGTAGATCCTAATTTCCCTGCTTCAGTAATGGAAGTTATTTTATCTGGTTTTGTAAATAAAATGGGACTACGTCCATTCCATAATAAAAAAGATAAAGAAAAAGCTTATGAAATTATGGAAATATTAAAAATTACCCATTTAAAGAAAAAGTGCTTTTCAGAATTATCTGGTGGACAACGTCAAAAGGTTTTACTTGCAAGAAGCTTGTGTGCAACTGATAAATTATTAATATTAGATGAACCTAGTAATAACCTAGATCAAAAATCTAAAAGTGAATTCTATACCATTTTAAAGCATTTAAATGAAGGACATCATATCTCTATTATTATGATCACTCATGATATAGATAATGATTCCTTAATTGGAAATAAGGTATTAGCTTTAAGAACAGATGGTTATTACTTTGGTAAAACAGATGATTATATGGAGGCAGACTTATGATATTAAATATCTTTGAAATGTTTAGCCTACCATTTTTCCAAAAAGCATTGATTGTAGGTATATCTATATCTATTTGTGCAGCCTTATTAGGTGTATCTATGGTATTAAAGAAGAATTCTATGATTGGAGATGGTTTAAGCCATGTGGGCTATGGAGCAGCCGCAATAGCCTCTGCCCTTAATTTTGCTCCACTAGCGTTTGCGATGCCTATTGTAGTTATTGCATCTATATTTATTTTGAAGCTAACAGAAAAAAGTAAGATTCATGGAGATGCAGCAATCGCAATAATTGCCTCATCAAGCTTAGCCATAGGTTATACTGTAATTCATACTGCTGGAACGAATATAGATATTGAAAGCTATCTTTATGGTAGTATTAATTTTATTACAACAGAAGAGCTTATTATAAGTGTTTCCTTATGCTTAATAGTTATTTTAGCATTCATTCTTTTATATAATAAGATATTTGCATTGACATTTGATGAAACATTCTTTAAATCTACAGGATCTAAAAGCAGTATTTATTCTGTAATTATTGCAATATTATGTTCCTTAACTGTAGTTGTTGGAATGAAGATTTTAGGAGCGTTATTGATATCAAGCTTAATAATATTCCCAACAATTTCAGCAAGACAGGTATTTAAAACATATAAGAGTGTAATTATAGCAAGTGTAATTATTTCTGTTTTATGCTGCATGGTTGGAGTCATTATGAATTTCTATATTGATTTCCCTGCAGGTAGTACTATAGTAATTGTTAATCTAATTGTTTTATTAATCTTTATAGCAATTGGAAAGATTTTAAAAAGATAGAGTTTGAGAATTCTATCTTTTTTTGCTATAATTTCTTGGGGTGTTATAGAATGAAGGGAAATAAAGTTATTTTAATAGTACAAGAAGTACTAATGTATGTTGCGCAAGCACCATACTTATTAGCGCTTATATTTTTATTTGCAAATGTAGATGTAGAAGGTTTTGTAGGAACATCTTTAATTGTAGGCATGATTTCTAATTTAGTGATATTCCCGGTTGTAATAGTAAATGCAATACTTGCCTTTATAGGAATATTTAAGGGATTAAAGAGCCCTATTAAAACAACAATGATTGTAAAAATATCTTTAATTCCATGGTATGTAGTTAATTTTATTTTAGGATTCTGCTTTTTCGCAGCAGCCTTAAATCCATTCTTACTTTGGAGTATTCCTTTAGTTATAGGAATTATGGTATGCACAACATTTATGTATATGATATCTACAAATTTCCAAGTTTATTCTTATGTTATAAATAAACTAATAAGAAGAGAAATAAGGATAGATGCATTACTGGTTTGGTCTATCGTGTTATCTTTTATTTTCTGTTTAGATATTGTATCAGCAATATTATTATTTTATGGTGAAAATAAACAATGGAAGCTAGAAGGAGAAGCGTAATTCTCCTTTTTATTTTCGAAAAAGCTCAATAACAACATTATTTAGCGTTACAAAAATGAATATTTTGTATAATAAATAAAAAATTTCGTAAAAAAATCTAAAACGTTTAAGTAAATCGTTTACAATCATAAAATTTGGTGGTAAAATATGGACGATAGAGGCAAATTTTAACTTGGAGGAATTATAATGGCAAGTTTGAGTTTGAAGCACATCTATAAGGTTTATGATAATGGATTTAAGGCAGTTAGTGACTTTTCCATGGAAATCATGGATAAAGAGTTCATTGTTTTCGTTGGACCTTCAGGATGTGGAAAGTCAACTACGCTAAGAATGATTGCAGGATTAGAAGAAATCACTGCAGGTGAGTTGTACATCGGTGATAAGGTTGTTAACAACTATGCACCAAAAGACAGAGATATCGCAATGGTATTCCAGAGTTATGCGCTATACCCACACATGACTGTGTATGATAACATTGCATATAGCTTAAAGATTAATAAGGTTCCTTGTGTTGTTTATGATGAGGAAAATCATGAGCCTGTGTTAGACGAAAATGGTAAACCAAAGGTTGAAATTAGAAAGCTAACAGCACAAGAAATTGATGACAGAGTTAAAGAAGCTGCTGAATCATTAAATATTACAGAATATTTAGACCGTAAGCCTAAGGCTTTATCCGGTGGTCAGCGTCAAAGAGTTGCTTTAGGTAGAGCTATCGTTAGACATCCTAAGGTATTCTTATTAGACGAGCCACTTTCTAACTTGGATGCAAAGCTACGTGGTTCCATGAGAAGTGAGATCACTAAGCTTCATCAAAGATTACAGACTACATTCATTTATGTTACACATGATCAGGTAGAAGCCATGACCATGGGTACAAGAATTGTAGTTATGAAGGATGGTTTAGTTCAGCAGATTGATACACCAAAGAATATTTACAATTATCCAGCGAATAAGTTTGTTGCCGGATTCATTGGTACCCCACAAATGAATTTCTATAATGCAGCATACGAAATTGGTCAGGATGATATTTACTTAAAGATGAGTTTTGGTAAGATTCGTCTATTAAAGGAATTCTTACCAAAGATTAAGGACCGTGTTATCGCACCAGGTAGAATGGTTTGCGTTGGTATTCGTCCTGAAAGCATCTTCTTATATGACGAAAAGAAAAAGAATGACAAGGTTGATGTATTAGAGGCAAGGGTAACAGTAGTAGAGGCACTAGGTTCTGAGACCATTGTTTATGCAGATCTTGATAAGGAAAACGAAGGTAGCATTACAGATAACTTAACAGAAGTTAGAATTAAGATGCTATCTAATTTTGAGGTTAAGGTTGGAGATATCGTTAAGGTAGGCTTCGATTTAACTAAGATTCATCTATTTGATATTGATACTGAAGAGGCTGTTATTCAGCGTATTCCTGAAAAATTCTCTAATGAGGGAACTGTTAAGGATGGAGTATTAAATATTTTTGATTCTGCTGTATTATTACCACCAGCAATCTTAAATGAAGCTAAGGATGGCAAGGTTAATGTTAATGTATTAACAAGTGCTGTTGTTTTAGGTAACCAATTTGAAGGTACAATTGAAAAGAAGGAAGTAGTAGATCAGGAGAATCTATATTGGGTTCGTAGTGGTAAGAATGTTGTATTCTTAAAGACTCCTATGGATGTTGAACTTTCTGGCAAGGTATCTTATGATATTAAGCTTGCTCAGATGAAATTAACTGGCAAGGATTTTGAAATTCCAAGAATTAGCTTATTAACTAAGCTAGATTGTACTGCAGAGCTTGTTACTAAGGATAGATTAGTATTTAAGAATGGTACAATGACATTTGAAGTTCCATTTGATCTTGCACAAAGATTATTCAATACTAAGGGTAAGAAGTTATTAAAGACTCATTTATCCGTATTATTTAATACAGATAATGAAGGTGAAAATGAGTTTGTTGCTGAAGTATTAGATGTTAAAGACTATGGCAATGAAAAGTATGCTTATGTTAAGTATAATGGCCAGATGTTCTATGTAAAGGATAATGGTTATCATATTAGAGATGCTGTAAAGGTTAAATTAGACCTAGAAGATGCATTGATTGTTGATGAGGATAATAATATTATCTTAGCTGGTAAAGCGCCAAGAATCCTATAAAAAACCTAACCAAATGAAAGATTACAGGAGAACTCCTATTTCTCCTGTTTTCTTTTTGTCCAAAATCTAGTAAAACCCTCGATTTTTGAGCGGAATTTGCAGTTTTATTATGCTTAGTAATGTTATTTGGGTAAGTAAAATAAGCAAAAAAAAGGAACCAATTTTCATGATTCCTTTTTCTTCTTTAATTGTTATTCACTTAAAACAAAAACAAGGAGAGACCTTCTGCTTGAAAAGTATGAGAGAGAGAACGGCAGAAGGATATGAAAAATTATAAGTCAATAACAACCTTAAGCTGAGTTTGAGTTTTGTCGAATGGCACTACTTTTCCATCGACTGGTTTACCATTTACTACCATCTGATATTTGCCAGTGGCATTATTATTGATAGTAATATTATAAGTGATTCCTCTAAATACTCTTTGAACCTCTGCATGCTTGATTTCCTTAGGAAGATGTGGATCTACCTTAAGTCCATCATAATCAGGAACAATACCTAAGATTGCTTGGCTAGCAGCTACCATTGTCCATGATGCTGTACCTGTAAGCCAGCTATTCTTAGCCTCACCATAATTTTTAGCATCTCTACCTGCAATAGTCTGGCTATAGCAGTAAGGCTCAGTTTTATGAATCTCAGAAACTTCCTCTAAATAAGCAGGGCAGTTTCTCTTATAAATATCAAACGCTCTTTCGTTGTTACCGATAACTGTATTTGCAATAACAATCCAAGGATTGTTGTGGCAGAATACAGAACCATTTTCTTTGTATCCCATTGGGTAGCTTGATACTTCACCAAGCTCAATGTGATATTCTTTGTAGCAAGGATGTAGAATTTCTACACCATAATCATTAGTTAAGTGCTTTTCAACAGAATCTAGTGCCTTTTTACCGAAGTCTAAATCCTCACCGATTCTAGCCATTGTACAGAAGCCCTGTGGTTCAACGAAGATTTGACCATCCTCGCATTCATGGCTTCCGACTTTATTACAGAAGGCATCATATGCTCTAACGAACCACTCGCCATCCCAACCATATTTAATGGTTGCTTCTTCAACAGCCTTAACTTCTTCTAATACAACATCTGCTTCATTCTTATGATTAGATCTTCTTAAGATTTCAGCAAATTCTTTTCCATATAATACATACATACCTGCGATGAATACACTTTCTGCTTTACCGGATTCAAAATTAGAAGCGGTCTGGAAAGATTCACCAGGTGTTTTAGAGAAACAGTTTAAATTTAAACAGTCGTTCCAATCGGCTCTACCAATTAATGGTAATCCGTGAGGACCCTTGTGTGTTGTAATATAATTGAAGGATGCTCTTAAATGATCAAGTAATGGCTTTTCGCTACCTGCTTCATTATTGAAAGGAGTAGGAGTATCTAGGATTGTATAATCTCCTGTTTCCTTAATGTATTGGCTTACAGCAGCAATTAACCAAAGTGGATCATCATTGAATCCTCCACCGATATCTGCATTACCACGCTTAGTTAGTGGTTGATACTGGTGGTATGTTGAACCATCGTGGAACTGAATAGAAGCAATATCAATAATACGCTCCTTTGATTTTTCTGGGATTAGATGCAAGAAGCCTAATAAATCCTGGCAGCTATCTCTAAAGCCCATTCCGCGTCCTGTACCACTTTCGTAGTAGGATGCAGATCTTGACATATTAAATGTAACCATACATTGGTATTGGTTCCAAATATTAACCATACGGTCAAACTTCTTATTGTCGGATTCTACATGTAATGTAGATAATAGATTAACCCACTTGTTCTTAAGGGCAGTAAATGCCTTTTCAACCTGAGCAGGAGTAGCATATTTTTCTTGTAATTCATATGCCTTTTCTTTATTGATTACGCCAGGTGCAGAGAACTTCTTATCATCTTCATTTTCAACATAACCAGTTTGGAAGATGATTGTTTTTGATTCGCCTGGTTTCAATTCAATCTTAAACATATGGCAGCCAATAGGTGCCCATCCAGAAGCCATACTATTATAAGATTTAGCTTCTAATACTGCATTTGGATCACACCAGGAATTATATAATCCCATAAATGTATC
>JAEEGL013152454.1_pt1 | contig 11447 bp, 5 predicted proteins | sample 9134231 | NCBI WGS metagenome assembly JAEEGL01 (sample SAMN16246548, study PRJNA631951) | gut metagenome | biome: gut microbiome; feature: rumen; material: fiber-attached | host: Bos | place: Iran: Karaj | collected 2018-10
AAAAAGCGCAGCTTCTGTATTGAAACTACGCTTAAATCAGTGTATTATTTTTTATTAAGCACAAACAGACCATTTTTCAATGGCCTGTTTGCACGAGGAAACAATAGATTTACTTTTTGAATCATAGTAGGACAAATCAATTCAAAACCGCTGTTCTAAGCTGTTTTCCTTGCTTGTCCCTATTATAACAAAATCATAGCCAACGGGTTCCCGCGGTCGTTTTCAAAGGGAGACTTCGTTAATCTCCACTATTAAACCCCCAATAGGGCACCCGTTGGCGCTTGCAAAGTTTTCATCTTTGATCGGATCAGGGGGACCCTTGTTTTATTCTGCATAGCAGAAAAGTGTTTTCATTACTAAAAGCTATGTTTTTTAAGTTTGACCGCAATAATCAAAACAGCACAAGCAAACATAATAACATATGCCGCAGTATGATATACAACATTGGTATCTACCATAACTGTCAATGTGTTTGTTACTTCGACCGTTGTATCATCAATAACGTTAAAGCTTATCTCATTACCGCTTATCTCGGCCTCGCTGTCTTTTTTGAATTTTGTCGTATAGCCCTCGTTTATTTCGGTAATAGTGACATTTTTGTTGTGCGGCACGGAAATTACAGCCGTATCGTTATGCTTTAAAGTAAAGGTCCCTCCCGATACAAGCGGGGTCTGTTCCACACCGTTTTTAGTCCACGCAAAAGTCTGCGTATCGGCCGTACCTTCGACAGTAATTGTAAATGTAAAATCTTTATTTTTGTCGCCCATATTGCCCGATACGGTTTTATGTACGGTAAGATCTAGATCGTCTATTATCTTTTTATTAGGTATACTAAGATCAAGAGTTTTTGTTCCCGTACCGTCCGTACTTTCGGTCAGCGTAACACCTGTGGGAGCGGAGATAAGGTCAATACCGCCAAGCTCGGTAACGGAGAATAAGATATCACCAAGGAGATTTCTGAATCCCTGCAGGGGTTCAATTTCCGTCAGGTAATATGTGCCTTTTTCAAGTGATTCGTCTATTTTATCAATAACACCTTGGTCATTGGTAACAAGATTTTCGTATCCTTCCATCGGTCTGTAATCTTTTATATACGAACCGCTGCTGCTTTTTACCTGTTTATATAAAGCAAAAACAACACTACCGAGTTTATTTGAACTGTTGCCCTCCTGAAACTTGACTGCCTGAAAACTGAACGGCTTATTAAAAACATTGATATGAGCAAGGTGCAGATGATCGTTATCAAGATCGGGGTGCAAAGCTCTCCAGTCACCGTTTTCATCATCATATAATGTAACAATATCTTCGCCGTTGACGGTTTCTATATCAAACTTCACGGGATGTGAAAGACCGACATAACCTGTAGGAGACTGTATCTCCTCCAGTATGTAATAGGCATCCATCGCATCCGTCTTGCGCATAAAATTGTAAAGTGATGTTACAACACCGTCGCTGCCTGTTGTAAAGCTGTAGCTTGCCTGTTCTGTATAAACGGTTTTTTCGGGGTCGGTAGTTCGGTACAATGTAAGTTTGAATTTACCGCCCGAAAGTGGGTTTTCCACCCTTTTCGTCTGTGCGTTAACGGCATTGTAAAGACCGAGATCTATATATATACCGCCGCTGCGTGTATTTGTTACGGTATCGGTACGCACATTGGCCAAAGGCTTTGCGCCCTGAGCGCCTGTCGCTGTTCCCTGCTCATAAGTTACGGCATATTTATAATTATAAACATTGGTATCCGAAATGTTTACCTGTCTGACATCAACATTTACAAGTTCATCGTCATTTACTTTTACAGGCGCTCCGTCATAAATCAAATTGCCGCCGTCATAGCGTGGGTTTGTGAGCTTGACTTCACGCACAACATAATCGTCAAAGTTATGTCCGTTTTCCAAATAGTCAAAATAATAATATGTCGATAAGGAGTCTTTATTTATTTCCCTTACCGTTCCCGCAAGCAATTCTTCCGTACTGCCGTTTTTGATATATACGGCAATATATATCGGATAATGCCAGCCTATATATCCGTCATCGGACCAGTATTTTTCGGCGGTAAGCCCCCAACCGCGCTTGTTCTTTATTGTCATCTGCGGAGAAGAATTGGCACGTATCGTACCCGAATTCGGTGCATCGCCTTCGCTTACCAGATAGGTACCGTCGGTACGTTCGTATTGCAGCCATCTGTAGCCTTTGGGTATCTCGCTTTCTCTTTCCTCTACTTTAAATTTTGTGCCTACAATAAGTCCAGGCACCTCTACCGTATATCCTGCGGGTATCATAGATATAGCGCCGTTTACCGATGTTTCGAATGTGGCCGAGATCTTTTCTTCGTCGGAAAGCTGTGTAAATACTTTTTTATTTAAAGAAACAAATCCCGTACCCGCTTCCCATTTACAGTAATTGCCGTTTTCGTCTTTGACCCTGTATTTGTGCATATTGGCATACGGCAGTTCGGAAATACTGCTGTCGTTATCACCAAGATAAAGCCTGTAACTAAACGTAGTTTTATCATCTTCCCTGCTCAGCAGGCAAGCCGCCGCTCTGCTCTCTTTTACGGGGTCATTTGCTCCGCTGTATACAACATCGTTTATATCAACAAGTTCGCTGTACAAATTCTTTTTTATGGAAAGTGTACGCAATGCAGTTGCGGCTACCTCGTTTTTTATGGTAACACCGGGTCTTTCTTTTACGGACTTTCGCTCGGTCGCATAATTTTTGTAATAAACATTTCCCGTATCGATAGGACTCAATTCGGTATCGTTACAGTAAACCTTTGTATAAACATCCTTGTTTAAGCCGCACTCAACCACATAATATCCGATCAGTTCACTCGGGAAAGTTATTGCCATTTTTTTGCCCGGATTAAGGAAATATACATTTTCGTATGTAATATTTCCGTTTGAACTGTCGTGTATTGTATATGTCGAGGCAAACTCTATCGGCTCACCCGTCTGCGGGTCCGTAACATATATCGCGCCCGGATCGCCGCCGCTTTGCGGAACATTGCCAAGCATTACATAGCCGTCATTTTCGGTCGAAACGCTGCCCTCGGGTTTATACCATATCTGATACGGATACTGTACCATGTTAAAATCCAAATCCGACGAGCCCGATAATTCTTTTGACAGTACGACCTGTCCGGGTTTTACATCGCTCAGGTTAAAACGCATGTGCAGATTTGATGCGCCCGCACCGCGTTCCATATAAAATATCTTCATCTCGTGAGATGAGTAATCCTTGAAAATATCCTCGCAGCCGTAAGTTTCGTCCGCTTTTGCCTCAAACAATTCGCCGAGATATGCACATACGGCAGCATAAGCTTCGTCGGCGGCTGCAGTCGGATGTGCTGCAAAGTAGCGCGACAAAAAGTTTGCCGCAAAAATCTCCTTAAGCGTCAGTTTTTTAGTATCGGGATCGTCCCTGCCGTTTGGCTTATAAAGCATATTTCTGAATGCAGCCAGCTGTTCATCGGTCGCGCCGTCATTATGCAGTTTATATATGGTATTATATATGTTATCTATCCTTGTCTGATTGCCCGTACAGTTATTTACATTTACCTCGCCGGTTCTGAAGTTAACATCACCGGGAGCGGCGGAATGTATACCGCCAAGGTCTATAACAAGTTCTCCGTCAACATAAAGCCAGAAATCGTCATCACCCGTAAACTCAAAAATAATATCGTGATTCCACGCATCCTTGCCGCTCGGGGTCTGTACAAAGCCGCCCGTAAGTTCCATACCGAAGTAATGATCGGGATCGGTTATTTTATAAAGCTGTTCGTATTTTCTCGGGTCGCTTTCGGGCAGTAAACGCTGCTCGGCATCGTAAAGATTATACGGATTTGCTTTTTCGTTTGTAATAAGAACATTGGGGTCAATGTCATTGTAGGGGAAAAAATGTCCGTGTTTGTATGTGACCTTGGAACCCTCTATACTTCCAAGTTCTCTGTAAACAACAAAGTCACCGCTTGTTCTGCCTTTAAGCGTAGCAAAGTTCTGACAGCTGTCATACTCAAAATAACCGCTGGCTCTGCGCGTACTTTCTATAAAAAGGTGGTTAACGGTCTCGGCATCTCCAAAAAGTTCCGAAAACGAATGCCCCGTTAATTTTGCAGTCGGATAACCCGATGTAAGATTGGTTTTAAGCAAGCCGTATCTTGCCTCGGCGGTGCCCGTCCACTCGGATTCACCCATAACTTCGTACTGTTTGCGTGTGGATGTAGTCTGGCCGAAAGTTACCATATCGCCGCCGAAGTCTATCATCCTCATCGAAATACCGTAAGCGTCATTATCAACGGTCTCTATTTCCGTAAGAGACGGCAAGTCCAAATTTTCCATAGATGCAAAATAGAAGGTTGCGGTATCATTGTCGGCACGAGGACAAGAAACAAGTTTGTCCGTACCGTCGGTTTTTAGGCTTGCATAAGTGTAGTAAGGAGTATCCCAGGCCGTTATCTGTGTATAATAGCTGCCGTTTCGTCTGCCCGGAAGATTGATGCCTATGGTATTAGCCGACAACACCTGTCCGTTACCCGATACCGCAAGCTGCGGTGCAAGATATTTGCCCGAATACTCGTTTTGAAGTTCATAATAATAATTTGGCGTACCGTCTGAATATGTATATTCCGTAAAATCCCACAAAAGCGTATTTATTTTGCTGCCCACCCACATTATGGAATTGCCTCGCTCATAGCAGGGTACAAGACTTCCGTCGTGGTCAACGGCATAAAAATCATATCTTGATGCTGTTTCGTTCCAGATACGGATATAAACTATTATATCCGTTCCCGTTGTTACGGCGGGGTTTGATACGCTTGTTTTTTCCGCGGAATAAATTACAAAATCATCGTTCTGATAATCGGAAGTTTTTACAAAATTAAGCCAAGTGGCATTGTTCGAACTTGCAAGGAAAGTACGGTTTTCGTACCTTAAATATTCGCCGTTGGCAAACAGCTTTATTTTGCCGCTGTTTCCGCCCGTCCCGGGTATTAGCTGAATTTCGGATGCTTCGTTATAATCGACAAACGAAAGGCCCGCGCTTGTAAGCCTTAAAAACTTTGTTGTTCCGTTTATTTTCGCAGATAAACGGTATTTGTCTTTTTCTGTGCTATGGAATGTAAACATAGCAAGTTCTGCGCTGTTTGTCAAATCCACATATAATTCGGTCGTATGGTCATAACCGTTTGTCCTTACCACCAATTCTTCGGCTTTCAGTTTGGCGGGGTCGGCCGCCGCCTCTGCCGTCATACCCTGTCCTATGGCAATACCGCCCGAACTGCCTGCATACAATATACCGTAAGTCTTGCCGTCAAGTCCGTAAGGGTCATCGGGCATTTCCAAAGAATCGGCATAAGTTAATGTAAGCCTGCTGTTTTGGTCATTGTCGTTATCGCCCGTATTATTATAAAATCTGGCGCCTCCGCCGCCGTTTGAATACTGGAAATACTTTTCGGCACCGCTGTCTTTCATATAGAACAAGCCTTCCGAACGGAGCCGTATTTCAAAAACTACGGCTTGTGCGGGGTCTGCCGTTAAGTCTATGGCATTGCCCGTACCGCTTGTATTTCTTAATATATATTTCTTTTCGTTGGGATACCCCGACAAATATGTATACACACGGTAAGTGTTGGTTTCCGCCGAAACAGCCTCAAAATACCATACGGCACCGTCTTTGATAACGTTATTGCCTGTTGTTTGAAAAACAGCACCGTTGTTTGCATTATAATTTATCGTATTTTTAAAATAATAATTTGCATTTTGGGTTCCTTTGCTTACGGATATATAAAACGCCTTATTTTCGCCGTTTTCGGGCCTTATATCCGCAAGAGCCGATGCGCCCGAAAGCGTGGGAACATATACATCGGGTCCCTGAACTATCTCGTATACACTGAATGCGACAGCTTCAAAACTGATTTTGTTGTCCTCTACCGTAAAGTCGGTTATCTGCTCCCTTTCGCCGCTGTCTTTAATATGCCAAAGCTGAAGATCGGCATTTTCGCTTATACTCGGGTCTGTCACAGTCACCGATACGGGGCGTTCTTCACCGGGCTGATACTCGCTGCCGTTATTTGTGATAGTAATATCGTAGGCAGCAATAGTGTTTTCGCCGCAGTCATCCGTAACATCGACCGCTTCCGCCTGTGCATTTTTGGGCATAAGTCCCTCCAATACAACAGATGCGCCCTCCTTTGGCTCCAGCTCAAAATTAAGCCTGCGATACTCGTTTTCTTCCGTTGTTCCGCTGCCGCCGCTTTCGATCACGACAAGACCGCTGCCCGATATTATATCTTCGTCCTCGGGCTTATCGTTATCGTCACTATAGTAAAAAGCCGTTGTAATTTCCGCCTCTATTTCGGTCTCGTCATTTATTTTTTCTTCCAAAAGCGTAATATTCTCCGCAGGGTCGTTTTTTTCGTCAAAAACTTCGTCAAAAACCGCAGGCGCACAAATAACATCATCGGAATATACCGTTACGGGCGGGATCAGCGATGATGTGATTATCGAAAGAATTGCCGCAGCACTTATGATACGTTTTTTTATGTTTGATCTCAAGTTAGGTTTCATTGTAATTCCACCTCCTTGGTAAATACCCGTATTTTTCCGTTCCGCTTTGTAATTTAACGGGTATATAAGTCGATATAAACAATCAAACAAATGATATTTATATGGTTTCCGATACTATTTTCATTGTATTTTTATTATATCAAAAACAACTATGGTTTTCAAGGTTTATTTGCCTAAAAGCAACAAATTTTATCTTTTTTGTTAAAAATTTACAAAACTCGTTGTGCAATACATATAAATGTCCGAACGGATATTGACATTTATTATCAATTATGTTAAAATAAATTAAACTTATAACAATGAGCGGATCATCTTTATTAAAATACCTGCGGCAAGGATGCAAAAACAGTGTTCTGAGGGGTGATATTATGTGCAGATCGGGACAATTTTTTACCACATATCTTATCGCTTTACTCCTTTGCGTATATACGGTTTACGGTTTCAGCTATGAGCCTGTCGTTACGGAAGTCCCCGTGGGTTTTGTAAACGATACGGGGTCAAAGCATCTGTGTTTGGTCTGTATCGAATGTTCGGACGGCTCTCCTGCCCCCGATGTTTCGCAGCTGACGCTTGAAAAGAACGAAAGCAAAAGTTTTTTCATAGAAATAAATGCCCCCGGGGTATATAAATACAAGCTTTACCGCATAAATGATACCGATGAGGGCGGAAAAATCAAATATGACGATACGGTTTATTATATCGACATAACGGCCGCATCGGACGAAAAAACGGAAAAACTGCTGACACAAACTACCGTGACCGTCAACAAAGGCGGAAAAGCCGAGTCTGTGGTTTACCACGACAGAAACTATGCGGATAACGACGATACCAATACAAATACAGACAGGATCAGCAGCGAGGATTCTTCACACAGATATTCGGGCAAAAGCTCATTGCTTGCCACAAAAACAGTGACCGAAATTACACAGACCGAAACAAAAGACACAAACATACGCGAAGAACGTACCGAAAAGATCACCAATGACAATATCGAGGATTTTTCGGCATCGCCTTTTGAAGACACTGCCGAAATAACGTCGGATATCACCCCCGATACCGACGACCCCGATCCCGATGTCGGCCCGCCCAAAATCAACAAAACAGACGGCAAAAACACCGTGGAATATGGCACGGACATAAAAACGGGCGATCCCACTCATCAAGGTTTTTGGTTTGCCGTAATGCTTACATCATTTACGGTCTATGCATTGACCTTTATATTGGAGAAAAAAACAAAGGAGAACAATCAAGGATAAAGGAGGTATTATTATGAAAGCATCAAGTTTTGCAAAAAAAGCAGTTGCTGTTTTGACCGTGTTGGCACTGATAGTGCTGATGCCGCTTGCTGTATTTGCCGATCCCGACAATATACTCGGTTCGGAAAACGAGAACATAGGTAAAGCAGGTGCAGGCAATGTTGTAAACATCCCCAAAGGCATATCTTTCAGGTATGACGCTAGCGGACAGGTTTACTTCTACCCGCCGGATATAACATACCATTATACCATTGCTCCCGCAGCTCCTCCTACGGGCACGGCCAACGGCGGTGTTGCTGTTATGCCAGGTCCTGCGGACAGTGCATCGATAACGGGACAGCCTACATTTACCTCTGCCGAAAGACAGCTTCATAATACGGGTGACGAGGTAATAAAGTACATAACCGTCACAATTGACCCCACAAAATTCACAAAGCCGGGTATCTACCGTTATATCATAACGGACGAAACACCAATCTCCGACCTGTACAATGCGGGTATCGTAAGAAAAGGCGATACTCCGAGTCTCAGCTATGTACCGACAAGATACCTTGATGTATATGTAAATTCTGCAAGTGACGACAGTACATTAGAGGTCGGCAGTTATGTTTTGACCACCACAAACGAAACGACGTATGATACAGCGGGCAAAAGCATAGGTTATTTGGATGCAGATAATAACGGCTTTGATTCTTACAGAAACTATGCCACTATGCTTAAAAAAGTAGTATCGGGTTCTATGGGTGACAGAACTCACGATTTCCCGTTTACCGTAACCATAGATAATGACGGCAAGCCTTATCACTATATCAAGTATACGATAGAAGGTGCAGGCCGCGGTACAAGAGTGAATGCAACCGATTCGCACTGGGTATTCGTAGGCGAAAACTCTGTGCCCGAACTTACATCTATCACATTAAAGCATAACGAGGCTTTGGTAGTAAGAGGTCTTTATGCACACGCAAACTTCTATTATACCGAGACCAACGATACCGCAGAGACCTACAAGGTTGCGGTAGATTACATTAAGGACGGTACGGGCGGGGGCGAAACGGACGAAAACTATGTAGCCGAAACAGTTGTTGCACCGACCGGCACCTTATCATACGGCTCCGCATCTGCTCCGATACTTGTATCGGATTACGAAACCTATAACTCCACAACGTCTGTATCGTATTCGGCCGTTCCTCAAAAAGGCAGGATCGTTCAGTTTACAAATAAAATAAATGCCATTTCACCTACGGGCATTATTTTAAGATTTATACCTTTTGTTGTTCTTGCAGGCTTTGCGGGACTGTTGCTTGTACTTGCAGGTAAGACAAAGAGAAAAGAAACCAAGGTAAGAAAGATCTGACAGAAAATTTAAGGCTTGTACAGCTTAAAACACAGACAAAATTTCTAACGGGCGGGCATATACCTGCCCGTTATGTTTATACCTATATCTTGAATAATACGGAGAATTTTTTATGAAAAACAAAGAATCGGGGCCTATGGATCAGCCGCAAAAGTTTCTTATACACGCGCTTATATTTATTACGGTATTCTGGCTGATGTACGGTCTGGTATTCGGGTTTATGCACGCACCGAATAACGATATGTACCCGCGCATAGACTCGGACGATCTTATCCTTTATTACAGGCTTGATACCGATATGAAAGCGCAGGATATTGCCGTACTGAAAAAAAACAACACCGTATATATCGGGCGTGTTGTTGCCGTGGGCGGCGATACGGTGGATATCACCGATAACGGCCAGCTTGTTATAAACGGCCACCCCGCATACGAGACCAATATTTTTTACGAGACACAGCGTTACGAAGGCTTTGTAGACTATCCCGTCACGCTTGAACCCGACACATATTTTATACTTGTCGATCAAAGAAAAAGCGGCGAGGACAGCCGTTACTACGGTCCCGTGAAAAAAAGCGAGATCTTAGGCACCGTTATAACTATAATGAGGCGAACAAATTTATGAAAACAATACGCAATATTTTTGCAATATGCGACAAACTGCTCGGGCTGTTCACTACATTTATTGCTGCTGTCATTCTTTTGTTCAGCGGTTATGTACTGTATGACAATTTTTATAAAAGCACGGCGGCATTTTCTTCTTTTGACCTGCAGCAATATAAACCAACTCTGAAAGAAACAAAGCTTGGTTTTTCGGATATTCTGGCGCTTAACCCCGACACAGTTGCATGGCTTACCATTGACGGCACCAATATAGATTATCCCATACTGCAGGGCCGCGACGACCTTGAATATATCAATAAAGATATTTACGGTAAAAGTTCCCTTACGGGTTCTTTGTATCTGCGCACGGAAAACAATGCCGATTTTTCGGATAATTACAATCTGATTTACGGGCATCATATGGATAACGGTGCAATGTTTGGCGACATAGGCAAATATATCGACCAAAGTTTTTTTGATGCGCACAGAAGCGGGATTCTTATGAGTCCCGCGCAGAATTATGATATTAAAATTTTTGCCGCAATGAAAACCGATGCTTATAACGACCTTCTTTATTTTGAAGAAATAAATTCGTCCCAGAAATATAATACTGTAATTGAATATATAGAAAAAAACAGCGTAATATTTAAAAACGACACACCGCGTGACAAGATCATTGCCTTTTCGACCTGTATGGACTCTCAGACAAACGGACGAGCGATAGTTTTTGCATCCCTTACACCCCTGACGGGAGTAATTGCAAAGGCCGAGGACCCCACACCCATAAAAAGAACGGCAACAGGACATTATACAAATAGCAAGGGTTGGGCTTTCCTAAACCTTTTATGCGTTATCTGCACACTTTTGACCCTTCTTCCGTTTATATTTACAGGAAACAAATACTATCAGTTTGTATATGCAGCGAAAATGTCAAAAGAAGAAAAAAACGAAATTATCGCAAAAGATCTGAGGTTTTTTAAATACAAAATAATAGCAGGCACATTGACAGAAATATTATGCCTGATATTTTCCGTACTGTTATTTGTAAAAACACAATATCTGAAAGGGCAAATTTCGGTAATAGATAAATATACGGTAATTATGATCGCAATATTTGCTTTAACACTTCTGGCAGACATTATATTTTTCAGATACAGAGGCAAAAGACCCGAAACCTAAAAACTTTATCGTGAACGTCAAAAATATTTAGACGTTCACGATATGATGTGGCTCATAAATAATCAGCCTTAAGCGAGCTTAAGTCCGATTATTTAATTCGCTTACTATAAAAGCACACCCGTAAGGCGGTCTAAAAAACGCCCCTACAGGTGTGCTTATGTATTTTTTGTCGATATTTGGCTGCTTTTATCGGTGTATCTATTTGTTACATTTTCATTATCAAAAGTAATCTCTGACTTTTTCCTGATACTTTTTTCGAGCACCTTAACGATGCTCTTTTTGTCATGCAGTTTTCAATGTTCATAAATACAAATAATATTTTTAAAAAATTTTCAAAAAAAGACTTGACTTTTAATAGTTAGGGAAACACTGATTAATTCAAAAAGGAAAAATAAAATTTAGCTTTAGCGGCAAAAATTATAGCGAACCAGCCGTATAAACCGCTTGAAAAGCGGTTTTAGGCGAATGTGAGCGACCATAATTTTTGTAAATTTT
>JAEEGL013579093.1_pt1 | contig 11447 bp, 10 predicted proteins | sample 9134231 | NCBI WGS metagenome assembly JAEEGL01 (sample SAMN16246548, study PRJNA631951) | gut metagenome | biome: gut microbiome; feature: rumen; material: fiber-attached | host: Bos | place: Iran: Karaj | collected 2018-10
AGAAGAACTCGAAAACTCCGGGCAGACGCTCGAGGAACTGTTTTTCAGCATTACTGAGTCTCCGGAGGCGGAAGAGAAATGAGAATGTTCCTCTACTATATAGGGCATACATTCGTGAACCAGATTAGGAAACTGTTCAAGACGTGGGTGGTGGTGTTCATCCTGATCTGCTTCGTAATGGGAGGACTCATCGGCTTCGGCGCATCGCTCCTGTCGGATAAGGCGGAGGAGACCTCGTCTGAGATATCAGAAACTCAGGATAATGAGCAGGAAATACAGGAGACAGAAGAAGCGGAAGCAGAGCGTGATCCCGTTCGGGTGCTTGCTATCACTGAACTTGCTGTTGGCGTAGTGATGCTGGCAATGCTTGTCTACAGCGTGCTGAGCGGAGAGAAGAGCGGCAGCAACATATTCATGATGGCCGACGTAAACCTGCTGTTTTCGGCGCCGCTCAAGCCACAGTCCGTGCTTCTTTTCCGGCTCGTCGCCCAGATGGGGGCGATGATAGCCGCCAGTATCTATCTCGTATTTCAGATACCGAACCTTATCATCAACGCGGGATTCAGCGCGCTTGCAGCGATAGCCCTGCTTCTCGCGTGGGTCATAATACTTCTGGTAGGGCGCCTGTTCTCCGTGCTGGTGTACAGCCTGGTGTCGACTTACCCCGGTTTCAGAAGATATGTACGGCCCTTTGTATACGCGGTCATAGCCGTTGTCCTCGTTTCCGTTGGTGTTCGCTGGCGCGCAGGAGGGCTGTCGATTATCGAAGCTGCCTCCGGCACGCTGAACGCCCCGTGGACGCGCTGGATACCTTTCTGGGGGTGGACAAAGGGCTTTGTAATCTCTGCCGTCGACGGCAGAGTAGGGGCGATGCTCGTCTACCTTGTTTTAAACATTGCAGCCTGTATCCTGCTTACGTATATCATATGGGAACTCAGAGTCGACTTCTATGAAGACGCCATGGCAAAATCAGCAGAGACTGCTGAAAGACAGGCTGCCATGCAGGAGGGGAATACTGCAGCAAGACGCAAAAAGGACCGTGCAGACGACCTGAAGCGCGACGGGCTCAGGAGAGGCTGGGGCGCCAGCGTATACTTCTGGAAATCCATGTACAACCGTTTCCGTTTCGCGAAATTCGGTTTTTTGACGAAGACGCTTATGATGTATCTCGTCATCGGTGTGGGCGGTGCTCTCTTTCTCAAGTATGCAGTTCATTACGAGAGATTCGTAATAATCGCTCTGGCATTTGGCGCCGCAGTGTTCTTCCGTTCTCTGGGAAACCCGATTGCGCAGGATACCCAACAGGCAAACTTCAGCTTAATCCCTGAAAAAAGCGGCAGCAAGGCCGCGTATTCGCTCCTCGGCGGAACGGTGAACTGCTTCCTTGACATGCTGCCGGGATACCTGATCGCGGCAGTGATTCTCAGGGCCGATCCGCTGTTCGCTTTGGTAGCGCTCATCATGATACTGTCGATAGATCTCTATTCCTCGACGGTCGGAACGTTCATAGACCTTTCGCTTGCGACGAATCTCTCCAAAATGGTAAAAAGTTTTATACAGATACTCTTCATATATTTCGGACTTATACCCATTGCCGGCATCCTTGCCTACGGTATGGTAATGAATCAGACCGTTCCGTTCATGGCAGTCGCCATCGTGTTCTGCCTCGCCATTTCCTGCTTGATGTTTGCTTTCATACCGGGGTTTATCAGAAACGGCAGAAAGTAACCTAAAACTTATAGATATCATTAAACGCCGCGGTCTTCCGCGGCGTTATTTTGACAAATAATGAATTTATATACGCAAATAAGCCCGCAAAAACGGATAAATGAATCAGCGAATAGGCGAGAAATGAAACGAAAAAAATATTTGATGCACAATCAGGTTGAAATCCTGGGCATAGTACTGTATAATAAACGCCATGATGAATCATTCCGGATACTTTTATGCAAATCTATAATGTTTGGAGCGTATTTTAATGAAAATGAAGAAAACGGTAGCAGTGGTTCTGGCGCTCGTGCTCGTATTCGGCCTTGCGCTCTCAGCCTGCGGCAGCAGCACGACCACACTTACGATGGCCACCGGCGGCACCCAGGGCACCTATTACGGTTTCTCCGGCGTCATCGCCAACGTACTTAACAACAAGCTGGCCGACAAGCTCTCGATCAACGTCGAGTCGACCGGCGCGTCTCAGGCAAACATTCAGCTTGTGGAGACCGGAGCGAACAATCTGGCGATCGTACAGAACGACGTCATGTCTTACGCCTATAACGGAACGGCTATGTTCGACGGGAAGGCAGTCACGAACTTCTCCGCCGTCATCTCCTGCTATCCTGAGATAGTCCAGATCGTTGCCGCCTCAGATATCACACAGATATCCGACCTCGTGGGCAAGACTGTATCAGTCGGCGCGTCCGACTCCGGAACACGCTACAACGCGGAGCAGATCCTGAACGCCTATGGTATCACTTTCGATGATATCAACGTCGTCTATGAGAGCTTTGGTGACTCTGCTGACTCCCTCAAGAACGGCACGATCGACGCCTGCTTCCAGGTCGCCGGCATCCCGACAACCGCCATCACCGAACTTGCCACCGCTTTCAATTTCAACCTCCTTGCGGTCGACGACGAACATGTGGCGGCGCTGCAGAAGGATTACGGCTTCTATACGAAGATCACCATTCCCGCTGGTACCTATTCATGCGTGAATGATGATGTTCAGGCGGTTGCCGTCATGGCGACGATCATCGCGAGCAATGACCTTGACGAAGACGCTGTGTACAACTTCCTAAAGGGCCTCTTTGACAATAAGGCCGAGATAGCTCAGGGCCATGTCAAGGGCAACGAGCTCGACCTCGACACCGCCATCTCCGGTATCGCGATACCCTTCCACAAGGGCGCGATTAAGTATTATTCCGAGATGGGCAAGAGTGTAGGCTGAATCTTATAGGAGCTAACGTTCCGAATTGAGCATTAAACAAAAAAACTTTGCTGTGGCCGCAGCGATCGTTATCGTCGCTGCGGTTGCAGTCATACTATGGCTGATTCCTCACGGGGAGAGGCTCGTCCTGACGGACAGCGAAAGCGGAAGGAAATACGCCGAATACACTGTGAGCGAGGGCGACACGTTCTCCGTGACGTTCGTACACTCCGTGAACAAAACGCCCGTATCCGACGTATACGAGGTGCGCGGCGGGAGCATGGTGCTCACGGGCACTGTGTACTACAGTTTCGGCGCCGGTGTTCCGGACGAACTGGCGGAAGGGGAGGAGCTTGTGATCCGCGAGGACGGTGCTATGGTCGTTACCGGCATGGACAGGGATCTGAACGGTGTCGTTTACGCCGTGGGAACGGTATCTGACCACATGCTCGGACTCGGCGGCGAGGAGATCAGCCTTCGCGATCTCTGCGGACGGAACTCAAAGGTCCGTTTTGAGATACGCGGATGACAGCCAAACTGAGAGAAGGGGGTGAAGACCCTGTCGATCTTCAAGAAAAAGGCCCAAGGCAACTGGGGCATTCCGGATGAGATAGAATACGAGGCCGAGGAAAAATCCGCGGAGGATATAGCCGCGGAGGTCCAGGCGGTCATGGAGAAATACGACCGCGAGTCCAACGTCAGGAAATTCAACGGGGTCCCGAGACAGATAATCAGATATCTGCTGGTGCTCTTTACGCTCTACTGCATGTATATCGTGTTCATCGCCACGTGGGAGACCAGGATAGAACGCGCGTCCTTCGTCGGCGGACTTGTTTTTCTGGCTTACCTGATGTACCCGGCCGGAAGGTTCAAGGTCAAGCGGATGAACTATATACCGTGGTACGATCTTGTCCTGGCGGCAGTCGCCGCTGTATCCTATTTTTATTTTGTCTTCAACTGTGATCAGATAATCAATCAGGGAATAAGACTCACAACATTCGAGATCATCCTTGGTGTGTGCGGGATCCTTGTTACGCTGGAGGCGTGCAGACGGTGCGTCGGTCTGCCGATCGTCGTGGTCGCAGGTGCGTTCATCGTATTTGCACTGACACAAAAACCGTTCGCGATAAACGTTTACAACCTGTTCTATACGACGGACGGCGTTATTGGCATACCGATAAGGGCGTGCCTTGCCTTTATCGTGCTGTTCGTCATATTCGGGTCGTTTCTGGAACAGACGGGCATATCGCAGTTCTTCATCGACCTGGCGAACTCGATAGCCGGCTCTACTGCCGGCGGACCGGCTAAGGTCGCCGTCATATCGAGCGCGCTCTGCGGCATGGTATCCGGTTCGTCAGTCGGCAATACGGTCACGACCGGCAGTATCACGATCCCGCTCATGAAGAAGAACGGCTACCATCCCAACTTTGCAGGAGCGGTCGAGGCCGCGTCGTCTACCGGCGGCCAGATAATGCCGCCTATAATGGGCGCCGCCGCCTTTCTTATGGTCGAATACACAGGCTTCGAATACGGCGCCATTGCTCTCCGGGCGATACTTCCGGCGGCGCTATACTTTACCGGGATTTTTACCGTCGTTCATCTTGAGGCGAAGAAACTTGGACTCAAGGGTATCTCCCGCGACCAGCTGCCGAAGTTTTTCAAGCTTGTGGTATCCAGGGGCTACCTGCTACTGCCGCTTGTACTCCTCGTCATCCTCATCGTAAAGAAGACAATGGCCATGGCGGCGATAATAGCGACGGCACTCGCAATTATCGTGAGCTTCTTCCGCAAGGAGACGAGACTCAATGTAAGTAAGTTCTTCGACGCGCTTGAGAATGCGGGAAAGAACATCCTTACAGTCGGCATAGCATGCGCCGTAGCAGGCATCATAGCATGTGTCATAACAACGACCGGTATCGGAACAAAGCTCATCTCTCTCGTCCTGAAGGCATCGGGCGGCTACAAGCTTCCTGCGCTGCTTCTGACGATGCTGACCTGCATCATACTCGGAATGGGCGTCCCGACAACGGCAAACTACGTCATAATGGCGATGACGTGCGCGCCGATCCTTGTGAGTCTCGATATTCCGATCATAGCCGCGCATATGTTTGTCTTCTATTTCGGGATCGTTGCGGACATAACGCCGCCTGTAGCCCTTGCGGCTTACGCAGGCGCTGCGATATCTAAAGGAAATCCGATGCGAACGGGACTGAATGCAACGAAACTGGCGATCGCCGCCTTCATCGTGCCGTATATCTTTGCGCTGAACCCGGCGATGCTCTTCGTTGATACGAACGTCTTAGAAGTCATACTTATCGTGGTTACCTCATTCGTCGGCATCTTTGCCGTCGCCATGGGTGTCCAGGGATTCTATGCTACGCGCATGCACTGGGCCCTGCGGATAGTATCCATAGCAGGCGGTCTGCTGCTTATTTATCCTGGCCTTCTGACCGATGTGATCGGAGTGGTCGTCGTCGGTGCGGTAATGCTCCTCCAGCGAATGATCGCCAGAAAAAACGGTACCGGCGGGCCTCTCCCGGCGGGCGGAGTATGATGTCAAGACTTCGGCACGCTCAACAACGAGATATTAAACGTTCCGGCGCACTTTCCGTGCGCCGGAATTCGTTTCAGACCGATATTATCATTGCCATAGTGATACTTTGATGGTAAAATATCCTTTTAGAAAACCCATACGGACGGAGGCCTCGAAAATGATATCCGAAAAAATGATGAAGCTAACCCAGAACAGCAGTGTGATACGCGCGATGTTCGAGGAAGGGATCCGTCTCGCGGCGATCTATGGACGCGAGAACGTTTATGACTTCAGCCTTGGCAATCCGAGTTTTCCGGCGCCTGATTCAGTCAAGGACGCCGTGATGGAAATCCTTGATAGCCGCGATCCGATGTTCGTGCATGGATACATGAGCAACGCGGGTTACCCCGAAGTGCGTGAGGCTATAGCGGCATCTCTCAACCGCAGGTTCGGTACGTCTTTCGGCGCGGGCAACATCCTCATGACCGTCGGCGCCGCAGGCAGCCTGAACGTTATTCTTAAAACTCTCCTCAATCCGGGAGACGAAGTGATCGCTGTTTCTCCGTTTTTTGTGGAATACGGCAACTATGTTTCGAACTATGACGGTGTCCTGAAGGTAGTGCCCGCCGACAGGACCACATTCCAGCTGGATCCTGAAGCCATCGGTGAAGCCGTGACGAAAAAGACGAAGGCCGTCATACTGAATTCCCCGAACAATCCGACCGGTGTCATCTACTCTGAAGACACGCTAAGAAAGCTAGCCGCGGTTCTGGAAAAGAAGAGCGAGGAGCTCGGTGAACCGATCTATATCCTCTCCGACGAGCCATACAGGGAGCTGGCCTATGACGGGGCTGTCGTGCCGTATATTCCGAACATCTACCGCAACACGTTCGTCTGTTACTCCTGGTCGAAGTCTCTGTCGCTGCCGGGCGAGCGAATCGGATATCTCGTTATCCCCTCCGAGGCTGACGACGCACAGCTCATTTTCGATGCTGCGAGCATAGCCAACCGTGTGAACGGCTGCGTGAATGCGCCGTCGCTGTTCCAGCTCGTCGCAGCGAAGTGCGTGGACGAGAAGACCGACCTCTGCGGTTATGACACCAACAGAAGGCTCCTGTACGAGGGACTCGTAAAATGCGGATTCGAATGCACTATGCCGCAGGGGGCTTTCTATCTGTGGATGAAGACCCCGGTCGACGACGACACGGCGTTCTGTGAAACGGCGAAAAAATACAACATTCTTGTCGTTCCCGGCAAGTCGTTTGCCTGCCCCGGTTATGTGCGTATCGCCTACTGCGTATCAAAAGAAACTATCGAGCGCTCCATGCCCGCCTTTGAAAAGCTGGCGCATGAGTACGGGCTCAAATAAGATAAAGGGGAACTAATAATGGACGAAAAGAAAGTAATGCTCAGCGGCATAAAGCCCTCCGGCGACCTAACCCTCGGTTCATATCTGGGGGCGATCAAAAACTGGGCTGAGCGTGCAGAACAGTTCGACTGCTACTATTTTATGGCCGACCTGCACGCCATCACGGTGCGCCAGAAACCGGCTGATCTCCGCCGCCGCACCGTCGAACAGCTCGCTCAGTATATTGCGTGCGGGCTCGACCCTGAGAAGAATACGCTGTTTATCCAGAGCCATGTGTCGGCGCATGCCGAGCTGGGCTGGGTTCTCAACTGCTTTGCGATGTTCGGAGAGCTGTCACGCATGACGCAGTTCAAGGATAAATCAAGGAAAAACGAGGATAATATAAACGGCGGACTGTTCACATACCCATGTCTTATGGCGGCTGACATCCTGCTGTATCAGCCGGATTACGTGCCTGTCGGCGAGGATCAGAAGCAGCACGTCGAACTGGCGCGCAATATCGTACAGCGTTTCAATGGTATCTACGGCGATGTCTTCAAGATGCCTGAGCCCTATATACCCAAAGTCGGTGCCCGCGTTATGGATCTGCTGGATCCGATGAGCAAGATGAGCAAGAGCGATGAAGCCGGCGCCGGCGTCGTATATCTGATGGACAAGCCTGAGGACATTATGCGCAAGTTCAAGCGCGCCGTTACGGATTCCGATACCGAGAACTGCGTGCGTTACGCGCCCGAAGAAAAGCCGGGCGTTGCGAACCTAATGAGCATCTATTCCGGCTGCACCGGCAAGAGCTATGCGGAGATCGAAAGCGAATTTGCCGGACGCGGATACGGCGATTTCAAGAAATACGTGGGAGAGGCGGTAGTAGAGATGCTCCGTCCCATAAGGGAGGAATCCCAGCGCCTCATAGCCGACAAGGCGTATCTCGAATCCGTCTACAGGGCGGGCGCAGAAAAAGCCTCGCGCACCGCCTACAGGACATTGCGCAAGGTCTATAAGAAAGTTGGTTTCGTGGAACGGTAAGACGTCGGTCTGACCGTCAGGAGAAGAAATGGGTAACGGACTGTATCTTAAAGTCGGCATAGCTTTGCTGGCGTCTTTGATCATCAGTTTTATATCGACTCCGATCGTGAAGCAATTCGCCCACCGCGTGGGCGCTATAGACGTGCCTGACGACAACCGCCGTGTTCACGATCATCCGATCCCGAGGATGGGCGGACTCGCTATATTCCTGGGGTTCATACTCAGTGTCGTGCTTTTTGCGGATGTTACGCTCCAGGTGCGCGGCATACTGTTAGGGTCGCTCCTCGTCGTGATAGTTGGCGTGATCGACGATATCGTGCCGCTTCCGGCGTGGCTGAAATTCCTGCTCCAGATAGTGGCGGCCTTCATCGCCGTGTTCCACGGCGTCCGGATCGAGATAATAGCCAACCCCAACATTTTCAGCAATGCGGAATACCTCATATTCGGAGGGTTCTCCATTCCGATAACCGTGATCTGGATCGTGGCTGTGACGAACTCTGTGAACCTTATCGACGGCCTCGACGGTCTCGCTGTGGGCGTTTCCACGATAGCGACGGTGACGATGCTCGTGATCGCGCTCGTGGTATCCGACGGCAATGTGGCTGTCATACTTGCCGCCCTCGCAGGCGCGTGCATAGGTTTTATGCCCTATAACATGAATCCTGCGGAACTTTTCATGGGAGATACTGGCGCGCTCCTTCTGGGATACGTTCTGGCCACGATGTCAGTCGTCGGCCTGTTCAAATTCTTCGCGATAATCTCCTTCGTCGTCCCGTTCATCGTGCTCGGCCTGCCAATATTCGACACTGCCTTTGCCTTCTTCCGCCGTCTGATCCGGGGACAGAACCCGATGAAGCCGGACAGGAAGCACTTCCATCACAGGCTGATCGATATGGGACTTTCCCAGAAACAGGCCGTCGCGATTCTTTACGGTATAAGCGGAATCCTGGGCCTTATCGCGATCCTTATCATTACAACCGGCGAGGTACGCGCCATAATGGTGCTTGTCACGCTCATAATAGTCGCCTTGATGGCTGCATTCATCATGAATATCAAGAAGACGGACGCACAGGATACGGCGGTCGCGGCCCGGCCTGAAGATGACGCTGATACCGCCGAGAAGGATGGGACACAGTCGGAGACCGGACTGCCTGACAGCGAAGGACCGGATACGGAGGAAAAGGGACCGGACGGCGTTTCAGACGCGGCGGGGGAGGAAAATGAACTCTAAAAGGCTTCTCCTTATCTCGGCGGCAGCCATCGCGGTGATAATAGCCGTGATAGCTCTCATAATGATCATATCGGGCGGCAGCGGCCGCGATCACGGTGTGCAACTCCCCGAAGAACGCGATCCTGCCGCAGACGCGCAGCCTGAAGAAGAACCCGCAGGGCTCGTACGTGTCGAAGTAACCGCCGATACCGTCAAGACCGTCGTGGCGACCCTCCGTCGACCCGCAGAGTATTCACGTGAACTGTCGGTGACCACTTTCTGGCACGGAGGCAGTTCTCAGTACAGGGTCGAATCATTCGTTTCTGAAGAAGCCTCACGTATAAACTTATACTCGGAATTTGACGCAAAAAGCGTTCTCCTTATCGGAGGCACAACGTACATATGGTACGACGGCGAACCCCCTGTCTATTCGGGAAGTACCGTCACGGCGGAAGATGAGTTCCAAATGCTCGTTACATATGAGGAACTTCTGTCGATACCTGACGGAGATATCCGTGAAGCAGGATACGACAGCTACAACGGAACGAACTGCATCTTTGCCGAATACATATCCGGCCAGCTGGGTTATGTCACAAGGTGCTATATCTCTGCCGACACAGGACTTGCCGTGGGCGCGGAGAAATATGACGGCGATACGCTCGTTTATTCAATGACAGAAGTCTCCTGCACGGTCGGAGCAGCGGACAGGAGCGTTTTCTTCCTGCCCGACGGCGGCGCTGTTTACGGCGGACAGTAATATTATGCAAACGACGGCGAGGATTATCAGAAGGTCCTCGCCGCTGTCTGTCAGATAATCAGGGAAATACTACGGAGGTCAGCGACAGATGAAAGTGCTCGTCGTATCCGATTCACACGGGAATATCAGAGCTCTACGGCGCGCAGTTGCCGTGACCGGACCTGATCTCATACTCCACCTTGGAGATCATGACAGGGACTGTGACGAATTGCGGAGAGATTTCCCCGACATTTTGATACGCGCCGTCCGCGGGAACTGCGACCCGCATTCGATGGAACTGGATGCAGACAACTTCGTGATGGAGGGGGTCCGCTTTTTCATGGTCCACGGTCACAACCACGGAGTCAAGTACAGTCTCGACTCGCTGATTACCTCGGGACTCTATATGGAGGCGGACGTTGTGCTGTTCGGGCATACGCACAGACCGTATGCGAAGTATGTTGACGGCATGCTCGTCCTGAACCCGGGAAGCGTGGGGATGAACAGAAAAACATACGCCGTGCTCGAAGTCGGGCACGGCGAGGTGAAGTATGAACTTTGTGAACTTGGAATGTGGGACTGATCAGAGAGCGAATTCATCGTCGTTGTGATCCAGCGGCCTGAAGGCGGGCTGAATCTCAGGACGCCTTTTGAGCGGGTCGTACCTGAACCTGCGGCATGCGTCATCTGAACCTACGACGCCGCGCTTTACGCATATAACGTGATCGTCGTCGATCAGGTTACCAAAGCGGCAGTATTCACATCTGGGCGCAATCTTTTTGTCGAAGATCATTTCTTCATCCCCCTCTGATGGGATTATATCGCCGGAACGCATGTTTTACAATACATATAAAAACGTTGAAGGTGCTGATAACCACGCCGGAATGAAGACTGTGGCGCAAACGTAAAGCCTGCCAGTGGAATAATAACGGGGATATATGATAAAATAATCATGGAAACACTTTAGTTCGGATTATTTCTTTCGGTCAGCGGACTGATGGAAAACGATAGAGAGGAGACGCCGCGCGGCAGCGGCTGACAGGGAAAGCTAATGATAGAGAAGAGCATAAGCACTGAAAGAATGGAGCACGTGATCGAAGTCTTCGGATCGTTCGATGAGAATCTGCGCCTGATAGAGGATGAACTGCATGTCAAAGTCACCGACAGGGATTCAGAGATCAAACTGTCGGGAGAAGCGGAGGACGTCATGTACGCAGAGCGTACGATTAACGGACTTCTGGCGCTGGCGGCGAAAGGCGAGGACATCAGTTCCGGCAGCGTCAGGTACGTCATATCCCTCGTTAAGAGCGGGCAGGACGACAAGATCAGCCAGCTCTCCGGGGACGTTGTCTGCATAACGGCGAGAGGCAAGCCTGTCAAGGCAAAGACGCTCGGACAGCGCGGATATATAGAGGCGATGGCAAAGAATACCGTGACGCTTGGGATCGGTCCTGCAGGCACAGGAAAAACATATCTAGCGGTTGCTGCCGCCGTCGCGGCCTTCCGGGCTAAACAGATAAACAGGATCATTCTGACAAGGCCGGCAGTTGAGGCCGGTGAACGCCTCGGTTTTCTCCCGGGCGACCTTCAGAGCAAGGTGGATCCGTATCTGCGTCCTCTTTACGACGCGCTTTTTGAGATGCTGGGTGCCGACAC
>JAEEGL016724873.1_pt1 | contig 11447 bp, 4 predicted proteins | sample 9134231 | NCBI WGS metagenome assembly JAEEGL01 (sample SAMN16246548, study PRJNA631951) | gut metagenome | biome: gut microbiome; feature: rumen; material: fiber-attached | host: Bos | place: Iran: Karaj | collected 2018-10
GGCTGTTCCGCGCCAGACCAATGCGTCGTCTCGCGGTCGGTCAGCCGGTCGGAGGCGCTCCAGATGCTGAAAAACGGATCCACGCTCACCAGCGGAACGGCGGGCGGACGAAACGCCGCCGCCGACAGCGCAGTCAACGCGCACACGAAACTTGTCATCGCTTTCATGGCAGCGGATTATACCACATTGCCGCGTGGACTTGGCGGACGCTACGGGACGAATTCGTAAACCGTCGTGCCGGCGGCCGGGGCGGAGAGCCTCACGCCGCCGGCCAGCGTCCGGGCGTCGGTCCGCCCGCGGAACGGCTTGCCGTCGCGGAGAATCGCGGCCGGACGGTCCGCGCCAGGGATCTTGAGCGTGAACGTGGCATCGACGCGCTCGCGGAAGTTCATCACCGCGACCATCAGCCGGCCGTCGAGCCGGTAAGCCGCGTGCTGAAGAAGGCTCACGTCGCGGATGTGCGGAAGGTAGAACCCGACACTCGCCGCCTTCCTCTCGCAAGCCGGATCGACCGCGATCTGCACGTCCCCATCGACGCGCTTCCCCTTCTGCACGTAGTCTTCGCAGGAAGCCGCGCGCGTGGTAGCCTGCGCAAACGCCTTCCAGTAACGCGCATCGTAGCCGCAAGGGAAGAAGAAGAGCGTGGACGCCTCCCAGCCGTTGAAAAAGTAGGCGTCAAGCGCAAGCGCGATCCACTCCGGCTGGACGATGTCGCCCATCTGGTAGCCCTGCGGGAACGCCAGCAGTTTCGGTCGGTGCGGGAGCGGGTAGTCGCGGTTGATCTGCTCCCGCGCGTCCTTTGCCGCGAAGTAGTACTCGACGAGCGCCTCTTCCGGCAGCGAATACGGAACGGTGGGGTTCCAGCGCGGATAGGGACCCCACGGATCGAGCCACTTGAGAGACCCGGCGTACTCGATGGCTCGCACCTCGGGCGCGACATCGCGCGCGCGCCAGGTGCTGCCGATCTCGCCCCACGAGATGCCGGGGATGAAGCCGTGAGACTTGTCGCCGCCGGTCGCGAGGGAAATGTACTTGTCGAGCGTCTTCACGAGCCGTCCGTGTTCGCGCGCGCGGAACTTCTGGATGGCGGGAAACCACTTCCCGCCATAGCGCGTCTCCGCCGGCCAGCCCTTCGCCATCTCGTCATCGCTCACGCCGACGAACGCGGCGAACCGCGCGCGGCACCGCGCGCAGAAACAGCCCTTGCCGAAGTAAGGGTACGGCTCCCAGTTCGACCAGATGCCGTCCATCCCGGCAAGGCGTTTCATCAGATATGGCACCGTGTCGGTGCGGAACGTCTCGCCCTCCTCGTACACGGCGATCGGACACGGCGTCATTTCCGGCTGCGGGATGGCGCCGGACGCGACAAACAGCTCGTTGGTCTTCCACTTGCCTGGGATGCGGAAGCCGTTCGCAGGCGCCCAGAGCGCAGGCGTCACCACCGTGAACCCCGCCTCGCGCCACACATGCTCGAACGGCTGGCTATGCGGCATCACCCAGCGTGCCCCCGCCGCCACCGCCGTTTCGGCGATCTGCCTTACGGACGACTCCTTCGGAAACTTGGTGTAGCCGCAGATAAACCCGTTGCAATAGCGCGCGGGCGCCACGCCCTTCACGGGCGGAACCACGAAGTAGCGCGTCCGGAGCGGCGGAACGAGGTCCTTGCCGTCGCGGATCACCCGGAACGTGCCCCAGCCCTCGGTGCCAGGCGCCGCCGACGAGCCAATGATCGCGCCAAGCGGATACGTCTTGTTGAAGCTCGTCTCGGGCAGCACGGACGGACGGAACGTCAGGCGGAGCGCGCCATCCGCGTCGCGCGCGCGGCGCACCGTGTTGCTCACGGCGAACGAGAGATCGTGGCATTCGACAAACGGCGGGAACGCCAGCTCAACCTCGACAGCCGCGGGATCGAGCTTCGCCTCGTCGTATCGGCGCTTCCACCACCACGAGACGAAACCGCACTGGCCGGAGCCGAGCGCGAACGACGGATCCGCGAGCCCGTGCGCCCCGAGCGTGACGGTCACCTGCGGCTCGTCGGCCTTCTTGAAGAGCTGGATGTCCTTGAACCGGAAGAATCCGGGGCTATACGTGCGAAGGTTGAACCGGAGGCGATCATACCCCTTCTTCACGACGATGTCGGCGGCAAACGGGAACCACTCGGTGTCCGCCCCGCCGAGCCGCAGGAACTGCGGCTTGTCGCACGCCGCGGCCCCGCGCTTCGTCGAGTCGTAAGGCGTCAGGACCGCCCCGGCCATGAACCCGCCGCCATCGATCCGCTTCTGGAACTGCATCGCAAGCCGATAGACGCCGCCCTCTCTGTCCGGAAGGACGATCTCCTGCGTGAGATGCGCGGCGACCGACCTCGCGACCACCGGATTCTCGGTGAGGATCTCCGCGATCGAGTCGCGGATGCGCAGCTCGCCCATGCCATCGGCGTACGTGATATCCACGTAGGGCTTGATGCGTTCGCGGAACGCCGCCCCGGCATACGGCTGAATCGCCACATGCACACAGCGGCTGGGCGTCCAGGCCGACGCCTCGCGCTTCACGAGGTTCTCGCCCCCTGTCCCGCCGAACATCCGCTCGGACGCCGCACGGAAATCAAACGTCACGCCGCCCTCGGCGGCAAACGCGAGCGCAAGGGCCGAAGCGGTCCAGGCGCGGATGAACAGTCGTCTCATCGAATCTCCTTTGTCTTTGGGGCGCGAACGGTCACCGCACGATCATGAAGAACCCGTGCCGCACAAGACGGAGCGCGCCGTTCTCAACCGCGATCCCGTAGGCGGTCGCTCTCTTGCCGTTGACGAAAAGGTCCCATTTCGCGACGTTCGCAAGCGCGCCGCCGTCGCCGGAATAGATGCCCGGCAGCGCCACCGCATCGGCGGCGGAGACGTTCACCACGTTGAGCATGCCGCCCTCGGCCGCGTACGTGAAACCCGCGATCGTGCCCGCGCCAGCCTGCGCATCGACCGTGACCGACCGGATCGGCGAGACCTCGCCCTCGGCCCGGAGCGTCGCCCCGGCCGCAACGCTGACCGTCGAGACCTTGTCAAGCAGCGTGCATGCCGCAGGCGCGGGAATCGCGAATCCGGTGCGCGTCTGGCTGGGCGCAAACGTCTCGCCATCGCTGTACCAGCTATCGGCGGCCGGGGAGCCGGCATAGTTCGTCACGCAGTGCAACATGTCCCACGCAAGCCCGTCTTTCGACCCCTCTAGAGAGAAGGAATACGGCGAATTCTGCGACGCCGCCACGAAATCGTACGAACGGATCTCGTTCGCACCAGCCGGCAGATGCATCACGATCGGGAGCGCCTTCTCCGGGCGCGTCAGCGCAGGACACGTGGTGAGCGACGCAGAATCCGAATACCACGACATAAACGGCTTTTCATCCATGGTGTTGCTGACAAGGCGTTCCATCGCGTAGGCGTCGTACCTGTAGAAATACCAGCTCCCTTCGCGTCCGGGAGCCATCTGCCCGGCAGGCAGCTCGGAAAAGTAGCCGCTCACATAGTCGAAGGAAGCAGCGGCTTGGTGCGAGGCGCGATCGGGATACGTCATGCCCAGGTTCTGCCGCACGCCCTGGGCGTCGTAGAGCGCGAATTCCTCGAAAGTCTGCTGATGCGCGTATTTGGCATCCGCCGCCGTAACAGTGCCGGCCACGTAGTCGTGGTACAGCTTGCTTTCCAGAACCTTGAACCTGAACCACGTGTAGGTCGTCGGATTGCTCACCGTCAGCACGCCGGCCTCGACGCGCAACGCGCCCGTGAAGCGCTGGTTTCCGCCGAGCGTCCAGCCGCCGCTGCCCGTCTTCACCACGCTCACGTTCCCCGTGATGTCATAGACGGTGCCGCAGTCTTCGCGCGAACCGTCCAACGTCAGCGTCTTGGCCCCGTCCGACCCGGGGCCGAACCCGCCCAGCGCAAGGCGCCGGTTGCCTGCGTTCACGATACGCCCGTCGCCCATGAGCGCGAATGGCCGGGTCGTCGAGACGGCCGCGTTCGTGATCTCGCCGACGAATTCCATCGTGCCCTCGTGTCCGGCGCTGCCGAGAGCGAACGCGTAGCCCACCTTCTTCGTGTCGTCGAACGCGCCCACGTAGTTGCCGTAGAGGTTCGTGGAAAGCCCGAGCGAGCAGACGCGTCCGGCCTCGTCAATCGATTCAAACTGGACCTTCCCCTCCTCGACCGCGATCACGCCGTCGTTCTTCTTCCCGGGCATCGCGTTGAAGCGCCATACGCCGCTTCCGCGCTTGATGATGTACGCAGGGCCGATATCGAGATCGTTGGCCAGCACGCAGGGATGTTCGGCGTTCTCGCCTGTCAGCAGCAGCGGCTGCTGCGTTGTCGCGCCCACGTTCAGAGAGGCGTTGTTCCACACGCCTTGCGCCCACTGACCCTTGAACGTGATGCCGCCAAAAGCTCCCGCATCCCAGCCGTTGGGATACTCGTGGAGAGGGGTGCCAATGTAGGAGAAGTAGTACTTCTTGTCCGTTTCCTCTCCTTCTTCGCCGAGATACCGGTACAGCACGCCGTTGCCTTGTGCACCGATGACCGCGATGCTCCCGATGGATGACCGCTCGTCGGTCGTCTTGCCAATCTTCAGCAGCCCCACGGAGTTGCGGACGGATGTCGCGTACGCCCCGGAAGACGGCCGAAACATCGTTTTGCATGTGCTGGTCACGTTCGAGAAGATGAGCGGCGTGGACTGGAAGAACCGGAAACTTCCGCCGACGCTCCCGGTGATGACGCCAGGCTTCTCGGGCGTGGCGCCGTTTTGGTAGAACGTCAGATAGCTGGCGCTGGCATTGGTAATCACGCCTGCGCAGTCAATGCGCGAACAATGTACAATGATGCTTCCTGACGTAGGCAGCACAATCGTGCCATCTTCACCAACGACAAGCTCACCGTAGGAAAAGGTTTTATTGGTTCCGGCGACCGGCAGCGTGAGAACGCCATTCTCCACCGAGATGTTCACGTTGTACCCGTACTGCGTCACGTCCGTGAGCGCCAGCCCGCCCGCGCCGCGCTTCACCAGCCCCACGCCCGACACCTTCCCGGCGAGCGTCGCGTCGGCAGCAAGGTCAAACACCACAGACCCATCGCCAGTGCCTGAAATCTCCGCAAGCCCCGAAACGGCCGTCATGTCGGCATCGGCGACAGTCAACGTCCGGTCATAGATCACCACCGTGTCGCCGGCGGAAGGCGTCGCCACAGCCCCCGACGCATTGGTCCAGCTCGCCGCCGACCAAGTGCACGACGGCCCGTTCAGCCCAAGCGTCGCGGCAGACGCCGCATTCCCCGCCATCACGGCGACAAATGCCGCGCAGACAACAAACAAGAGGCAACTTCTACCCGTTCCTTTCACGGTCTTCCGCTTTGCCATGTATCCCATGCAAAGCGCTTTTCTCGTTGTCATGGCCTTGTTCCTTTCTTGTCTTTGAAACAGCTGCGTGGTCTGACTGTCCTAAAACAGAGACGCATGATACCATAACCCGTCCCTCGCGTCAATGTCCCGCCGAACTTCACGCAAAGTCCCGCCGGAGGGAATTAAGATCCCCCTTGTCTAAGGCCAAAAGAGTACCCTCTTTATGCCTGAAACAGGGTACTCTTTTGGGGTGAAAGAGCCCCCTCTTCTGGAGTGAAAGAGTACCCTCTTTTGGATCGAAAGAGTACCCTCTTTGAGGGCAGAAGAGTGCCCTGTCTTTGGTCGAAAGAGTACCCTCTTTGGAGGCAAAAGAGTACTCTCTTTGGGCCTCAGCCCAGGGGGACTTTTGCTTTGGGCCAGGGAGACTCCCACCATAGACCTCATGGCATCCCCACTCCCGCCACATGGATCACTTCTTGATTTTGTAGATCTCGAACGTGCTGGAAGGCTTGAGCGCTTCCGCGACGCTGAGACCGCCGAAGCCCGTGGCCTGCACGCAGAAGTCTGGCTCGACGTCATCGGCCATGACCGCGAGCATGCGCGCCTTGAGCGGATTGCAGAGGTACTTGCCGCCGCGCGCGACGCGGTCGCGTAGATCCGCGCGGTCCTCGATGTTGTTCACGTAGTAGGAGAGCAGCCCCGACATGCCGGCAGCCTTGCAGGCCTGCCAGTAGAAACGCACGGGTTCGTAGGTTCTCCAGACGTCCCCGTCGGCGACCTGGCAGCGGGTCTTGTTCATGTCGAACCAGTCTCGGTTTTCGGGCCAGCGGCGGATGAGATCCACGTCGATCCACTGTTTCAGCCGCTGGGCGATGCGGTCGCGCACCTTCTGGTCGCGGCTGACGTAATGCGTCCAGGCCAGCGCCTCGAAGAGATAGTAAACACGGCCGAAGTCTTGGCAGAACGTGTCTGAGCTGGGCGTCGGGTACAGGTTGAAGCGGATCGGCACGCCGGACTTGTGCCAGTTGTCGCATTGGAACATGGCGAACTTTTCGGCGTTGTGGATGTAGTGTTCGTCGCCGGTGACGAGCGTGAAGGCGGCCAAGGCCGAGCAGACGTTCATGGCCATCGAATAGGGCCCGTTCAGCTTGTGCCCGTTCCAGATGCCATTCCCGTAGGAACCGTCGGGGAGCCGCCAGATCGGCACCCAGCAGTCCAGCCACTTCTTCGCGGCGGCGATGTACCTGTCGCGGCGTTTCGCGTCCGTCGCGATCACGGCGCCGAGCAGGAGGCCATGGACGTTGGACCCGTTGTCCGCGAGGTTCAGCTTGCCGGTGCTCAGCAGGTCCTCGATCTCCTGCTGGGACATCGTCGCACCCCGCTGACCGCGGCAGTTCGACGTCAGCGCTCCATTCGGCAGCTGCTCCTCAACGTAGCGGTCCATGTAGGGCCATACGGCTTCCGCGTAGTCGGGGCGATTCAGGAGATGCGCCCCCATGAGGAGCGTGCGCATGGGATAGAAGAGGAAGTACCACTCGAACGGCGGCTCCTTGAATCTTGGCAGCTGCGAGACGATCCAGTCGCAGTAGGTCTCCAGAGCCTTTTCCGGCGTCAGCTGGCGATAGGGGATCTCCACGGCCTGAAGTCCGAGGACCGCCGCGAGAAACGCCATCACGAATAGGGGTTTCTTCATACGTTTCATTTTCCTTTTGTGTTGATGTGGGTGGTGTGACATTCCTTCTCGAGCCGTTCGAGGATCTCGATGCACTCAAAGAGATAGCGCGGCACATGGAAGAAGCCTATGCCCATGCCGCCCTTGTACGCATGGGCTCGACGCCCGTCGACGGGCGCATATTGGAACCAGCCGCCCTTCTCTGCATCGCGGAAGTTCGCCCAGCTCCAGGCGTCGATCTCGCGAAAACGGTCAAGGTACTTGCGCGCGCCGGTCAGCTCGTACGCCCGCAGCATCCCCGTCGCCGCCTCGCAGCAGCTCCAGTAGTTCTTGAGCATCCACTCCGTCTTCCATGGTGGAAGTCCCTTCGCATCGCGGTAAACGATGCCGCCGCCGCCGGCGCGGTCCCAGCCGAAGTCCCAGGCGGCGTCCGCAAGGCCGAGCAGGAACGGCAGCGGACCGCTGTCGCCCGAACGGCGCACGGCGTCCAATGCGAACGACACGCCTTCCAGATTGTGTCCTGGCGAGATGAAACGGCCGTATTGCGTCTCCATATCCGCCGCGCCATCTGCCGGCAGGCGCTCCAGAAGGCACCCATGCCCCGTCTCACGGAACTGCGGCAGCTCGGCGATCACCTTCGCGACCTCATCCGAATAGGCATCGGCGAAAACGCGGTTGAATACGTTGAGGACGTTGATCGCGATCATGCGATGCGCCAGCTGGCGGTACGGCGCATCGAACTTTTCCGCAAGCCGCCGATAGACGCGCCAGCATGCCTCGGCCTCGGCCTTGTACTCGCCCTTGCCCGTCGCCTTGAAGAGCTCGGCGCAGGCAATCGCGGCAAATGCATGCGTGAAGACGGCGTCCGGCCCACCGTCCTTGAGCGCCTTGCCGTCACGGCTGACGAGAAACGGATAGACGCCATCCGGCGACCGCGTCCGCCCGTGCAGGAAGGCGTAGATCGCCTCGGCGCGCGCGAGCCAGCGCGGCTCGTGGCGCGGGCCGTTGCAGAGCATCGCGAACGTGTAGCAGCCGCGCCACTCGCGCCAGACGTGCTTGAACGTATCGTAAACCGCGCCATCGCGGTCAAGGCAGGTGAAGAGGTCGCCGTACCGGGGATCGACCGCATGCCGTTCCCAGAACGGAACGAGGCGATCGTAGAGTTCGGTTTCGTAACGGCCCTTGATCGCGGCAAGCGTCTCGGGCGGCGGAACATCCGCATCGGGCAGCGTCAGGACGGCGACACCCGCCACCTCGTCCGCCCCGCCAACGGCCAGGCGACGTCCGTCCGGCGAGACGGCTATGCACGTCGGCCGGTAGATTGCGACATTCCGCCCGTTTTCCGCCTTTGCCTCGGGAAGGAGCCCCATCTGTTCGACGCCCTTCTCGGCCGTCCACCGGAAAAGGATGCCGCATCCCCGGTCATGGCCGGCAACGCCATAGACCGTCTTGCCGTCGGGCGCGGCGGCGAGCGCATGGACACCCCCCGAGGTGGAGAGCGACCCTTCGCTGCGCACCTTGCCGCCGACGACGTGCGCGAGGTTGTCGTCCCGGGTGCCGACCAGCCAGGAGCCGTCCGCAAGCCGCGCCCACGACTCAGGCGTCGCGAGATGCTGCCGGCCCGGTATCGCGGGGTAGCCGAGGCCCGCCAGCTCAACCGGCATCTCGTCCGGCGCAGGAACGGCCGCGGACGAAACGGAGAGCACCTTCGCCACCCCGTTCGCGTCAACTGACGCCTCGACAAGCCTGCCCGCTCCGCACCAGAACGCGAGACGTCCGGCATCATGCCACACGACGCGCTTCACCGCCACGTTCTCGCGCCCGACCTTCTCCCATACGCTCAGGCCGGACGCGCGCGCAAACGGATAGCGGTAGTAGCTCGTCTTGCCCAGCGCGCGGAACTTCCGGATGATCTCCCTGTCGAACTTCTCATACTTGGCGCGGCAGGAGGCGAAGTCGCTCTTGGGATAGTACGACCAGCAGTTTGTCGGGAACACAAGGTAGTTGACGAAGTCATGAGAGTTGATGCGCGGCGTCTTCGGGTCCGCGAGGGCGGCGCAGAACGGCTCCAGGTCGATGGCCATAATGCCGCAAGGGTATTCCTCGTAAGACGTATGGTTGCCGTCCGAGAGATAGAGAACGTCGTCCACGATGCGCATCTCGGCCGCCAGCGAAAGCGTGTGTTTCTCCGTTCCGAGGTAGCCGCAGTCGATGGGCTTGCCGCCGTTGAAGTAGTCCCACATGAAGAGCTTCGCGCCGGCGTACTTGATCGTCGGCGTCATGACAAGCGAGGCGTACCAGAACCGGCGCTTCGAATCGACCGCAAGGCCGTAGGCGTGAAACTCCGGCTGGGTCTTGCGGTCGGGATCGCAGCCCTCGGCCTGCGGCACGGGACGCCCGGCCACCTTCAGCTCGCGCGTCTTCAGGTCGTAGGAATAGAGGATCATGCAGCGATTCCAGACGCCGCACGAACCCGTCGTGAAGTAGAGCTTGCCATCCACCTCCACGGCATGGCGGATCATCCCTTCGGGGATGCTCACCCCGAGATATTCGATGTCGCGGAGATCCGTGTTGTAGCGGTACATCGCGCCTGAGAACGTCGAGGAATAGATGTGGCCGTCGGAGCAGCGGAACGCGCGGGAGGTATGCGTATCCGAGACCTGGCCGAGCGAACGCACCTTGCCGGTCTTCAGATTGTACACAAGGCCCTCGCCGCGCATCCAGGTCGTCGCGAAGAGCTCGCCGTTCTTCGGGTCGTACGTCGCCCCGTATGTCGTGTCGGCGTCGCAGATTTTGCCGAGCCCTTTCACCTCGCCCGTCACATAGTCATAGACGAGCAGGTCCGAGCCCTGGAAGCGCTCGAAGGCATGGTTGCTGTACTCGTAGGGCATCCACGTCTCATGGCGGCTCGAAGGCGAGGTCGTGTGCGTCGTCGTGAGAATCTTGTGGTCGCCGATGCAGGAAAGAGCCGTGTGGAACTTCGACGCGCGGATTGCGACCTCGCTCTGGGCGATCTTCTCCTCGAGTCTGAAGTGCTCGATGAGCCTCTTTTTCCGGTGGTCATACTCGTAGAGCCGCGCATACGCCGGAACGTAGCTTTCGCCGCATGAGGAAAAGAACACGCGGCCCTCCGGCGTCACCACCATGTCCCACACCGCGTTGTGCTCGACATCGTCCGTCTGCAGATGCGTCACGCCGACCTGGGGGATGAGATGGAAAAACGATTCGGGTTGTTCCTTGAGGCACTGAAACGGATTCTCCGGATGCCGCACAACAGCCAAGTCAGCCGCCTCGGCAAAATCAACGGCGATTGCAAAACCTTGAACCGAAAGCAAAAACGACGCGAGCGACGCAAACAGGACTCTGCTTTTCATATGCGCGTTATAGTATGGGGCTGTTGCACGACAATTCCATGGCGTTTCAGGGCACCATGCCCCAAAACAACCGCGTATGATACCATGCCCCCCATCCCCCGTCAACTTCCACAAAGGGTCAAAGGCTGAAAGATCAGTCAGTGCCTCATACAGGCGGAAAGCGCCGCGAGCCAGGACTCCATGCGCGCGCGCATGTCGCATTCCACGATCAGCCTGAGCAGGGGCTCGGTGTTTGACTGCCGCACCGAAATCCACCCTTCAGCATATTCAATGCGCACGCCGTCAATCTCGCTCCTGCCAGTCTCAGTCGCGAGCGTCTTGGCGACGGCAAGCACGCGCGCAATGGCGGCGGGCTTATCCGCGACCTCAAAGTTGACCTCGCCCGAATTTGCGTAGCGCGTCAGCAGCGGAGCCATCATCTCGCTCACGCAGCGCCCTTCGCGCCTGGCGGCGGCAAACGCGCTCAGGATGCGCAGCGCGGCCAATTCGCCGGAATCGCAGTTGACGAAGTCGCGGAAATAGTAGTGGCCGGCCAGCTCGCCGCCACAGATGGCGCCGGTCTCGCGCAGCAGCACCTTGGCATAGGCGTGGCCAACCTTGCCCATCACCGGCGTGAAACCGTCATCACGAAGGCGTTCGATCGCCGCTCGGCTCGTGCGCACGTCGTGGATGACGGTACCGCGCTCGCTGAACGTCGCCGCGACCACGGGAATGAGATAGTCCGGCTGGATGAACGCGCCCTTCTCGTCCACAAACATCGCGCGGTCGGCATCGCCATCGAAGATCACGCCGCAGTCCAGCCCGCGCTCGGCCACGACGGCGGCGAGCTGCGCGCGCGCCTCAGGCTTGAGCGGATTCGGGCTGTGATGCGGGAAACGACCATCCGGCGTGCCGTTCAGAATCACCGCGTCCGGGAAGAGTCGAGCCGCGAGAATGCCTGCCGAACCATCGCTGCAGTCCACGGCGAACTTGATCCCCTCATGGCTTCCGCCATGGGCGAGGAGCCACTCGCAGTAGTCGTCAAGCCTTGCCATTGA
>JAEEGL010842239.1_pt1 | contig 11446 bp, 16 predicted proteins | sample 9134231 | NCBI WGS metagenome assembly JAEEGL01 (sample SAMN16246548, study PRJNA631951) | gut metagenome | biome: gut microbiome; feature: rumen; material: fiber-attached | host: Bos | place: Iran: Karaj | collected 2018-10
AATGCCGTAATCATCCACCAGATAGCGAAACGGGAAACGGTCGCCGAATAAAAGCGTTTTTGTGTTGCCGGCTTTCACCGCCTCTTTGTATTGTCCGTCAAGCGCGTTCAGCTTTTCAATATACGCGTTCGAGTTGGCGGTATAGGCGCCCTTATTGTCCGGGTCGATCTCGCCGAGCTTTCCGGCTATATATCCGCAGAGCTTCGCGGCGTTTTTCAGCGAGAGCCAGACGTGCTCGTCGTATTCCGTTTCTTCTTCATGGTCATGGTCTTCATCTTCGCGGTCGTCATCTTCGTCGTGTTCGTGCTCGTCTTCCTGCATGCCTTCCTTGACTTCCTCCTCTTTTACGTCGTCTCCGAGCGCTTCGAGAAGGTTGATGACTACCATATCTTTATTCGTCGCTTCTTTAAGAGCGTCTTCTGCCCATTCGTCGGATTCTCCTCCAACGTAAATGAACATATCGCAGGTCGAGATCTTGATGATGTCGTCAGCCGTAGGCTGATAGCTGTGAAGGTCGACGCCGTTATCGAGAAGCATCGTAACGTCCGCCTGATCGGCTTTATCCCCTATGATCTGCTTTACCCAGTCATATTCAGGAAAGATCGTGGTAACGATACTGAGTTTATCGCCGTTTGTCGATGGGGTTCCGCAGCCTGCCAGTACTCCGAGAATCATCAGCAGGCAGAGCACCACTGAAAGTGTTTTTTTCATAAAAACAGCCTCCGAAATTAAAACAAGAATTTGAAAATGGGCATAAAAATACAAGGAAGCCGGCGTACGCCGATAAAGTCCGCCTCAAAAAGGCAGACTACTCCCTTGCGTTTCTTGTTTTAATTCAGAAGCTTTACTTTTAAAGAGATGGGCGTCTCGCCGCGAAGAGACGCGTTATAAGCCGTAACGAGAATTACGGCGAAGCAAACCGACGCGGCTGTCGCGGCGAATGCCGCGAGCCCCCCGGAAATCGTCTTCAGCGTGTTCTGACAAACCGCTATGACTGAGCAAACGCGGCAGTTTTCACCGACGCAATTGTGGTGAGACTCGTGCGCGACTATAAACAGGGAGGCCGTCACGGCGGCAAGAATCAAAGCCGCAAGGATCGCAGCCGCAAAACGGCGTTTTGTCGTCATGACAGTACCTCTCTCGTTCTTTTTCGGCGAAATTCTCCGTCCCGGGGCAATCACGGATCGGTTTTTTCGTTTCAAAATAGCCGTCGGACGCTATTATAACACATGAATGTGACTAAATCAAGAATAAAGAAAAACGGGAGCCGGGCGCTCCCCCGTTTTTGTTTGGAATTTGTATTTATTCAGCCGCTCCAATTACGCATCGAAATATAATCGCTTGACTTTTCGTGGCTTATGTGATATAAGAATACAATGGTGAGAGGAAAAAAGAGGTCAATCAGCGACATGCTTTCTCCATCGAAATTATCCAAAAGCACAAGTCAAAACATCGAAATCGAATGAAACTTTTCAATCAGTACCGCGGGCTCAGGCGGGAGATTTACGTCCTGTTTTTCGGCAGGATGGTGACGAATCTCGGCAGCATGATATGGCCCGTCATGACGATGATCCTCAGTCAGAAGCTCCTTCTTTCGGCTGCCGAGATCTCATATTTCATAGTCGGCTCGAGCGTGATCTCCCTGCCGGCGAACCTCATCGGCGGCCGTCTCGCCGACCGATTCAACAAAAAACATATCATAATCGTATGCGACTGCGTGAGCATCGCCTGCTTTCTCGTCAGCGCGGCGATCCCCCTCGGGATAGGGACTATCGTCATTTTCATAATCGCCGGCATTTTTCAGAGCATGGAATATCCGTCGTACGACGCCCTTTTCGCGGATCTTTCTGCGACGAAGGACAGAGAGCGCGCATACTCGCTCGATTATCTCGGAGCAAACCTCGGTCTCGTGCTCTCTCCGACGATCGCCGGCCTGCTTTTCAAGGACTATCTCTGGCTCAGCTTCCTCATAAGCGGGATCTCGATAGGACTCTCGACGCTCCTCATAGCCTTTCTTATAAGGGACGTGACCCCGGTCGACGAGGCGGGGGATGAGATCGCCGAATATCAGATGAAAAAGGACGGGGAAAGCGTTTTCGCCGTCCTCAGGGCAAACCCGCTCCTGATCCTCTATATAATCTGCGGAACGCTGTACGGCGCGGCGTACGGACAGTACAACTATTTAATGCCGCTTGACATGGCGGCGGTGCACGGCGACGCCGGCGCCGTGATATTCGGCACGGTCTCAAGTCTGAACTGCATTACCGTCGTCATCTTCACCCCGATAATCACGAAAATCTTTTCAAAGATACGCGAAACCGGAAAGATCATAATCGGGCGGCTCCTCGTCCTCGGCGGATATCTGACCTTTCTGCTTCTTATCGGTTTCGTGCCCGGATATTATATCGCGATGTTCATCTTCACCTGGGGCGAAATATTCTCGACGATCGCCGAGGGACCGTACGTTTCGAGGCGGATACCGGCGAGCCACCGCGGGCGCATTAACGGGTTCATGATGGTCGTATATACGGCGGTCGCAGGGGTTGTCGACCTCGCCGTCGGACAGCTATACGACAGGGCGGGCTCGGTATGGACCTGGGCGCTCATACTCCTCGTCGTCGGTCTTTCGGTCGCCGCCGGCGTGATTCTGAAGGGACTCGACAGAAAACGTTATCCCAAGCTCTATTCGACTGACGGCGGAGAACCGCAGGACGGAAACAATGAATGAACGTCCCGGGGAAAAGATTCTGATACTCGGCTGTCCCGGGAGCGGGAAAAGCTTTTTTGCCGTTAAGCTCGCCGCTCTGACCGGTCTGCCGCTTTTCCACCTCGACAATATCTGGTGGAGGGCGGACGGCACGCACCTGTCCCGTGAAGAATTTGACGAAAAGCTCGCCGCGCTGCTGTCCCTTGAAAGGTGGATAATCGACGGGAATTACAGCCGGACGTACGAAACGAGGATCCGCGCCAGCGACACGGTGTTTTTCCTCGATTTTGACACCGGGACCTGCGTCGAAGGAATAATCGGGAGGATCGGAAAAGAAAGGCCCGACATCCCGTGGGTCGAAAAAAGCCCCGACCCCGAGCTGCTTCGCATGGTCAGGAACTACGGTGAGGAAAACAGGCCTGTAGTCCTTTCCCTGCTCGGAAAATACCCCGGAAAACGCGTTTTCGTTTTCCGGTCGCGGGACGAATCGGATCTCTGGCTCTCGGAATTCGCCGGAAAAGGCGGTTTCTGACCCGAAAAAACGCGAAAAAAGCTCGCCGCGCTTGATTTTCGCCGCGATATATGATACATTATAAATACCACGCAGAGATAAGGAGAGATAAAATGTCAAAATACTGCCCCGGCTGCGGAACGCAGCTCGAAGACGGCGTCAGATTCTGCCCGAAATGCGGCTCGGCACAGGGCGCCGCCCCCGTTCAGGCACAACGGGCGCCGGCGGAACCCTCCCGGACAGCCCCTGCTCCCGGGTTTTCATCACGGGTCAACGACCCGGAGATACTCGCGGCGCTTAAAAAGAACCGCAGGAGCTCGGGAATATTCGGGCTTATCCTCGTCCCTCTTCCGCTCGCCGGATTTCTCATCTACGCGGCGGTCAGCGGGAGCATGGAGATTTCCGACGCCCTGAAATACGGCGCGATCGTATCGGCCGTTTTCCTCGTGTTCGCTCTCATAGGCCTGTTCAAAGGAAGGGCGAAAAACGCTTACGACGCGGTCGTCACGGACAAGAGCACCCGGCGGGCGTCCCGTCACGGATCCGACGGGGAAAATACGTACTACACCGAGTATGTGACCGTCGCGAGAACCGACGACGGAAAGAAAAAGACGATAGTCGAGCGCGAGGGCTCGCGGACCCCAGCGTGGGACTATCTCCCCGTCGGCGCGAGATTCAGATATCATCCGCAGTTCGGCTTTCCTTACGAACTATACGACAAATCGGCCGCACCGTATATCGCGTGCGTTTCGTGCGCGACGAAAAACGAGCCGACCGCCGATCGCTGCAAAAAATGCGGAATTCCGCTCCTGAAATAACCCGATAAACCGCACGCCGCCTCCCTTTCATCAAGTGGGGCGGCTTTTTGCGGGCAATGGACTCTCAGCCGTGGGAAATCGAGAAAAATGGCTTTCTAAAATCAAGTCGATCCGGATTTTCCCCTTTTGCAACGGGGAATATACAAGAGTTGCAAGCCTTGCCGTTTTCTCCGCACTTGAAAACCCGGGCGAAAGATGGTAAAATATACATTGAATGATTATAGGCGCCGCGGCGACGGAGGGCGTATGGCTTTTTCCCTGAATCTTTTTCATAAACCGATCGTTTCTTTCGAGTCCGTTTCGCTCAGCCTGAGAGGAATGCGCGACGCGACCGAGTTCCGGATAGTCATGAAGGACGGCGCCGCCGAGGTGTCGGAATACGTCGGGTTTTTCTTACCCGGCGAGCCCCTTCCGGAGCCGGAGAGGCGGGTCGTATGCCCCGTCGAACGCGTTCTCTCGCTGCTCAACGGCTGCCGGGTTTACTCCTGGGACGGATTTCACGGGAAGCATCCGAGGATGGTTAAGGACGGTCTCGCGTTTACGTTTGGGGCGAGAGTCAACGGCGGGAAAGAGATATCCGCGTCCGGTTCCCAGAACTTTCCGAGGCGTTTCGCGGAATTCCGGGACGGGCTCCGGAGCATCGTCCGGGGCGACGGAAAGTAGAAAGGCGGCCGCCCGTGTCTTCGAGCAGAGGATATCTTGATTTTATTATGGATCAGCTCGCACCGCTCGGCTGCGTGACCTTCCGGGCTATGATGGGAGAGTTTATAATATACTGCCGCGGGAAGATAGTCGGCGGGATCTACGACGACAGATTTCTCGTGAAGCCGACCGGGACGGCGGAAAAGCTCCTGCCGGACGCTCCGCGGGAGATCCCGTATCCCGGGGGGAGGGAGATGCTCCTCGTCGAGGAAGTCGACGACGGGGAGTTCCTCCGCGGTCTGGTGGACGCCCTCGCCGGGTAAAAGAGAAAGGAAAAACAATGAAGCTGATTGTCCCTTCGATGGAATACGACGCCGAGATACAGGCGTACCGCAGGGAGTTTCTCGAAACCGAGGACTCGATGGACGGATGCGGCTCGCTCCGTAGGTTCGACGACACCCGCGACTGGCTCGATCAGGTCGAGGCGCTCAGCCGCGAGGAGACGGTCCCGCCCGGGATGGTCCCGTCGACTCAGTATATTTACGTCCGGGAATCCGACGGTAAAATGGTCGGAGTGATACAGATAAGGCATTATTTCAACGAATATCTCGAAAAATACGGCGGTCATATCGGCTATTCCGTCCGCCCGTCTGAGCGAAGGAAGGGCTACGCCTCGGCGATGCTCCGCGAGGTCCTCCCGGTGTGTAAGAAGCTCGGCATTGAAAAAGTCCTCATAACCTGCGTCGAAGGGAACGAGGGCAGCCGGAGGACGATACTCAAAAACGGCGGCGTTTACGAGTCCACGGTTTACGACGAAAAGAACGGCCGCCGGCTCGAAAGATACCTGATCGACGTCGGGGACAACAAGGATCCGGCGTGACCGGAGCGGGAGTTTTCATGGCAAAGATTTTTATTTACTGCAGCTACAGCGGAAACGGCGACGCCGTCGCCGCGAAAATGAAAGAAAACGGCTATGAGATAAGAAAGATCGAGCCGGACTTTTCTCTCAGCGAAAAGCTCCTCCCGAGGATGCTCAAGGGAGGCTTTTCGGCATTTATCGGTCAGACGCCGCCCCTCGTCGGCTACGACCGGGACGTGAGCGGCTTCGACGAGGTCGCGATCGGCTCCCCGATCTGGAACGGACGGACGGCAAGCCCCGTCAACACTGTTCTCAGAGACACCGATCTCTACGGGAAAAGACTGTCCTTCGTCCTGTACAGCGGCAGCGGATACGCAAAAAAGGCGGATGAAAAGCTGAGAAAGCTCTATCCAGGCGCTGTGATCATACATCTGAAACAGCCGGCGGACGATCCCGGCGAGCTTTCGAAGCTCGGGCGGCTGTTCTCCGATGACGGAGGGAAAGAACAGGCATGAAGGCCTTCGTCTGCCCGCACTGCGGCGCCGATATCAGATACGATATCGAAAAAGAGGCGATGACCTGCGGTCATTGCGACAGCGTGATCCGCAGGGAAGAATATCAGGAATATCTCGACAGAAACAATCTGTACGTCACAAACGAGCTCGTGTGTTCCCAGTGCGGGGCGGCGGTGCTCAGTTATGACGACACGCTCTCGACCTTCTGCAGCTACTGCGGCTCGCCCGTCGCGTTCACACGGCGGATAGTCGAGGACAGCCGCCCGGACGGCATCGTGCCGTTTTCCGTCACAAAGGAACAGGCGGCGGCGCTCTACGAGGAAAAGCTGAAGAACTCCGGCTTTGCCCGGCCCTGGCTTTTCAGCGGAACGAAGGAAAAGCTCGTCGGCATATACGTTCCGTACTACGTTTACGAGACCGCGTCGGCGGGGCACGTCAGGACGAAGGGCACGAGCAGGACGAGCAGCGGCAGCTATACGACCGTCAGGGAATACGAGATGGAGTTCGACCTCGAGGCAAACTACGACGGGACGAGATTCGACGCCGCCGAGGCCTTCCCCGACAGCATGAGCGAGACCGTCGACACCTTCAACCCCGACAGGGCGAAGCCGTTTGAGACCTCCTACCTCGCCGGATTCTACGCCGACGGCGGCAACGTGAGCGAGGAGGCCTATTCCGGCGTCGTAAAGGGCCTTGTCAGGAACGACATCCGCGGGAGCGGGATAAAATACGGCGGCATTTCGGTAGATCTCGGAAACGTCGATCCGCCGATCGAGCTTCAGACGAAAAAGCTCCTTCTTCCCGTGTGGCTAAACACTAAGCGGAAGGGGGATCGCGTCACCTATTCGGCGATAAACGGACAGAACGGCGACGTCGCCGCCGAGATACCCGCCGATCCCTTCAAATACGTGAGGATATCGGTCATCACAGCCGCGGCCGTTTCGCTTCTGCTCAACGTATTTTTAACGCTCAAGCCGGACGTTTTCCTCCTGATCTCGGAGATAATTCTTCTCATTTTCGGGATAATTCAGAGAAAATACGCCTCGGACGTATATATAGGGAACAAAATCTTGACGATATAGGTCGGATCGGGATCCGGGAGTTCGCGAAGACCGCATCCCCCGCCGGTCACCGGCCGTTCAGTATATTCAAAAGGGCGGGGAAGACCGTGTGGAAGTTCAGCGTCCCGCTTTCCGTCAGACTGCGCGGCTGGTGGAAGACGCTGCTCGGTCTGATCGCCGGCGCCGCCGTGCTGCTCTCCGGGACGGTCTCCGATCCTGTCTACTACGGGGCCGGGGTGTTCAGCATGATCCTCTCGGTCTGGTCGGCCTTCGATCTCATAAGACAGCAGAACGCCCTTTCCTCGCGGGATATACCCGTTTTCACTATGAAGAGAGGGGGCGACGGCAATGACTAAACTCAGCCCAAAGGCGCTCAACGCCGTTTTCGCCGTCGCGATCGTCATCCTGCTTCTCCCCTTCGGGGTCGATATTTTCAGGGGAGTTATGAACGGGCGCCGTGAAGCGTCGTCCGGAGGGACCGACGCTTCGAAGATAACTCTTATCGACGGCGCGGAGCTCTTTTCGGAGGCGGAGGAGGAAAAGCTCCGGGACGCCATGCTTCCCGTCACCTCGTATTATCCCGTCGCCGTCGTGACGACGTCCGACACCGGCGGGGTTTCGACTCCGTCGTACGCGGCGAGGACCTACAGTTCGGTTTTCGGAGGGTCGGACGGGATAGTGTTCCTGATCGACATGGACAACAGATACCTGTATCTCTACACCTCGGACTCGAACACCCGACTGAGCGCCGAAAAGTGCGACAGCATAACCGACAACGTTTACCGCTACGCGTCGGCCGGGGACTACGTCCTCTGCGCCGAAAAGGCCCTTGAACAGACCCGTCAGGTGATTGCGGGGATCTCGATTCCTCAGCCGATGAAGCACATGAGCAACGCGCTCGTCGCGCTGAGCGCCGCGCTGCTCGGCGTCTTCGTGTACGCCGTCTCGAAAACGGGTATAAAGTCCCCGCAGGAGGTCTATCAGCTCGACCCGAACAGGAAAAAGAGCATAAGGATAAGCAACGTCACCTCAAAGCTCATCCGGACGTACACGTACAGCAACAGCTCGTCGTCCGGCTCGGGCGGCGGAGGAGGCGGCGGAGGCGGAGGCGGCGGCGGCCACGGAGGCGGCCACGGCTTCTGACGCGAAGGAGAGACTGATATGAGAAAAACGATCGCCCGCTGCGGGCTCGACTGCGAAAAATGCGAGGCGTTTATCGCGACGGCGAGAAACGACGACGCTCTCAGGACAAAGGTCGCCCGCGAGTGGTCGGAGCTCAACCGCGTCGAAATAACCCCCGATATGATAAACTGCGAAGGATGCCGCGCGGACGGCGCGAAAACGCCGTTCTGCGAGTCCCTCTGTCCGATAAAAAAGTGTTCGGAGGAGAGGGGATACGGCTCCTGCGGAGAATGCCCCGGGTTTGAGGAATGCGAAAAGCTCGGAATGATAATAAAAAACAGCCCCGACGCGCTCGCGCGGCTTATCGGGGAAGAGGAGAATGATCGTGCAGAATGATGAAGTTCTATATTATGACACAGATTTTACTGCTAAAGTCGCAAAGCTCGGGGAACTGATTGACAGCGGAGACCGTAATGCTCTGCGCATATTTATCATTGACACCTTTGGCAAGATTTTCAGAGTTTTCCAGCACTATGCAAATCGAGCAGCAGAACCGGAATGGAAAGATATTGCCGACGGCGAAACACTTCGAGAACTTTCAAGACCGCTTTCGCTGAGACAATATCGCATGATCGAGAGATCTTTTTCACCGTTTGTGGAGTACGACGATGACGCTATCCGGTCATTATGGAATTTTCTGGATGATTACGGCAGGATACATGATAAAAAAATAATGAGCACGTCCGAGATTTTTGGATGTTCACTGATATACGAGCAGGTCTGCCGCCGGCTTTCACCGCGTTGATCGCATCAACAATCAGCACAAGCAGTTGTGTATTTTGAAACCGTTTCGGGAGATGTAACATGAAGCTTCTCGGAGTTGAAAAGGACGGCGCCTGGCTGTTTTCGGAGTGGAATCTCACGTACAGGGTCGGCTGGGAGCATATCCTGCGCGCCGCCGCGCTCATATGGGAGTATACGGAGGACCCGGAGATCATCGTCGGGGACGCCTCCGGCGAACGCGCGGCTAAGATCGGCGGACCGGACGACGTTTCGTCGATCGAGGAGAGCGGCCGGCTCACCGTGCGCGGAGTTTCGAAGATAATCGGCGTTCCGCTGTCCGTAACTTTTTTCAATCAGCTCGACCTCGTGCGCGCGACCGTCGCGTGCGCAAATGAAGAGTTCTCAAAGGCCGACTACCGTGAGTTCAACCTTTCAATGTGTCAGTTCATGGACTCCGCCGAGCTTTCAATGTACGGATGAGAAAAAAACAAACCGCCCCCGCGCCGTGCGCGGAGGCGGTTTTTCTGTTCTGCATTATTGTCGTTTTACAGTGCGGCGAGCATGTCGGAGGGATTTTCCGGTGCCTTAACTGCGCCGAGCGCGCGGACTATCACTCCGTTTTCGTCGATAAGGAAGGTCGAGCGGATAAGGCTCCGCGTCGGGTTTCCGTCCGCGTCCTTTTTGAGCACGCCGTACGCCGACGCGACCGCGAGCTCCGCGTCGAAAAGGAGCGTGAAGGGCAGGCCGTGCTTTTCCTCGAATTTTTTGTGCGAGGCGACGCTGTCTTTGCTCACGCCGAGAATGACGGCGCCCTTTTCCCTGAACTGAGGATACAGTTCCGCAAACGAACAGGCCTGTTTCGTGCAGCCGGACGTCATATCCTTCGGATAGAAATACAGTATGACCTTTTTTCCGCGGAAGCCCGAGAGACTTTTCATCTCCCCGTTCTGATCCGGAAGCGTGAAGTCCGGCGCGGCGGTTCCCGTTTCAAGCATGTTTTTTTCTCCTTTACTTAATCGGCTGACCGGCTCTCCGGCGGTTTTGACCCCCGGCGGTCATTTTTTCTTTTTGCTTTTGCGTCGGCCGGTCCCGGCGTCGGCCTTGCCGGCCGCTTTGCCCATGGTCTCAAGCGCCTCGGCGTCCCAGACGGTGCGTTCGGGGCCGAGGGTGCCGTACATAGTGTTTTCGAAAGAGTACGTCATACGCGCGGTCTTTATAAGCCGCTCGTTTTCGACGTCGTCGGAGAAGGTGCCGAGGCGGCCGTAGACGTCCGCCGTGATCTCGTAGTCGTACTGTTCGCGTCCCTCGCGGCTCGTGTACATTATCTCGGCGAAATATCGCCCTGTGTCGGGGTCGTAATACGCCGTCCAGTTGCCGCCTTTTTTCATGTTTTTCATGTCGTTTTCAGAGCTCCTTCCGGATGCCTTTTCCGTATCCGGCGAGGTCTTTAACGACCTCCCCGGCGAGTATCAGCCCGGCGACCGAGGGTACGAAGGCGACGCTGCCGGGCACGGAACGCCTCCCCCGCGGCGCGGGTTCGTCGGGCGCGCCGCCCTCCGGCGCGACCGGCTCCTCGTCGGAATATACGACCTTGAGCGCCTTCACGCCGCGCTTTCTGAGTTCCCGGCGCATGACCTTCGCGAGCGGACAGGTGTCGGTTTTATAGACGTCGGAAACGCGGAAGCGGCTGCCGTCGAGCTTGTTGCCCGCGCCCATGCTGCTTATGACCGGGACGCCGCGGCTCTGCGCCCGGATGACGAGCTCGATCTTTGCGGCGACGGTGTCGACGGCGTCGACGACGTAGTCGTATTCTTCAAAAGGAAATTCGTCGGCGTTTTCGGGGAGGAAAAAGCTCCTGCGGACCGTTATCTCGGCCGATGGGTTTATATCGAGCATGCGCTCCTTCATCACGTCGACCTTGTACCGGCCGAGCGCGGAGTGTGTCGCTATGATCTGGCGATTCAGGTTGGAGAGGCATACGACGTCGTTGTCGGTCAGGTCGAAACGCCCGACGCCGCTCCGCACGAGCGCCTCGCAGACGTAGCCGCCGACGCCGCCGACGCCGAAGACCGCCACCCTCGCCGAGCGGAGCTTTTCCATCGCCTCCGCCCCGAGGAGGAGCTCCGTCCTTGAAAACTGATCGCTCATCCCCTTGTTTGCCCTTATTTGTCGAAATCGGGATCGACAAACGGCTTGCCGTCCCGGTCGAGGAGGACGGTGAGCCCGCCGGCGTAGCCCCGCGTCACGAAAAGATACTGAACGCCGGTCTTTTTGTCAACTATGACCTGCGCGTCCTCAAAAACGCCCTTTTTGCCGGAAAATTCGAATCTGTTCCTGTTGTCGCTCATGACCGTTCCCTCCGCGGCGGACCTTGCTCCGCCCGCCGTTTTTTCTTCCGATATTATAACATAAAACCGCGGATTATTCA
>JAEEGL011878785.1_pt1 | contig 11446 bp, 12 predicted proteins | sample 9134231 | NCBI WGS metagenome assembly JAEEGL01 (sample SAMN16246548, study PRJNA631951) | gut metagenome | biome: gut microbiome; feature: rumen; material: fiber-attached | host: Bos | place: Iran: Karaj | collected 2018-10
GCATCTGCATCAGAACCACGCATAGATTTAATAAATGCGGAAATCATATCGTAATATAGAGAATCATCAATATCAATAATTTGCTTTTGAGAAGATTGTTGAGCAACTTCTAAATCTACATGAATAATTCCATCTTTATTTGGATCTGTACTTAAAACAGCAAGTTCTAACGAATTTAATGCATTTCTTGCATCACCATTTGCGGCAAATGCCATATGCTTTAGAGCATCTTCAGAAACATCAGTCTTATAGTGTCCTAGTCCTTTTTGTTTATCTTGTAGTGCTCTCTTTAAAAGCTTAATGATATCCTTATCTTCAATCTTTTTAAATTCAAAAACTCTACAACGTGAAACAATAGCTCTTGTCATAGAAACAAATGGATTTTCAGTAGTTGAACCAATGAATATAATTGAACCGTTTTCAATCGCTTCTAATACGCAATCTGATTGTGCTTTGTTCCATCTATGGCATTCGTCCAATAAAAGGTATGTCTTTCTTCCATACATTTGAAGATTGTATTTTGCCTTCTCTATTGCGTCTTTTGCATCAGAAACGCCAGATGATACAGCATTTAGTTTTATAAAATCTGAAGATGTTGTATTTGCAATAATATTTGCAAGTGTAGTTTTACCACAACCTGGACCGCCATAGAAAATACAGCTACCAAGCGTGCCAGTTTTAATTGCACGTCTTAATAATGAATTGTTACCAACGATATGCTCTTGGCCAACAAAGTCATCTAATGTTGTTGGTCTCATTCTGTCGGCTAAAGGTGCCATATCTCTAGTTGCATAATCAAACAATGAATCCATAACTAAAAATATATTAGCATAATATATATTAATTTTCAATGCGCGCGTTTTTATTAAGACTAAAACAGCATCAAAAAACCGCCACTTTTCAGTAGCGGTTTCATTATGTCAAACCTTTGGTTTGTTATTTTGTCATCTTTTCTTGCTTAACTTTGTGGTCAATAACATGACGAGATGCTAGTTCGTTGTGGATATCTTCAAGTGAAATACCCATTTCAATCATAAGTACTAATACGTGATATGTTAAATCTGAAATTTCATAAATTGTTTCAGCCTTATCATTGTTCTTTGCAGCAACGATAACTTCTGTAGATTCTTCACCAACCTTCTTTAGAATCTTATCTAATCCCTTTTCAAATAGATATGTTGTATAAGAACCTTCTTTCTTTTCAATTTTTCTTCCTCTAATTAATTCCAATAAACCTTGTAGAGAGAATTCATGTAAATCTTCTGATTGATAAACTACATTATCTGCAAAGCATGAATCATTTCCAAGGTGGCAAGCTGGGCCATCCTTTTCTACTAAGATTTCAAGAGCATCTTTATCACAATCAGCAGTAATAGAAACGATGTGTTGATAGTTACCACTTGTTTCGCCCTTTAGCCATAGTTCTTGTCTAGATCTGCTCCAGAAACAAGTTAAACCCTTCTCCATAGAAATCTTTAAACTTTCCTTGTTCATATAAGCAAGTGTTAATAGCTTCTTTGTCTTAGCATCAACAACAACTGCTGGGATTAATCCTTTTTCATCAAATTTTAATTCATCAATGTTAATCATATTTCACCTCATAGACGAACAGATATTCCGTTCGCTCTTAATTCCTCTTTTAATTTATTTATGTTTACTTCCCCAAAGTGGAAGATAGAAGCTGCAAGACCTGCATCTACCTTAGGTAGTGTCTTAAATAGCTTAGTAAAATCATCAATACATCCAGCACCGCCAGAAGCAATAACTGGAACTGATACAGCATTACATACGGCATCTAGCATTTCTAAATCGAAACCTTTCTTAACGCCATCTGTATCAATAGAGTTTAGACAAACTTCACCAGCGCCATTATCTACACAACGCTTGATCCATTCAACTGCTTCCATACCAGTATTTTCTCTACCGCCTTTAGCGAATACTCTAAATACTCCATCTACTCTCTTTACGTCAGCTGAGATAACAACACATTGGTTACCATATAACTTAGCAGCCTCATAAACAAGATTTGGATTCTTTATAGCACCAGTGTTAACAGATACTTTATCTGCGCCACACTTTAAAACTCTATCAAAATCTGCAACAGTATTGATACCGCCACCAACTGTTAGTGGAATGAATACTGATTTTGCTGTCTCACATAGGATGTCTGTGAATAATGCTCTTTCTTCAAATGATGCTGAGATATCATAGAAGACTAATTCATCTGCGCCATTTGCACTATAGTACTTAGCAAGATCGATTGGAGATGAAACATCATTAACGTTCATAAAGTTAACGCCTTTTACAACTCTTCCGTTCTTAACATCCAAGCATGGTATTATTCTCTTTGTAATCATTTAGTTACCTCAATTGCTTCTTTTAAATCTACTGCACCAACATAATATGCTTTGCCAACAATTGCACCATGAATATTTAGGCTTGCAAGTGTCTTTAAATCGTCTAATGATGAAACGCCACCAGATGCAATGACATCAAACTTATAGTTTGTAAGTTTTTTATACAATTCTACGTTTGGTCCCATCATGGCTCCATCCTTAGAAATATCAGTGCAAATTACTGTTTTTACGCCTATGTTTTGGATTTTTTGACAAAAATCGAATGCATCAAGCTTTGATTTTTCTACCCAACCCTTAACGGCAACGAACCCATCTTTGATATCTACGCCTACTGCAATTTTGCTTCCAAATCTTAGTACAGCGTCCTTTAAAAATGATTCATTTTCAACAGCTATTGTGCCAAGGATAACTCTATCTAATCCTGCGTTGATATAAGCTTCAATTGTTTCCAATGATCTAATACCACCACCGATTTCACAGAACAATCCTGTTTCCTTTTTGATTGCTTTTACAACTTCAATATTTGGAGTTGTTCCATCTTTTGCGCCTTCAAGATCTACAAGGTGAATATATGTTGCTCCAAGTTCTTTAAACTTCTTAGCAACCTCCAAAGGATTATTTGAATATACAGTCATTTGATTGTAATCACCCTTGAACAATCTAACTGCCTTTTTATCGTATAAATCTATTGCTGGATAAATGTTCATCTTAGTCCTCACAGAAAGCTTTTAGGATTCTTAGTCCTACATCACCACTCTTTTCTGGGTGGAATTGGCAACCATATACATTGCCGTTTTGAACAGCTGCTGTCAATGGTGCTCCATAGTTTGTATCAGCAATTAGTGAATCTTCACAGTTTGCTGCATAGTATGAGTGAACGAAGTAAACATAATCTCCATCCTTAATGTACTTAAAGATCTTTGATGGCTTTTTGATAGATAAAGCGTTCCAACCAATTTGAGGAATCTTCAAATCTTGAGGAATTACTTCCTTTATTGGTCTTACTTCACCCTTTACAAATCCAAGTCCTTCGAATTCACCATTTTCAAAGCTCTTATCAAATAGCATTTGCATACCAAGACAAATACCCATTAGAGGAATACCTTTATCTACAGCTTGCTTTAGGACTTTATCTAGGCCTGATTCTTTCAATTTTCTTGCAGCGTCTTCAAATGCTCCGACACCAGGCAAGATTATTCTATCTGCGCCTAAAATCTCCTCAGGATTAGATGATACAATTGCTTTTACATCAATTGCAGCAAATGAACTCTTTAAAGAGAATAGATTACCTACACCGTAATCAACAATAGCAACCATTATAGAACTCCTTTAGTTGATGGAACTTCGTCCTTAAATCTTTCATCAATGGCAACAGCTTTTTGTAAAGTGTGTCCAACTGATTTATATGCGCCTTCAATAATGTGGTGAGTATTTGTACCAGCAAGTTTTCTAATGTGTAAACCAACATTTGCCTTTCTTACAAATCCTAACCAGAATTCTTCAACTAGTTCTGTATCAAAATCTCCAACTCTCTTAGCTCTTAATTGTAGATCTAAACCAAGGTAGCTTCTTCCTGAGATATCAATAGCAGATAAAACTAGAGCTTCATCCATAACTAAAGTTGTATCTCCGTATCTAACAATACCCTTCTTATCTCCGATTGCCTTATTAAAAGCTTCACCAAGAGCAATACCGATGTCTTCAACTGTGTGGTGATAATCAACATTTGTATCACCATTGCAGTAAACATCTAAATCAAAACGAGCATGTTTTGCTAAAAGAGTAAGCATGTGATCTAAAAAGCCACATCCTGTATCAATGTTAGATGCGCCTGTTCCGTCTAATTCTAGGAATAGTTTTATGTCTGTTTCTTTTGTTTTTCTTTCAATTTTAGCGTTTCTCATTTTGACTCCTCCAAAATTTCTTTTACTTTTTCAATTAATGTATTCATTTGGTCCATATTACCTATAGTAATACGAAGATAATCTCTTAATCTATCCTTGTTGAAATATCTAACTAATACTCCCTTTTCTTTTAAAGTCTTGTATAGATATTCTCCAGATACTTTTGCATTTTTTGTGAATATAAAGTTTGCTGATGAATTTAATGTTTCAAATCCAAGTTTAGCTAGTTCTTTTACTGTATATTCTCTATTAGCCTTTATTGTTTCACAATTTTTAATTGTGTATTCGTTGTCTTTTATTGTACCAATACCAACTGCCATTGTCATTCGATTTACATTATATGGGTTCTGTGAATATCTAATAGTATTCAAATCTTGAATGATCTTCTTGTTTGCAAATCCCATACCCAATCTAGCACCAGCCATTGAACGAGACTTTGAAAATGTTTGAGTAACAAGAAGATTGTCGTATTTGTTAATCAAAGATACTGCACTCTCTCCACCGAAATCAACATATGCTTCGTCGATTACAACAATGTTATCCTTGTTAGCATTTAGGATGCTCTCAATATCTTTTAGTGATATAGCAATTCCTGTTGGAGCATTTGGATTAGCAATAAAAATTGTTGAGTTTAGATTCTTATAATCATCAATGTTTAGTTCATATTTTTCATTTAGTGGAATTACTTTATATGGAACATTGTTGATTTGAGCAAATACTTCATAGAATCCATAAGTGATATCTGCAAATGCAGCTGGTGTGTTTTTATCACAATAAGCCATAAATGCAAAGTTTAGGATTTCATCTGAACCATTAACCATGATTACTTCGTCTTTATCTACGTTATATAGCTTTGCTATCTCTTCTCTCAATAAAGTGCAATCTGGATCTGGATATAGATTCAAATCTTGTGCTGCTTGAATCGCATATTCTTGTGCCTTTTGAGATGGTGGGAATGGCGATTCATTTGTATTTAGCTTTACATACTTTTTGTCCTTAGGTTGTTCACCTGGTACATATGGAGCTAATGCTTTATACTTTTCTGAAAAATATTTACTCATTTTTATTCCTCAAATCTTATTGTTGCGCTCTTTGCGTGTCCTGTTAGTCCTTCTTTTGTTGCAAAATATGCTATATCATCCTTTACTTTTGATAATGCATCTTTTGAATATTTAATATATTGTGTCTTCTTTACAAAATCATCACAAGATAATGGTGATGAGAATTTTGCAGTTCCAGATGTTGGTAATGTGTGGTTAGGTCCTGCTAGATAATCTCCCAATGCTTCTGGTGTAAATCTACCCATAAATACTGAACCTGCGTGCTTAATCTTGTCTAGGTAGTCTTCTGGGTTATCTAAGCATAACTCTAAGTGCTCTGGAGCAATTTCGTTTGCAATATCAATTACAATATCTAAATTGTCAGCAACGATAATCTTACCATTTGTATCAATAGATACACGAGCAATATCTTCTCTATCTAACTTCTTTAATTGTTCTTCAATTTCAACTTGAACAGCCTTAGCTAGATCCATTGAATCTGTAACTAATACTGCACTAGCCATTTGGTCATGCTCTGCTTGAGATAATAAATCTGCAGCTACATATTTTGGATTTGATTTACCATCTGATACAACTAGGATTTCACTTGGTCCTGCAATCATATCAATTGATACTTTTCCATAAACTTGCTTTTTAGCTTCAGCAACGAAAGCATTACCTGGTCCAACAATCTTGTCTACTTTCTTAATTGTTTGTGTACCATATGCTAAAGCAGCGATAGCTTGTGCACCACCTACTTTGTAGATTTTATCTACACCGGCAACATAAGCTGCAGCAAGTATAGCTGGATTAATCTTTCCATCCTTTTGTGGAGGTGTAACCATAACTACTTCTTTAACACCGGCAATCTTAGCTGGGATTGAATCCATTAATACTGTTGATGGATAAGCAGCCTTTCCGCCAGGTACATATAATCCTGCTCTATCTACTGGAGTAATCTTTTGTCCAAGGATAGAACCATCTTCTCTTTTATATTCAAAGCCTTTTCTGATTTGATTTTTATGGAATTCGGTGATGTTTTGTGCAGCTTCTTTTAGGATATCAATAAACTTAGGTTCTACTTGAGATAGACCTTCTTCAATTTCTTCCTTTGAAACTTCTAATGACTTTAAGCTTACCTTGTCGAACTTTTCTTCGTATTCAAGCAAAGCTTGATCGCCATTTTCTCTAACATTTGCGATAATGTCAGAAACGATAGTATCTACCTTAGATAGACCTTCGCATCTTGAAAAAATTTCTTCGTTTTTAACTTCACCGTATTTTAATATCTTAATCATATTATTCCTCTATTTGCTTTGATACTTCGCTTATTAATTTTTCAATTTGTTCATTCTTAAACTTGAAGCTTGATTTGTTTGAAATCAATCTAGCTGAAATTGGCACGATTGTTTCATATACTTCAAGGTTATTCTCTTTTAGAGTTGTTCCTGTTTCAACAATATCTACGATAACATCGCTTAATCCTAAGATTGGAGCAATTTCAATTGAACCATTTAGGTGAATGATATCGATATCTCTACCAAGCTTTGTATAGTAGTTCTTTGCGATATTTGTAAACTTTGTAGCAACCTTTAAAGTCTTCTTTGGATTATCTCTAAAGTCTTTCTTTGCTGCTACTGCCATTCTACATTTACCTATGTTTAGATCTAAAAGTTCATAAACATCTGGTTCATATTCTAAAAGAATATCTTTTCCAGCAACACCAATATCTGCTGCACCTCTTTCTACATAGATAGCAACATCAGATGGTTTTACCCAGAAATATCTAACTTGAGTCTTTTCGTTTTCGAAAATTAATTTTCTATTTGTTTCTTCAATTGATGGACATTCAAATCCTGCTTTTTTGAACATTCCATAAACCTTTTCACCTAATCTACCCTTTGGTAAGGCAATATTTAAGTAAGCCATTATTCCTTACCTCCTTTTGTTAAATCAACAAGTTTTCTATATTTTATCTTTGAATAGTTATCTCTTTGTGCTAAAACTGTGTTTCCATCATTGATGAACATATTTGTCATTTTGTTTAAATCCTTTAGATTTGTTTGTTCATCATAAGCAATTAGGATATCTACATCATAATCATTTTGAGAATCATCTAAAGACTCTAAAACGTCCAAATAAACAGCAAATCCAATAGCTTTCGACTTACGACCCATCTTTTGCATTAATTTGTCGTATTGACCGCCAGATAGAACTGATTGAGGAACTCCTTCAACAAATCCCTTAAATACAATACCGTTATAGTACTTAATTGTATTAACTACTGAGAAATCAATTCTTAGCATATCAATTAATTCCTCTTCTTTAAACATATCTACGATTTGTTCAAATTGAGCGATAACTGCCTTTGCTGTATCTGATGTAAATGTAGCTTTTAATTGTGGAATAACCTTTTCTGGCTTTCCATAAATAGAAATCAAAGATTTTAATAAGCTAAGCTTATCGTCATCAATTCCATTTTCTTTTGCTATCTTAGATAGTTCAAAGATGTTCTTTTCAGAAATGCACTTTAGAATTTGAGATCTAATATTAGAATCTACCCCATCTAGAACTTCAGCTACGATTGAGATGTTTGAAATATCCAAAACTGCATTCTTTGTAATCTTCTTTAAAGACTTAGCAGCTAATAGTAAAACTTCACAAATTGAATAATCATCAACATCACCAATACATTCAAGACCTACTTGCATGATTTCTTTAAATGCATCAGTTCCCTTAGAGATTCTATAAACGTTTTCGTTATAGTATAACTTTTGAACGTATCCCTTAATATCCTTAGTGTTCTTTAGAATAGATAAAGTAACGTCTGGCTTTAGGGCCATTAACTTACCAGATGTATCTGTGAAAGTAATAACGTTATCTGAAATAAGGAAATCCTTATTTGCTACGTACATATCATATTCTTCGAACTTACCCATCTTAAATTGCGAATATCCATACTTTGAATATAGAGAGCGCAAATTAAAAATAATCTTTTCGTCATTCTTTAAAACATTATTATCAATATTCATTATTTTTGCTCCTTCAATTTAGATATTGCCAATTTGTATCCATCAGAATAATTCAAGCACTTAGATACTCTTGAAATAGTTGCAGAAGAAATACCAATCTTTTTAGAAACGCTTTGATAGTTCTCCCCTTCATCTAGAAGAATTGCTGCATCGAATCTTTGAGCCATATCTTGCACTTCCTTGATAGTACAAAGATCTTCAAAGAATTTGTAGCATTCATCAACATTATCTAACTTTAGTATTGTTTCAAATAATCTATCAATAGATTCAGATTTAATATCGACCATATCCTACCTCTCGATTTGTTTACTTTATCAATTTAGCACTTTACTTTGATAAAGTCAAATGAAAATAAAAAATATCTTTTAAATATTTTAAAACTATAATATATTAAGCGTTTGGATTTGAAATAATCATTGCTGGAGCCACGCCTCTATAAGAATAAGCGATCTTAGATAATGCTCCAGTATTTTGTATGTAAGTATTGCTCTTATTAGAAATTGCCCCACTTTGTGTTACATAGTAACCTAATCCTGTCTTTGGAGCTAACCACCAAGAAGCTAATCCTTCAGAATTTACTGTTAGATTCTTTCTAGCATATGTTGTAGCTTCTTTAACGATTTTTTTCTTTGTTGGATAGAACTTAGTTAAATTATTAATATCAATTAAAATGTAGTTTTCCTTATGTTTTGAATTCATAACGTAACCACTTGAATATTCAATACCAGTTTTTTGCATTAATGCTTTTTCTTCTTCTGTGTATAAGAACATGCCATGTTCCCAAATTTGAGCTTCTCTTTCGAAATAATCGTGATAATTATCATATCTAGCGCTCCATAGGATCTTTTGAGAAATTAATAATATATCTCCAGAATCTAATAGGAATGCATCCCATAGGATATCTTCCATTAAATAATATTCGCCATCGATTAAAGCATAAGAATTACCATCAGATCCTAAATAATATCCATCTTTATTCTTAGCTTTATTAATAATTACATTACCTTTTAAACTTTGTGGGAATTTACCAAATGCAATTGGTTCAATACCAGATGAAACTGATATTGGTGTAATTTCAATATCTTCGTTCACATATATTTCTTGATGTGTGTGAGTTTCTAAAATAGTTTCAACCTTTTCTTCGGCTGCACCGCAGGCCATGAATAGCGGTATGCTTAATACGAATAATAACAATACTAAAATGGTGTATCTTACACTCTTTTTCATACTTATCTCCTAGCCTTTGATTTAACAATAATAAATTAATCTAAACTACAACTTAAAGTAAATACTTTTTCAAATTTGATATTTTATTTGGCAATAACAGAAAATACGGCATAAAAAATGGGTAACGGTTTTACATTGCCTTTACCCATCTAATTATCAAAAAATGTATAAAATTAATCCATCAAAGTTGCAGCCATAACAGCTTTAATTGTATGCATTCTGTTCTCTGCTTCATCAAATACAATTGATGCCTTTGACTCAAACACATCATCAGTAACTTCCATTGCATCGATACCAAATTTATCGTGAATATCTTTACCAATTGTAGTATTTAAATCATGGAATGCAGGTAGACAATGCATAAATTTGCATTGATCGCCAGCGTTTAGCATAATCTTGCTGTTTACTTGGTATGGTAATAAGTCATGAATTCTTTCTGCCCATACTTCTTCTGGTTCACCCATAGATACCCATACATCTGTATAGATAACATCGGCATCTTTAGTAGCTAGCATTGGATCTTCTTCAAATTCCAAAATAGCACCAGTTTCTTTTGCAATCTTTTGGCAAGTATTAACTAGTTCTTTGTTTTGGAAATATTTTTTTGGAGCACAAGACACGAAATGCATTCCCATCTTTGCGGCACCAACCATTAACGAATTACCCATGTTATATCTAGCATCGCCCATATATACAAGCTTAATGCCCTTTAATTTACCAAAGTGTTCTTTAATAGTCATAAAGTCAGCTAAGATTTGTGTTGGATGGAATTCGTTTGTTAATCCGTTCCATACTGGAACGCCAGCATATTTTTCCAAATCTTCAACGATTTGTTGTCCATAGCCTCTATATTCGATACCATCGAACATTCTTCCTAAAACTCTTGCTGTATCAGCGATTGATTCTTTCTTACCGATTTGTGAAGATTTTGGATCAAGATAAACTGGATGCATACCTAAGTCTGCAGCAGCTACTTCGAATGAACATCTTGTTCTTGTAGATGTCTTTTCGAAAATCAAAGCAACATTCTTTCCTTCACAGTATCTATGAGGAATGTTGTTCTTCTTCTTATTCTTTAAATCTTCAGCTAATTCGATTAGATAGCTGATTTCATCTGGTGTAAAATCTAATAATTTTAAAAAACTTCTTCCTTTAAAGTTCATATACACTACTCCTTAACAGCCTCTAATATTACATCAATTGCTTTTGCTAAGTCATCCATTTTAATATTCAAAGCTGGTAATAGTCTCAATTTTGTCTTCGCTGTAAGTGCAAGAACGCCATGATCCATACAATAAGCTAGAACTTCTTTAACTGGTTTTTTAGTTTCAATACCTAGCATTAATCCTAATCCTGATACAGAAACAATACCTTCAGCTCCTTCTAACTTAGATTTAATGAATGCTGACTTTTCTTGAACTTCTTTTAGAAGTTTGTCATCAATTCTAGAAATTATAGAGATGGCTCCGGCAGCAGCAATAGGATTGCCTCCAAATGTTGAGCCATGTTTACCAGCACCCAAAGTGCTTTGTGCCTTTTGTCCAATAAGACATGCTCCCATAGGAAGGCCACCTGCCAATCCCTTTGCTGTTGTTACAACATCTGGCATAATGTCATAGTTCATGTAAGCGTAAAGTTTGCCAGATCTACCGTTGCCGGTTTGTACTTCGTCAATAATCATCAATATATCTTTTTCTTGGCACAAGTTATAAACTTGTTGAACGAAATCCTTGTTAAGAGCAATAACACCGCCCTCACCTTGAACGCATTCCATCATAATAGCTGAAACTGTATTGTTTTCAACTAAATCGTATATTGATTGAATATTATTTGCTTCTCCATATAAGAAACCTTCAACTACTGGCAAGAAATCTTGATGGAATACA
>JAEEGL011890131.1_pt1 | contig 11446 bp, 6 predicted proteins | sample 9134231 | NCBI WGS metagenome assembly JAEEGL01 (sample SAMN16246548, study PRJNA631951) | gut metagenome | biome: gut microbiome; feature: rumen; material: fiber-attached | host: Bos | place: Iran: Karaj | collected 2018-10
CCGCCTACTTCATCAGTAAAACAAGTTTCCTTCCTGCTGTTCTTTCTGAATCTGGCATAGTCAACAACTTCCTGCTTTCCAAACAATTCCTCAAGCAGTTTCTCTGCTCCTGAACGTTCAGGAGGAGGCATCCCTACCGGTCCTGCATAAGGTTCCATAACAGCAGGAATATCATATTCGGTTAAAGTCCTGAATTCATCCTCCTGCAGACCGCTTTTATCAATCTGTTCTCTGGTTGGGATCGCATCTTTGTTCCCGGTGATTTTAACCGTCAGCCTGTTAGTCCGGGCCGCCACGGAGTCAGGAAGATAATTGTCACGGATATATCCGGCATTCCCAAAGTCATTTCCGGCATGTAAACTCAGATAGTTTTCCAAAGCAATTCGGCTCCGGTCAAGATATGCCTGGGTAGGCACTTCCCCGGCCGAAACTGCCATATGCTTCAGTATCTCTACCAATTCCTCAGCTGTATAATGATCGAATCGAATACGATGATTCTGCGGGAAGCGACGGTTAAGGCCTATATCTGTCGTCAGCATTTTGTCTATCTCAAGAGTGTATCCTGCCAGGACAACCGCCGTATCACTGTGAAAATCCGGTGCTTCAATAATAGGAACCAGCGCCAGGACAACTTCCGGCCTCATCTGGTGCGCTTCATCAATAAACAATACTCCACCCCGGGCATTCCGTACAACAGTACTCAAATCATTTTCCAGATTCCGAATGTTCTGTCCAGAATAATTATCCTGTCCATGAGCGCACAACTCCAGTTTGCCGCCCTGGCATTCCACAAGATGACCGCGGTTAAGCACGCCCAGAAGGCGAAGCATGTCCCCCATCATCCTTGCAGTATATGTTTTTCCGGTTCCAGGCGGTCCATGAAATATATAATTTCCCGGTACTTTTTCTTCACTTCCCATTTGAATATTTCGGGCAAGCTGTCTCAGGAATGTTTTTGCATTTTCCAGGCCGATCATTGCATCAATCTTATCCAGAGCCTCATCTAATCTCTGACTTCTGTACCTGAGGCATTCCCGAAGATTTTCAGGAATATCCGCAATACATAATATGTCATCTTTCCCTTCCGGCATCATTTCCTGCCGGCGGTCATGATTGAAAATCATGTCTTTCAGCAAATTCTGGGCTTCACCTGCGTTTCCCCAAGTTGTTGTATTGCGGCTCGCAACCCAGTTATCACAGAAATTGTCTAATTTCCCCAGCAAATCCTCCGAAAAAACAAACTGCCTGCTGGATGTTCTGTTTTCCTTTTCAAGAAATCTTTCCAAAATCCGGCGCATCTCATTGCCTGTATAATCCGGAAGATTATATATCGTGGGAAACCGCCGGTTTAGCCCAGGATTAGCTTGTATAAATTCTTCTATTTGGTCAGGATAACCAGCCAGCACCACAGCAAACTGACCTTCATAGCGTGACATATCAGCAACCAATTGGTCTATCGCCTCTCGCCCATGTGAACTGGACAGAAGCTGATAAGCCTCATCAACAAACAATACTCCGCCCATTGCTTCCTGTATTTTTGCCCGAACCAAAGAAGGCGTTTCGCCCACATGATTTGACACCAAATCAGACGCGTTGGTCTCAATCAGATGGCCTTGGGGAAGCATTCCCAATTCTTTATAAATCTCACCCATCATTCTGGCAACAGTGGTTTTTCCAGTTCCGGGCCCCCCCCGCAATTGGATGTTCATCCTTTGCCCCATATTGCTCTTTGGAATATCAAAAGCTGTAAAACGACAGGAATACTCCGGCAGTACTGCCTCATCGGGCATCTCTGTAATTGCGTTTGCCCTCATTCTTTTGATCTGTTCCTTCAGCTCATCCATCCCCACCAATTGCTCAAGCTGCTCCATTGGTTCAACATGGCCGTCATCCTCCGCAACAGCTTTCCAGTTGGTCAAAGATATTTCTGTCCCCGGATTTTGCTGGGCATAATTTTCGATACGCATCAACAGTTCCCGAAGGCCCCAGTTCTTCCGCCCGCATACATCCGCAAAAAAACGCGCAAGCTCATTTATCTCCATGGGATTTACAGAAACAGGGTTCTCCCCCCTCAACTGCAATCTAAGGTGATTGAGCAGGTTGCGTACTTCCGCAGCATTAGGTGTAGGCAGGAATATAAGCCGATTTGTCTCCGCCGTCTCAGAATCAATACACTGACGAAGAACGGTCTCATATATCCTGTCCCAAACAGCATCTCCCCTGCCAACACTTTCTTCTATATTGGCAAGGTCTGTTTCCCGGAATAAATGTATTACTATACAATGATTCCTCGTCCTGTATGAACCAAGTTCCTGGAATAACTGAAGAGTAACCTGGGGAAGATGAAATTGAAAGGCATTTGAAGAATTCAGCACAAGCGCAACACGAAAGTCTGTGGATCTCAGGAGTGCCAATAACTGATTCCACGCGATATCATCTGTTATATTCCCGAGATTCAGCCGATCTGTCGGCGGACGAGTATCCGTTTGATCTTGTTCTTCTGCGCGTGCACGCCGAGTTTTTGGCCGGTTGATAGTCATACGGCTGTGCCAGTTCCCAGTGCTTCCTTCAGGCTGTCCATTCAGGACAATCTGAAAAGACTTTTCATCAAAACAATAGATCTTCATCATTTCATCGAAAAAGACCACAGCATCAAATCCCTGCTCAAGCAGATATCTATGCAATTCCATCCTGACGTCTCTCAACTGAAGATCATCCGCGCAATACTGATCTTCAGTATGCCCAGCAATTACATAATGAGTACCCGCACAAAGATATTTATGAAAATAGGAGTGATCTATTCCGCGCATCGTTGTTCTCCTTTATTGCCTTTATTTACTGTAATGAGGCCGTTATCTGCGCTGATTCTGTCCTGCGCCATCCCGGCGCCGGTTATCCCTGCTGCTTGAATTCCGCCGGACCGGAACCAAAACATCAGCCGTTTCTTTTCTCCAATGTTCCACATTGAAACGGGTTGCCGCATCATTACATTGAGTATCACCTTCTGGTAATTTCTGCGGCGGCGTACATTCCAATCCATGTCTTCTCAGCACATTAACAATATGGCTCTGAATACCATCTGCAAATGCTGCATTATGTATCCCATTGGACTGCACATCAAATGTAAACGCATTTCCAATTTCTCCCCCTGCATCAATCTCAGGTCGAATCGTGATTGCCATTTCCAATCCTGTCAACTGATTGACAAATCTTGCGCGGATTCCTGCACGGATATCTCCGCCTTGATATGAGTCGCCGTTCAGCTGCAATAGTACGCCCTGTTCACCATCAAATAATTCTTTCTCCAGATCCGCAATAATATCAACTCTGTCCCACCAAGCCCGAATAGCAGCAGTAGCAAAATACACAGTATCGGTAACCTCCTCGCTGATTTCCGCTGCTGCCGCCTGCAGCGCTTCTATCTGCTCAATACTGAGCTCCCTGTTATCCGTCTCATGCCTCAAAGCATCCAGTCTGGCTTGCAGGTGATCCAGTTCATTGTTACTCCAGTAATTCACGTCCTCCGCGTCTGTTGCTTCTTCCAATGATATCATACGGCTGGCTTCAATCTGAGCCGCGACCCGATCAATAACCTGAATTGCAATCTGGCGCTGGTGCTCCCAGCGCTGCTCTGCCAGAAGCACCTCCTGACGCAATTCTACAGTTTCCCCAAACAACATCCTGGCATCAGAACGCGCAGTTGCACCTATTCCATGCTGGTTCGCATTTAAATCATCATTGATGTGGTTCAATCTTGCCATCAGACCTGACAGACGCCCACGTGCAAACAGCTCGGTCCGATGCCCCTGCAATTCCTGAATAATAGCATTGCTCGCATCTGCATATGTACCTGCCATACTGCGGAGTGCAGCATCATCATTCTGCATAGCCTGGACAGTCTGATCAACCGCATCAATCTGCTCCTGTAAAGTCCTCATGCCTCTCCGAAGTTCCCGCTCCATCCCCTGCATCTGGTTCTCCAAATCAGCTCGCTGTGCTTCCATCGCCCGGACAATAAGCTGGGTTGTTTCATGCATTTCATCCCTGACTGAAGAAATATCCCGGGTAAAATCCTGATTTAATTGTTCAATTTCTTTCTGATGCCGGGCTGCCATTGCCTGCATTTGCTCATTTTGATGGGCAACAGTATTGGCTATTTCCTGGCGCAATTGAGTATTCTGTGTCTGAAGCCCAGAAAGTGCCTGCAGGGTAGAATTAGCCCGCGCATTTATATTCTGAATCTGCTGTTGATAAGACCGGTTTTGATTCTCCATTGCTTCCAGCAGACGGCTCATTGCCGAGACCTGACCAGACAAACTGGAAGCATTCCTTGCCTCACGCTGCAGCCTTTCATGCTCAGTCCTGCTGATCGTTACATATGTCCTCGTTTCGTTGCTCATCCTTTTCCCTCCTAATATAATTGCTATGATCAGGTATCCCTACAATATTGTCATATATTCCATGCCTGAACGTCTGTGTCTCCCTTCCATCCCGGCCAAATAAATCCAGATTTTCCCGATAACGTTCCGTCAGGCAAATCACTCTTTGGTTGGATGACCCCCTTAAACTCCGTCCATCATCCAGTTCCTGAATATAGGGACCGTCAACAAGAAGATCGATCCGTTCCAGTAAGGTTCTGAATTCCGCATATTCACGAAGATACTCGATGGTATATCCTGTATAAACAATAATACCCATATCCCGTCTTGCATGAATAAAATCAATCATCTCAGCAAGCGCCTCTGCCTGGAGGAAAGGTTCTCCTCCGCTAATGGTTAACCCGTCCATTCCTGACAAAGCTATTTCCATCGCCAGCGCGTTGACAGGAATCAGCCGTCCGCCGCTGTCATCCCGGCTATTAGGAGCAATGCATCCCGGACAGCGTTGATGGCAGCCCTGAACCCATAGGCAGAAACGTTCCCCCGGGCCAAGAGTTGTAACGCCCGTTTCTTTAGTATATACACGAATGCTCTTCATATCATTATCTTGGAGTTTTTCCCTGCACCCGCTGCTGAAGTTTTTGAATATCCATCCCGTATGCCTGTGCCGCTTTCTTCAGGACCTCATCCAAATAGTGCAGATCCGTCCTGATCCGGCCTATTGTGCTGTCAATCTTCTCACAATTCTGTAAATCAAGAGTGCCCTTCAGATTGAGATTCCCTTCTGATCTCAGTGCTTCCATCAGTTTCTGAAGCGGTGTCTGATCATTATTAAACCATGCTTCGTACTGCTTTCGCATTGTGTTGCATTCTGAGTAACTTTTTTCAATCTGGGCATTATCTTCACTGACCTGCTTTAATTTCCTCTGGTGTTCTTCCAGTTTGGGACGCATTGTGCGGATAGTTTTATTGATCAGATCAATTGCTTCGGTCTCAAGCGTCTGTGCTTTACTGTCATACTGAATAACACTCTGCCGGAGTTCACCAAGTAGTTTATTTAGTTCCGTATAAGTTATCTCATCCTCTGTAAGTTGTCTCTTCATTTTTTCAATTTCAGCTTGTACTTCTGCCTGCTTTTCATCATTGCAGGTTTCATCGGCATGCCGTATTTTTTCCAATTCATTATTCAGATCCTCCATTTTTGCATGAAGGTCTTTCAGGTTATCCGGCAACGCATTAATATTATCCTGAACCGTTTTCAGTTCTTTTTCCAAATCCTGCCGTTTCTTATCCTCTTTTTCATATTGTTCTTTTTTCTTGTTGAATTCATTCATAAGTTCCATGTTTTCCGTTTCAATCTCATCAAACAGTTCAGGCGGATATTGTTTCAGCGAGTCCCTCAATCCTTCCCTGACAGCTTCCAATTCCTGCGCTTTTTTCTCCAGATTCTGCGTTGTTTGTTTCAGGGTATTGATATCCTTTTTCGCTTCATCAACATCCCTTTGGCGTTCCTGAGCAATGCGTGCAAAAGCGGCTCGTTTATTTAACAAAGCCTCCAGCATCCCTTCAGATCCTTGTACAAGGTCATCACTCTCATCAAAATCCAATCCAGATCGTTTCGTATAAGCAGATATATACCTGGCTATTGACCGATAGCCATCCATCAGCAAATCCTGGTCAAGCTGATCCAACAGTCCGGGATCTGCTGATTCTCCAGTCATGCGAAGCAGCACATCACAGGTCTTCAACAAATCCTGCGCAAGATCAAAACCAGTTTTATTAAGAATACTGTCCGCCTGCGCTTTTAATTGCCTGCTCAGACGTTCTGTTTTTATATCTGCCATAACCACATTCCCCCATTATACGCTGATTGGTATGTAAGCCTGTTCCATAGAATCATCTGCCCGTTGGAAACATAATTCCGGCTGCTTATCTGCCATCCTCAGGCCCACCCTGTATATTCCCTCATATATTCCCCGATTCCGAAGGGAAAAATCGATGCGTTCGCCATCAATCAAAAGTGTCAGTTTCGTCCGGTCAGTAAGGAACAATTCCACCTTATATTCCGAATCGTTCATACTTTTGATCTGTTGTTCTTTCGCAATAATTTTTATCAGTTTTTCCGGCATATCATTCCCATTGGGAATATTTACCCGACAAACCACATCAATATCATGCCCGAAGGATCTGTTCCCCAGTTCCTGAAGGATTGATTCCCCCAATTGCACCAGCAATGCAGGATCCGTTCCGGGATCAAGCGTAACAAAACGGTCGTCAGCCAACCATGGGGCTTCCGTATCAAAGAAAGAACGCACTGTATATTCTGCCGGAGCAAATGATGCTTCCCTGCCGCTAAGCAGAATACGCAAGTCATCCTCATCCACACCATTTCGGCGCAGCATTGCTTCCACCGCACGCAGCAAATCCTTAATCCGGTTACCGTCCTGTTCAAACATTTCAACCAAATCTGCGCAATTTAACACAGAATCTGCCGTCTGCAGAACAGGATAATTCCTTTCCGCATTCCTGATATATGCCTCCAGCTTCCGGTTCACATCCCGAAGCTGTTCACGCCAAAGCGTATAGGCTTCCGTCTCATTGCATTTAATCTTCTCTGCTATTCTGGAATAAATCACCGCTTTCCCCTGGGAAGCAACCAATTCCCGTATGTTCACTTCTCCATCTTCGCCCACACTGCACAGGGCACCTTCTATATCGTTCAGGTTAAGAATCAGCAGAAATGCGCTTTTCGTTGTTGCCGCTTTCCGCAATGAATAATCATACGCCGCAATTGCTTCGTATTGTTCTTTTTCCACACTCGTTCTCCTTTCTTAAATCAACTTTTCTGATCCACTTCCACCTTTGCTTTGCACAAAATCCTGTCATCTCTCGTTTCCTCATTGTATCGCTGCGCCACACCGGGAATTACACAGCGAAGTATATGATGTCCGTCTCCGTTTGTAATGCCCTCATCCTGCTGTTTGTCTGTCAGTTCATGATAATCCGAATCAAATAACATGCCGTTTTCCGGTCGGACAGCATACATTCCAAAAACACTCAATGCCCGATCCATCTGACGTTCCAGCATACCAAGATTACTAATCAGCAAATCTGTTTCTTCAGCTATCTCATTCTTGCTTTCTTCAGGTAATTGCGTAGAACTGAAAGCATCGCTGAATACGCCATTCAAATCATTATGCAACCGAAACAATCCTGTATATACCCTTATCATATCTTTAAACTGATCCACATGAAGACTACTGCGCCATTCACCCAGTTCATGGCATATATTCTGCTTTACCTGAGTAACATTTGCTACTGCGTCCTCTATGGCCTTCACCAAATCCCCTTGCATAATACTTACTTTAGCCCATATATCTTCTCTCTCCCTCTCTCCCCTGGTCAGTTCCTCCTGGTTGGTCGCATCCTCAGTTTCAATCGCCTGTCTGAGATTTGTCCAGTTATTATTCAATTCAGCAGTCATATATTTCCGAACAAGATTTTGGGCATTTCTGTGTGCTTCCTGTTCACCTTCTATTTGGGCCTTCTTACGTATATCGATTGCATCATTTTCTGCTTGCTTCCGAACTTCCTCAGCGTGTTCTAAAATCTTTTTTGATTTTTCTTCAGCCTGCTTTACTATTTTGTACGATTCTTCTCCAGCATTTTCCAGAATCTTTTTTTCTTTTTCTCGTGCCTGACTCAATAATTCTTCGGATTTTTCATGCGCTGATTTAAGGATCTTTTCTCTCTCACTATGAACACTGTCTTCTTTTTCTGTTTTTCCAGAAATGTTGTCAACAAGCACCTCATTCGTATTATTGCATCGATACGATACAGTCAGAAGATAATAAATTACCTTCTTCATCTTCTCTTGTAATTTTCGTAAATCAGTTACAGTAATTATATAAAAGTCATCCCCAACATTATTCCAGTCATATTCATATAATCCTTCAATAACTGTTATCCGTTCAGGTATTACAATATCATCTAAAGAGGGCAGCCTTCCCTTTCCTTTTTTACATTTCCGATATATATCCCGATATACTTGCCATTCTATAAAATTAACTGTAAAAGCATTTCCCACCGCTGAAGAAACATCTGGACGCGAAAAATGGCACAATTGATACATAAGAAAATGCATCCGTCCACAAGTCCCATTATTCTGCAATTCCCAAAGGGTAGAATAATAATATTGCTTGTAAAAATCCTCCTTTCGCATCTCTCTCGGACGCTTCAACATCGCATCATATAGGTCTTCTGTAGGACAATAAGTAAGTTTCATTAATCATTCCCTCCTTCATTTTTCCTGTATTTGCCTGTTCCATGAAGTTTTATTGTTCCATCACTGAACTGGCAAGTAACAGAGACATGATGTTCATCATCAACTTTCATAGTAATATTACATTCTCCCTTTGGGACACCATGAAATGTTTTATTCACAATATCAGTTGTTGCCTCCAATGCTGCATCATCGCCTGTCTTCACACTCGTCTTGCTGCGGCGGATATCTATATCCAGATCAATTCTGTTGCAAGACCAGCTTATTTTATTCGATGCCGGCAGTTTGCTTTGATACGGAATCAGATATCTGACCCTGTATTCTTTACGTACAGGATCTTCATATCGAAGCCCATAGCTATACTGCGCTCTCTGCCGGATAATCGATGAATTGTCATCCGTATTTTCAAAATCATCTTTTTTGACAACCCGTTTGGGAACAGGCTTCAAATACCACGCATACCTTGCAGCGCCAAAGGAAACCGCTTCTCCCGGCCGAAAAGGCTCCACCGGATATTTTTTCTCAACCAATTCTTCAATCCCTTTCCTGAGCATCGGCATATTACTGCCGCCGCCGGAAAGAATAATTCTGTCAATCTTTATGCTCTCATTCTGTGCTTTGAGCAGCTGATCCTCTGCTCGTTCCAAAATCTGGGCCAAAATATCCGCCGTGAGCTTTTCAAATGTTTCCCTGGTAATAGGCGGAGGCTGCGTTTTCCCGGCATCAACAATAAAATCCAATTCCAATGCCGCACTGTCTGAATTGGAAAGCATATGCTTAATCCGTCTGGCTTCCTGCCCGATTTCCCTTTCCTGATTATCATTAAAGGCTTTATCCCAATCACAGTGATTTCTCACCAATTCACGAATATGTTCTTCCAAAGCAAAATCAAAATCTATACCGCCCAACGGCGTTGCGGTAGATCCATATGAATGAACCACATACGGTCTCTCACCTGCCTGATCCATAGCAGTAACCACCGCCAAGTCCAATGATCCATGGCCCAGGTCCACCACCAGCACTGTCAGTTTCGCAGGTTTATTGTTTTGTGCATCGGACTGGATATGCCTGACATAATACAGGTAATCCAAAGCAACTGCGGCTGGTTCAGGCAGACTGCTCACTACATGGAGCTGATGTCCATCAACAGTAACCGATTCAATTGCTTCTTGCATTCTCTCCCGGACTCTGTTATCTCCCAGGAAAGCCGCCGGATAAGTAAAAACAAGATCATAAATCGGTGAACTTTGTACACTGGCTCTTGTTGCATTAGCCATAATCATAAGGTCCCGAACAATAGAAGCATATATTTCTTCAGGTTTTATTTCGCGGATAGTCCTTCCCTGAGGACCGGTTTCCTTCAAGATAATTGTATTCTGGGTAAAGCAACGTTTTACAGCACCAACAACCTGTGCAGGAGTTTTCCTCATCAGTTTTTCCGGAACTCCGGTCTTCAAATCACAGACCTGTATCTGCTCTTTGTGATTTGCGGGTACAAAGGCGGCCGTAGGCATCCCAACCCTTTTATACTCCTCCGGCATAAGAGCAACAGGATCTCTGTCTACGCTATCCACCACCGATGCATAGGCATATGCATTTCCGATATCACAACCTATGATTGCTTTTTCCGCCATATCTTTTTTTCTCCCTCTTTTAACAATCACGCAAGAGTAGGTATTCCTTGAGCCCTGACAGGTGTATCCCCCTCTTTTTCCCTGGATTCAATTGTCATAATTCCCCTGTTATCAATAGAAAGCCTACCCTGGAGCGTAGTGCCTCTGGGAACCATCCTGCCAAAGGGTAAATCGCTGGTAATGATTTTCCTGTAATCCCTTCTCATATTTTCCGGATCAGGTGAATGTATAGTTGCCTCCCAAATATTCATTGCTACCGAAGAAGACAAATCATCAACTGTCTCCAGATCTGTCATCCAACCACTGCTGCAAGGAATAGGTGTCCCTTCATCTATCATCTTCACTATGTAATCATGCATATTAAAACTATGTCTACACTCAAGTCCCAAATCAAATACTGTTCGTTTTTGTACTATGTCTTCTGTTACCCCGTACCGTGCTGCCCCGAAAGAAATTGCCTGTTCTGGCCGGTAAGCATGGATTTTATCCTTCCAGGCCGGGAAAGCTTTCTTCAAAGCTTCTTCAATCATCGGCATCTGGCTCGCAGCTCCGGACAACAGTACTACATCCGGCCTGAATTCACGCGAATTCATTGCCTGCCCCAGCACATCCACCGTTCTCTGTACCAATGGCCTGGCCGCTTCCTCAAATTCCTCCCGGCTGATTTCCACATAAACATCGTCCCTGGCTTCCACCTCTGTTGTATCAGAGAATGTCAGATCGCATTTTGCCGTCTCCGCGCGAACCTGGCGAAGCCGTTCCCTCTGCGCTTCATTAAGCCTTACATGCTGGTTCTGAAGCTTCCTCTCGACAATTTCTGCCACAACTTCTGTGAACTCTTTGCCTCCAAGATCAGGAATTCCGCCCTGCCACAACATATCATAATAATATAATGATCCGTCAGGACGGCTCTTTCCCTGTGGATAACAGCGTACAACCGCCGCATCAAAAGTTCCGCCGCCCAGGTCAAATGTTGCTGCCGTCACTTCATTATTTCCGCGGTCACTCTCATGTTCTGCCAGATAATCCAGCGCTGCGGCCGGCGCCTCCGGAATCGTTCCGAAAACCCGTCCCCTCTCTCCCCGCTCAGACCCATCGTTGTTTCTCCGCATTACTGTTGCGGATTCCACAATCTCAATCAATCGTTCCAC
>JAEEGL012748565.1_pt1 | contig 11446 bp, 9 predicted proteins | sample 9134231 | NCBI WGS metagenome assembly JAEEGL01 (sample SAMN16246548, study PRJNA631951) | gut metagenome | biome: gut microbiome; feature: rumen; material: fiber-attached | host: Bos | place: Iran: Karaj | collected 2018-10
TACCGCATTGGCGTGTTACTTCTGGATGATGTAGTCGACGAAGATGCCAGGGGTCTTGCCGTTCTCGGGGGCGATGCTGCCGGTGGCAACGATCTCCTGCGGCTCGACGATGACGGTGTCGGCGGCGGTGGCCATCATGGGGCTGAAGTTCTGGCTGGTGCCCTTGTAGACTAGGTTGCCTTCCTCGTCGCTGATGTTGGCGCCGATGATGGCGACGTCGGCATGGACAGGTTTTTCAAGGAGATATTCCTTGCCGTCGACGGTGACCTTCTGCTTGCCGTTCTCAACAACGGTGCCGAGGCCAGTCTGGGTCAGCACACCACCGAGGCCTGCACCTGCTGCGCGGATCTGCTCGGCCAGGGTGCCCTGGGGCTGCAAGGTGACCTTCAACTCGCCAGCGTTCATCTGGTCGATGGTGTTGTTGTTGGTTCCGATATGGGTGGCGATGAGTTCCTTCACCTGATGGTTGGTGATGAGCTTGCCGACGCCCACCTCGGGATAGGCGGTGTCGTTGCAGATGATGGTGAGATTCTTGACATTGCGAGCCACGAGCTCGTCAATGAGAGCGATGGGGTTACCCACGCCGAGAAAACCACCAACCATTACGGTCATGCCGTCCTGAATTTTGTCGGCGGCCTCTTTTACTGTGACAAATTTCTTCATGATATATACTATTTTACTTATTGTTGCGTTATTAATTTCAAAATGCAAATATACTACATTTTTTGCATTCCGAAAAAAAAATTTGTGGGAATGGCGAAATATGAGTATTTTTGCACTTGAAAACTAACGAGAAAAAACAAGATGAAGAAACTGCTTTTGGCGCTTGTAATCATGGGTTTTGCCACTATGGTCAGCGCTCAGGAATACATCGAACCGGTGGAAAAATGGAAAGTGGCCGAGGTGTGGGGCAACAACTACCACGGATGGTCGTTCCACCAAGATGTGGAGGTCGATTTCACCGTCGAAGGACAAGATGGCCGCTTCACTCCCACCGACGCCGAGATTGCCGATGCCGAATATCTCGTCCAGAAACGCATCGCCTACGAGAACCGTGAGCACTACAACCAAGGCGGCATGTGCCCCATCATCGACGAACACATGCGCAAATACCGTCGCCAATACGTGGGCTTCACCAACGACCGCGGCGACCATATCATCTGGCTCAGCGGCCTTTGGGACGAAAATATGACCGACGAGCAGTTGGCCTCCGACGTCATCCTCACCCGCGGCGGATGCGGACGATTCTGGCACATCAAATGCAACCTCAACACCCGCAAGGTCTATGGCCTTGAAGTCAACGAGGACGGCGACGTGCAGATTATTCCGCGTGTGAAGAAACCGCAGCCCCGCATCAGCAAATCCAAAGCTCGCGACCGCAAACAGAAAGTCCGCAAGACCGGTATCATACACTCCCCCGAAGAGAAAGTCTTCAACTAAATGGACCTCAAGCCTCTCATAGTCAAGTTCGTCAAGTTTGGTGTGGTAGGAGCCAGCGGCATGGTCGTCGATTATGGCGTGCTATTTCTGATGCACAACATATTCGGCTTGGGCGACATCCTATCCAACACCATTAGCTTCACCTGCGCCGCCACCAGCAACTACTTCCTCAACCGCATATGGACCTTCCGCAGCCATGAGAAACAAGTGAGTGTGGAATACCTCAAGTTCATCGGCGTAAGCATCGTGGGCCTCCTCATCAACAACGGCGTACTCCTGCTCTGCAAAACCCTGTGGCCCGACCTCTACGAACAGGTATTCTTCAACCTCGGCAGCCAACCCATCACCGGGCTCTACCTCTTCAAACTCCTGGCCATCGCCATCACCACCCTTTGGAACTTCTTTGGCAACATGCTGTTCACCTTCCGCCAGAAAGAACACTGACTCTCGACAAAGCATCAACACATTAACACATATCATATTATGGAAATCCTGTCAAATAGAATCCTCAATATGGCCGAGAGCGAGACTCTCGCCATGACCGCCAAAGCCCGCGAACTGAAAGCCCAAGGCAAAGACGTCATCAGCCTCTCCATCGGCGAGCCCGACTTCAACACCCCCGAAGTGGTGAAGGAAGCTGCCAAGAAAGCCATCGATGACAACTTCACGCATTATCCTCCCGTGCCTGGCTACCCCGACCTGCGCGAAGCTATCTGCGAAAAATTCCGCCGCGACAACGGCCTTGAGTTCAAGCCCGAGCAGATTGTCGTCAGCACTGGTGCCAAGCAGAGCATCTACCAGCTTGTTCAGTGCCTCGTCAACCCCGGCGACGAAGTCATCATCCCCACCCCCTTCTGGGTTTCCTACAAAGAAATTGTCCGCGTGGCCGAAGGCAAGTGCGTCTACGTCAAGACCAAACTCGAGAACGACTTTAAGGTTACTCCCGAACAACTCGAGGCCGCCATTACCCCCAAGACCAAACTCATCATGTTCTCCAGCCCCAGCAACCCCACCGGCATGCTCTACACCAAGGAAGAGCTGAAAGGCATTGCCGAGGTGGTGGCCCGCCACGAGAACCTCTTCGTCATGGCAGACGAAATCTACGAGCACATCAATTTCGTGGGCAAGCACGAGAGCATTGCCCAGTTCCCTGAGGTGAAGGACCGCGTCATCACCATCAACGGTGTTGCCAAGGGTTTCGCCATGACCGGATGGCGTATCGGCTTCATCGCCGCTCCCACCGTCATCGCCAAAGCTTGCAACAAGCTGCAGGGCCAGGTGACCAGCGCCACATGCTCCATCGCCCAGAAAGCAACCGTCTGCGCCATGCTCATGGACCCCAAGACCTCGAAGGACATCATCGACATGCGCAATATCTTCCAGCAGCGCCGCGACATGGTCTACAAGCTCCTCTGCGACATTCCCGGCCTCAAAGTCCGTCTGCCACAGGGTGCCTTCTATTTCTTCCCCGACTGCAGCTCCTACTATGGCAAGAGCTACAACGGCACCAAGATTGAGAACTCCACCGATATGGCCTTCTACCTCCTCAACGAGGCCGGCGTGGCCACCGTCATGGGCTCCGCCTTCGGCGACGATAGCTGCATCCGCCTCTCCTATGCCACCTCCGAGGACCTCCTCCGCGAAGCCCTCCGCCGCATCAAAGAGGCTTTAGCCAAACTGCAATAGTCAAGCTAGAAACACAATAACGAGAAATGCCCGTTGCCTTCCAAAGCAACGGGCATTTCTTTTTCATTCATTGACGATTCTCGTTGTCTGGATGCCGTCGGGGGTGATGACCTGGAGGAGGAAGACGCCCTGCGAGGGAAACTGCAACACCACAGGCTCACCCGTGGCGTCGAATGCTTGCAGCAGTCGTCCGTCGAGACTGAAGAGGCGCAACTCGGCAGGCTGTCCAGCGGGCAGCGAAACTTCGCACTGGCCGTGGGCGGGATTGGGATAGACCTCAATTCTGACTTTTGAATCTCCAAATGCTCCGATACCTGTGAGGGTGGCTGTAGTGAAGTTGACCCACTTGGTATCCCCAAAGTTTCCGTCACCACAATGAGGGGTGATTTCGACACTGTACGTGACACCGGGAGAGAGCGGTGGGAACTCGAACCTCTGGGTGTCGACACCAACATAGGTTCCCCAGTTAATATCAGGATATTGTGGATTATAGATGCCATAATAAACGTCCCAACTATGGTTGTCGGAGTTATCCTCCCAAGCGACACTATAGCCAATGATACGATTGTCGGCTGTCGCAGCAAGGTTATCGCCGTTGACAGTCACCGCTCCCATACGGGCACAGAAAGTGAGATACTGCACAGAGTCCCATTCGCCATAGACATCATCATAGCATACCGAGCGAACATAGAAGTCGTACCAGGTGTTAGGACTCAGAACACCCGATTCTTCCAGCGGATAGATTCCGAAGGACGTCTCTTCGGTCTCCACCCTTGTACCAGTACCAAGTGCAAAGCCCTGAGGGCCGTATTCCACCTCCCAATGGTCGGGATGCATGCTGCCATTCCATTGAAGTTCCATCATGGGGAAAAGATCGTAGACGGTGTTTTGCACAGTCAATCCAAGCACCGTGGCGCAGGAGTCGGCAAGGGTGGTGAACTGCGTGGTGCTCCAGTCGCCATAGATGGTGTCGGAGCAGAGGGTGCGGACATAGACATCGTATTGTGTACCAGGCTCCAAGTCACTGAGAGTAACCGTCGTAGAGGAGGCCGTTGCTGCGATGCCGTTGCCCAGCTCGAAACCCGCGGGACCATATTCGATTTCGAAACCATCGACAGTGTCGTTCACGCTCCAACTCAGGTCGGCCTCATGAATAGACGGCACGGCGATAAGGGAGTTGACGTCGGCACAGGTGTCGGGGGCCGACCACAGCACCAGATTGTCGACCCACAGGCAGGAGCCCTGCTGCATGTTGGCATTGGCGGAGGAGACGATGGCCACGATGAGCGAGTCGGGCTGCACATTGGGCGAGCCAGGGACGAAGGCGCTCAGGGGCAGGTATTCCACTTCAAAAGGGGTGTAGACGGAAGTGTCGATCATGGCGAGGTTGATGCCGAGACCCACGATGTCGCGCTGATGTGTGGTGGTGTTGTAGTGGGTTCCCAGCATGATGGCACCGCCATTGTCGCCCTCGACAGCAGAATGGAACTTATAGCTGCCGGTGAGACGACCCGGACGGAGTCCGCCAAGGGATATTCCGCCGGTGATGAAATCATTGACATCCATGGCAAGCAGCGTAGGCAACATGGACAAGAGGTCGCCGCCGCCCGAAAGGAGATTGGAAATGATGGGAATCAAGGCATCGATGTCGACCTGCCCCGTCGAGAGGATGGAGGGGATGACCTGCGAGGTGAGTGAAGTGTCGATTGAACTGCCGGCGAGACTCAGCACCGTGGAATTGACAATATCGCTAATCATGAGGGTCTGCAGCTTGACGGCGTTGCTGCCGTCGGGCACCGCAACAGCGTCGGCCGAAGCAAGCACGACGGGTATCGAGGTGTTGATGTTCACCGACATGCCCATGAAAGTCACCGACTGATTGACAGGATAGGACAGATAGTCCCAGCCGGAAGGAGTGGTATAAGCATTGTATACCGGTAGGTTGAAGAAAAGCACCGATACGTTGTAGCCGGCATGGCTGTCCCACTGCTCAAAACTGCTGTTGGGCAGCGGAATAGGCACCTGGGCACGGAGGGCACCACCAACCGACAGAAGGCCGAAAAACATGGAAAGAATAATCTTCTTCATAAGATGATGGATTTTGTATAATGGATGATTAACGTTTATATTCTGAGTGCAAAAATACATTTTTTTTCCGAATCCAGCAAAAAAAGCAGTGGCACAACATAAAGCAGTGGCCGCAGCGAATGCTGCGGCCACTGCTCTGCATATATTCTTTCATTCTCAGTCAGCCTCGTAGATGAGGAGCTGTCCGTCGCTCCAGAGGAAGAGCAAGGGGTCCTTGTCGTGCTTCTTGCTTATCCAGCATCCGCCGCTCTCGGCGTCGATGACGAGGTTGCAATACTTGCGATTGATTTTCTGCTCGGCAATCAGGTGGTCGTCCTTGTCATAGACCTGGAGGTAGGTCTCGCCGCCGTCACGTACGATGGCGTACATGATATCGCCGCTGATGCCGTAGGTAACCATATCGACATTGTAGGTCTGCTGCACATAGTTGCGAACCACGACGACATCGGTGACATGGTAGTCATACCAGTAGCTGTTGCAGTAGAGCCAGAAGCCGGGCCAATACCAGGGACGCGGAGGGAAGGGATCCCAGAAGACGGGGTGGCAGTGCACCACATAGCCGTGCCAGGGGTGGTAGAAGTAGGGGGCGGGGTGTATGGGACGGCTGCTAGGAGGCAGGGGGCCGGGACGGCCGGGGCGTGCATAGCCTACGCTGCGTGCGCCAGGATTGCTGTTGGGACGACCTCCCACCATGGCACCGCCACGCGTACCGGAGACACCGCCGCGACCAACCGTAGCGTCGCCACCGCGGGTGCGGACACCGCTGCCACCCTCGCCACGCGAAGGGGCATTGACTCTCGTACGGCTCATAGGCTCACGACTGTCGCTGCTACGGGTGGCAGTGCTGCGCGAACGCGGACTGTCGCCATAAGTGCTGCGACTGGGAGTACCCGAGGCACCACGAGTGCGGTCACCAAAGCTGCTACGCGAAGAGCTGGAAGTACTGCGGCTGCGGTCGCCGAAGCTGCTGCGGCTGGGGCTGGACGAGCTGCGCACAGAGCTCGACGTGCTGCGGCTAGGACTGCTGTACGAACTACGGCTTGAGGAACTGGACGAGCTGCGACTGGGACTGCTGTAGGAACTACTGCTACGGCTGCTGCCACTGCTGAAGGAACTGCGGCTGCTACCAGAGCTAGAGCTCGATGAGCGACTCATCGACGACGAACTATGTCCGCCACCGCTGCGACCACCACCGCCGCCTCTCTGAGCCATCGCTGGAGTAAAACTCAGCGTCAGGGCTACCATTGCCAGGGCTATCAACTTTGAGGTTTTCATATTGTTACTCCTTTCTTTTAGGTTTATTTTCAATTGTTGTTCTTCGTTCTTTTTCCCAAAATCTCATTCCTTTTCTGATGCAAAAGTACAACCTTTTTCTGAGGAAATTTCCCCAAACGTAAAATATTTTTCCTCTATGGCAATATCCACCGTTTATAAAGTTCTGCATGACAGGTCCTTCCTTACATCCACCCCTGTTAGACACATACTTCTTTTTTCTATTACTATTGTGACGCACCTCAAGCAAATGAGGAATATTCCATCTGAAAAATAGAAATGACTGTCCGGAAACTGACCTATCGGTGGGCAGTGGTTTTTGGAGGGATGGCGACGCCTGTTTTCTTTTTTTTTCGTATCTTTGCGGTCGAATATGAGACAGACAACATATAGGATATATAGATATATTATACTGATACTTACGTTATTAGTATCATATATAGGAATGGCGCAGCAGCCTGATACCATAGACCGAAAGCACACGCTGGAGGAGGTTTCCATCCAGCAGCAGCGGTCCGAGGGGGTGACTCGCATGGGCGGTGCCATCAATGGCACCGCGATTGGACAAGGTGAGCTCTTCCGCGCCGCCTGCTGCAACCTCGGAGAGAGTTTCGTGGCCAATCCGTCGGTAGACGTCAACTACAACGACGCGGCCGTCGGAGCGCGCCAAATCAAACTGCTGGGCCTCAGTGGGCAGTATGTACAGATGCTCGTCGAAGGTCTGCCCATGGCCATGGGCGCCGCACAGCCCTACCTGTTGGGCTACGTGCCCGGGGCATGGATGAAAAGCATCGCCGTAAGCAAGGGCACTTCCAGTGTCAAGCAGGGATTCCAAAGCATCACAGGCCAGATCGACGTGGAATACCTCAAGCCCGACGAGGAACAGGGCTTGGTACTAAACCTCTACGGCGACAGCCGCCTCAAGGCCGAAGGCAACCTGGTGGCCAATCTGCACCTTAACCGCCACCTCAGCACCGAGCTGCTGGCACACTATGAGCAGGACTTCGCCCACCACGACGCCGACAGCGACGGATGGCATGACTCCCCTGCCCTGCGCCAGTTGAATCTCCAAAACCGATGGAAATACGTCAACGGACGCTACATCATGCATGCCGGTCTGGGGCTGGTGGACGAGAGCCGCGAAGGCGGACAGCTCCTCTCCGCAGCCGATATACCATACCGTGCCTTAGTGGACAGCCGACGCATGGAGGCCTACATGAAGCATGCCATCCTGTTGGACAGCGAGCACAACACCAACCTTGCCCTCACGGCCACTGCCGTGCACTACACACTGGACGGCGCCTTCGGCAATACCGACCATCCCGAGGACGCCACTCGGCCCTCTCAGAACTACACCAACAAGCACTCCTCCTTGACATCGCAACTGATGCTGGAACACGACTTCGACGACATCCACAGCCTCTCCGCCGGTCTCAGCCTCGTGGCCGACAAGATGGATGAAAGCCTCTCCTCACATCCCCTGCCGCTTGCCTCCCAAGAAATCACCCCTGGCGCCTACATACAATACACCTTCAAGCCCGACTACCACTTCACAGCCATGGTAGGTCTACGCGCCGACCGCAGCAGCCTCTTCGGCACCTTCGCCACCCCGCGCCTGCACCTGAAATGGATGGTCAATGACTGGGTGACCTTCCGTGGATCCGTGGGCAAAGGCTACCGCACCACCTATCCCCTGGCCGAGCACCACTACCTCATCAGCTCGGGACGCACGCTGAATGTAACCTCCGACCCCCTACAAGAGCAGGCATGGAACACCGGCATCAGCGGTGCTTTCACCATCCCCGTCGCCGACCGCAACGTGCTGGTCAACGCTGAGTTCTATCACACCGAGTTCCAACACCAGGCCGTAACAGACTACGATAGCGACCCCTCGCGCATCACCATTGCCGACCTCGACGGCCGCTCCTTCTCCTCCACCTTCCAAGTCGACGCCACCTGCGACATCACCGACGAGCTGAACCTCTTGGCCGCCTTCCGATACAACTATGTTCGCTGCACCTATGGAGGACAACTGTTGGAGAAACCCCTCCAGAGCCGCTACAAGGGTCTTCTCACCCTTGGATGGAAACCCATGATGGGATTGTGGCAGGTGGACCTCACGCTGCAAATGAACGGCCCGGGAAGGGTGCCGGAATACTATGATGCCAATGGCACCCTGGTGACCGGCCACGATTTCCCTGCCTACCCGCAGCTAAACCTGCAGGTGACACGCGAGTTCCGCCATTTCTCCCTCTATGTGGGTGGAGAGAACCTCACCAACTATCGTCAGCCCAACCCCGTCGTCAACGCCGCCAATCCCTGGTCTTCCTCCTTCGACCCCACACTCGTTTGGGGCCCTGTGCATGGTATCATGGCCTACGCCGGATTGCGAATGAATATTGGTAAATTATAAAAAACAATGATATGAAACAGACACTTTTAATCATGTTGTCCAGCCTCCTGCTGATGTTTGGCGGCAAAGAGTTGCGTGTGCTTGTGATGACTCCCACGCCACAGATGCACTGCGAGAACTGCGAGAACAAAATCAAGAAAAACCTGCGTTTCGAGACGGGCGTTGTCAAGATCGAGACCAGCGTCAAAGAGCAAACCGTCACTGTGACCTACGACGCCTCGAAAACCACCAAAGAGAACATCCAGTCGGCCATGAAAAAGATTGGATACGACACCAAGGTGGTCAGCGACTCTCCAAAGGACAAAGTCAAAAAGAGAGAGAAGGCCAAGGACGATAATAAGTAAAAAAACAAAAAAGGAGCGGACCAACAGAGTATCGGTCCGCTCTTTTTTATAGGAGTATTCGGTCAACCCACTTGACAACCTGGGGTGACAATGTCAGAGGGCTGCAGGAGGACCAGACGGCCGTCTTTGTCCTCGGCGCTGAGGATCATACCTTGACTCTCTACACCTTTGAGTTTGCGCGGCGGGAAATTGGCAATGAAGCACACCTGACGGCCGACGAGTTTCTCGGGCTCGGGGTAGAACTTGGCAATGCCGCTAACGATGGTGCGTGTGCCCATGCCGTCCTCTATCTTGAATTGGAGGAGTTTGTCGGCTTTGGGGACCTTGGTGCACTCGAGGATGGTGCCCACACGAATGTCCATCTTGCCGAAATCGTCGATAGTGACGCTTGACTTGACCTCGGAGGGTTGCCAAGCGGCAAGGGCGTTCTGCTCCTTGGTTTTCAGCAGGCGGTCCACCTGGGCCTGGATAGCCTCGTCGCCAATCTGCTCAAAGAGAAGCTCAGGCTGGTCAATCTGATGACCTTCCATAAGGAGGTCGGCACGTCCGGCGTCTTTCCATCCCATGGCAGGAAGGTTCATGATGCGGTGCATCTTGTCGGCCGTGAAGGGCAGGAAGGGAGCACAGAGAATGGCCAAGTTAGCACAAATCTGGAGCGAAAGGTTCATGGCGGTAGCCGTGAGCTCGGGGTCGGTCTTGACGAGTTTCCATGGCTCACGGTCAGTAAGGTATTTGTTGCCCAAACGAGCCAAGTTCATCATCTCGGCGAGAGCCTCGCGGAAACGGTAGGTCTCTATGCTGCGACCTATGCGTTCGGGGAAGGAGCCCAGTTCCTTGACCAGCTCCTGCTCGGTTTGGCCGAGAGGACCGCAAGCTGGCACTTTGCCGCCGTAGAACTTGTGCGTCAGTACCAATGTTCGGTTGACGAAGTTGCCGAGGATGGCGACCAGTTCAGAGTTGTTTTTCAGCTGGAAATCCTTCCAGGTGAAGTCGTTGTCCTTGGTCTCAGGGGCATTGCTACAAAGAGTGTAGCGGAGCACATCCTGTTTGCCAGGAAAATCCTTCAGGTACTCATGCAGCCAGACAGCCCAGTTGCGCGAGGTGCTGATCTTGTCGCCTTCAAGGTTGAGAAATTCGTTGGCAGGCACATTGGCAGGCAGGATGTAGCTGCCGTCAGCGTGGAGCATCGAAGGGAAGATAATGCAGTGGAAGACAATGTTGTCCTTGCCGATAAAGTGTACCAGTTTGGTGTCCTTGTCTTTCCACCATTTCTCCCAGTCGTCACCCTTGAGTTGCTTGGTGAACGAGATGTATCCAATGGGAGCGTCGAACCAGACATAGAGCACCTTGCCGTCGGCACCTTCAATGGGCACTTTCACACCCCAATCAAGGTCGCGCGTGACAGCACGAGGTTGCAATCCGGCATCAATCCATGATTTGCACTGACCGTAGACATTGGTCTTCCAGTCGCCCTTGTGGCCTTCGAGAATCCACTCGCGCAGCCAAGGTTCGTCCTGGTCCAACGGGAGGAACCAATGTTTGGTCTCTTTCAGCACGGGTTTGCTGCCGCTGAGGGCGCTCTTGGGATTGATGAGGTCGGTGGCATTGAGACTGGTACCACAAGCCTCGCACTGGTCGCCATAGGCGTGCTCATTACCGCAATGGGGGCAGGTGCCGGTGATGTAACGGTCGGCCAGGAACTGCTGGGCCTCCTCATCGTAATACTGCATCGACACTTTCTCTACGAACTTGCCTTCCTCATAGAGCTTTTTGAAATAGGCGGCAGCGGTCTCGTGGTGCTCCTTGCTGGAAGTGCGACTATATATGTCGAACGAGATACCCAACTCGGCGAAGGAGTCCTTGATAATCTTGTGGTAACGGTCGACGATGTCCTGCGGCGTGCAGCCCTCTTTGCGGGCCTTGATAGTGATGGGAACGCCGTGTTCGTCGCTACCGCCGATGAACATCACCTGCTCGCCTTGGGCACGGAGATAGCGCACATAGACGTCGGCAGGCACATAGACACCGGCCAAATGGCCGATATGCACTGGACCATTGGCATAGGGCAGCGCCGATGTGACGGTATAGCGATGGTATTGCTTGTCTTTGTCAGTATAAACCATTCTGATTGTGTTAATGTGTTATTTCGCTAATGTGTTAGTGGCTTGCGCTAGTATGCCTCGCGAACCTGATGAGCAAAGCA
>JAEEGL013415487.1_pt1 | contig 11446 bp, 7 predicted proteins | sample 9134231 | NCBI WGS metagenome assembly JAEEGL01 (sample SAMN16246548, study PRJNA631951) | gut metagenome | biome: gut microbiome; feature: rumen; material: fiber-attached | host: Bos | place: Iran: Karaj | collected 2018-10
CCAGGGCATCGCCCTGGGTAAGGCAGTGCGTAACCCACGCCCTGAAAGGGCAAAAGCTTTATAAATGGGCATCGCCCATGTGACTGCACGTCGCAGGCGTTGCCCACTTTTAGTGCTTTTGCCCTTTCAGGGCGTTCGCGCTGTGCCCGTTTACCCAGGGCGATGCCCTGGGCTATATGCTCATTGGCCTTTCAGGCCATTCCGCAACTAAATACGCAGGCAACCGCACAGCACGAAAAAAAACGGAAAAAAGTTGCAGACATTTCAGGAAAAGTTCGTACCTTTGCACCCGATTATGAAAACAAAGTAAAAATACATGGTTAAAATCAGCAATCTAATGGTGCCGCAAATGGCACGCAACGCTGAGAAATGAGTTAGTAGGGTTTCGGCTCATTTTCTTAGCAGACAAACAATCAAGGAGCCCGAAACAGACAGAAGAAGAGTAAGCAGACTCATTGGAAATCGTGTAATTTACTTAGACGAGAGAGAAAAGCGACGTGGCGCACGCGGTAGTGCCATAATGGCTGACCTGACAGGAGGATGGCCAGCGCTGTGCCGTTCATTCCCTTCCTTCACAGTATTCTGGAATTGTCATGCTGCACCGAGGCGAAGGTATAGGTGTGGGGCGTATCACGAAAGAGGCATGACACGAGACCCCAAAACAAGTTACTAACCCCGACGGTCACACATTATATATATATACAGGCGACCGTCACAAACAAACAAGATACGACAATGTTAGAATTGAAAGGAAAGTATTGCAAGGACTGCAAGATCTTTACAGACAACATAGAGCAGGAGGCTCTCTCGATGGTTTATCACTTCCTTGACAACCCGATGTTTGAGGGCTCCAAGATCAGGATCATGCCCGACGTACATGCCGGTAAGGACATCGTAGTGGGATTCACGGTACCGTTCACCGACCATGTGAACCCCGACCATGTGGGCGGCGACATAGGCTGCTCGGTATCGACGGCCATCACCGACCTGAGAATCAACCCCGAGGACTATCCCCGCATTGAGAAGGCCATCCGCGAGACGGTGAAGTTTGGTATGACCATCCACCAGAAGGCCGTCTATCCGTATGCCGAACTGTACAAGCACCTGCAGCTGCGACTACAGCAGGCCCGCCAGCAGTGGCCTGAGATGGTAGGCACGTTTGACGCCTCGGAGCGCGGCATCACCGCCTTCCTGAAGCGCATCGACCAGACGGAGCACATGTTCTACCACAGCATCGGCACCGTGGGCGGAGGCAACCACTTCGTGGAAGTGGGCGAGACGCCGGAGGGCAACTACGCCTTCACCGTGCACTGCGGCAGCCGCAACCTGGGGCAGAAAGTGTGGAAATACTGGAAGATGGAGGCCGGCAAGCTGGTGGGTGTCACCAACGGTTTCCTCGTTGACGAGGCCATGCGCGGCTATATCACCGACATGGTGCTGGCACAGGCATACGCCGAGTACAACCACACGGTCATCGACCGCTTGGTGATGGATGCCATCTGTCAGGGCAGCCAGAAGAAGGCATCCATCGTGGAGCAGATCTACACCACCCACAACTACATCGATTTCTCGATGAAGATGTTGCGCAAGGGGGCTGTCGCTGCGCCGGAGGGCCGGAAGCTGGTGATACCGTTCAATATGCGCGACGGACTCATCATCGCCCGCAGCAAAGGAAATGAGGACTGGAATTTCTCGGCACCGCACGGTGCAGGCCGACTGCTGTCGCGTGCTGATGCCAAGGAGCTCATCGATCTGGGAGAGTTCCAGGAGTCGATGAAGGGCATCTACTCCACATCCGTGGGCACGGGCACCATCGATGAAAGCCCGATGGCCTATAAGGATCCAAAGGAAATCCTGCGCCTGATAGAGGACACGGTGGAGGTGGAGTATTTCATCCGCCCGGTCATCAACCTCAAGGCCACTAATTCATACGATTCCAGTGTGGAGATAGATGTGAACGAAGAACAGGATTAAGTAACGGAGGCTCGCCCCGTTCCCCCAAAATGGGGCGAGCCTTATTAGCTGGAATAAGAATGAGACATGAAATATACATTATAAAAAAGAAATACCACACCACTGAGCAGTATATGATGGCCAGTAAGGCACGTCTGTTCGGTGATGACGAGGTGTTTGATGAAATCATGGAAACAAGTAATCCGCACGACTATAAGAAGCTGGGCAGAAAGATACGTGGTTTTGAACAAGAACCTTGGAATGCCAAGAAGTACGACATCGTTGTGGAGGGCAATAAGGCTACGTTCGGGCAGAACCCCAGCCTATCGGCTTCGAGCTATTACCAGAGATCTTCACGATGCCACAGTTGCAGGCATTATATGAGGCAATTCTGGAGGTTCACTTCGACCGCAGGAACTTTGCCAATAAGATGCTTAAATTGGGCGTTCTGGAAGAGACTGGTGACCGTCCGAAGAATGCAGCCCGGACAGTCCCCGTTCAGTACAGGTTCAATCCTGATAAATACAAGGAAATGAAATCAAAAGGATTTAGATTGGATTTTTAAACGATAGAAGATTATGTACAACAGAGAATTTACACCCGAAAGGATTTCGGAACTGAAAGAGAATGAGATTTTCGTGTTCGGCAGCAACCTTGCCGGAGCACATGGAGGAGGTGCTGCCCTTCTGGCCTACAAGCGCTTTGGTGCGATTTGGGGACAAGGCGTTGGCCTACAAGGTCAGAGCTACGGCATCCCAACGATGCATGGCGGCGTGGAAGCCATCAAGCCTTACGTGGATGAGTTCATAGCCTTTGCAGGGCAGCATCCTGAATATAAGTTCTTCGTGACGAAGATCGGTTGTGGCATCGCCGGATTCCGCGAAGACGAGATTGCCCCACTGTTCAAGGATGCCATTGATGTGGAAAATGTCATCCTGCCCAAAGAATTCGTGGAGGCGATTCAGCCGCTTCTTTCTGCAGACATGATAAAAGCGGTGCAAATGTGGAAGATGGGAGCTGGAAATTCTGCCAGACGTTTCAATGGCGAGAATCCGATTCCTAAGAAAACGGAGGTGGCTACAAAGGACAACTGGAAAACAGAGCCCATGCCTAAGAAGGAACCTTAAACCGTTCGTGGAAGAGTTTGCCGGGATGAACGTGTTTTTGCAATAGAAATATGGTTACTTTCTCCACTCTCTAATAATATCAATGTGAAAACATTAACAACGTATAAGAACTTGAAAAGAAATACTAATAAGAGGTTTGAATTATGAATACATTACAAGACAAATTAGCAAAGGTATTGGCAGTTGCATCCCTATTGACATGCATAGCAGCTTGCAGCTATAATACTCATGGGAACAGGACTCTTGATTCATCAGATTCACTTGTGTGTGACGAATCTTTGAGCCTACAAGGTGGCGAGGCACAGATAGAGGCATTACTTGCGCTGGAACCCGAGGCGTTTTATGAACCAATAAGTGAATTGGAAGAGTCATACACCCCCAGAGAAGAAGCGGCATTGGCATTGGCAAACCGTGTCATCACGATGTACGCATCAATAGATTATTCCCAGGCAGACAGCGTATGGCTATGGGGTATGGCGACAGAAAAGGTTGTGATGCAATATGCCAGGGAAAACAGGATGCAGCGCGACTCTGCTGTATACGACCTGCACGAAGCCTTACAGTATTATGGCTATGACGCACACACCCAGTCCACGATGAATGAATATGCCCAGTATCTCACAGTCATACAAACCTATGACGCAGTGGCCCGATACTGTTTGCTCCTCTCAAAGATTGAAGACAAGCAACTGAAGAAACTCATCAGGGCAGAATACAATGCGTGGTTCGAATGGATGGACGCTGAGTATTTCACCAACGTGTATCATACACATGGAGCCGACAGGTATAGTATGCTGCCACTCGAATTCAATGATTTCCATAAGTGTTACACAGACTATCGGCTGGCGAAGCTCGACATAGAAGAGGACATACTTGTCAATGACAAAAGCTACCTTCAGCGTGGAAAAACGGTGACGGCAAAGGAGTGGCAAGACTGGCTAAGCGAGCAGGGCTACTGTGAAGGCATGTCGCCAGAATTCAATTTGGAGGAGCCTTTGGAGACTGACTTCCCTGCCCTGATCAAGGACAAGACTGAGCGGTGGCTCGCTGCACGCCAAGCAGTGTCTATGTATCTTGGAGAGAAGACTGGGAAAGGCCTGAGCTACGACCGCCTGACAGCAGACATCCACGCTTCTATTATTGGTACGACAGAGCCGATTTTGAAAGAATACGAGATGGATGATGATGCCCTCTTTACCACACCTTAGTGGCTGGTGTAGAAGTCGGTGATGTCGATGATGGCCTTGGTACACACGGGACAGAAGTGCTCCACCTCATTGATTTTCATGCGGCACTCCTGAGCGGGGCGGTAGACTCCTTGGGTCTGGTAGCCGCCGCCCTCAAAGACACCGACGCGCTGTGTGGCGGCGTTTAGCCGACGGTGGTCATCGTCGGAGCGCAGCTGGCGGTAGTCGGGCACAGAGGGGTCAAGGGGCGTGGGGATGGCTGTTCCCTTCGGTATCATGTCGGCCCATTTCGACTGGAAGTCGTGGAGCGTCGTGAGGTTCGGTTCCCATGGCTCGGTGTCGGCGGGGTACATCGACTCAGAGGCATCGCCGTAGGCATACTCGTCGCCCAGGCCGGCATAGCCGTGGCCGAATTCATGGACCAGCACCTGGCGGAAGGTGGGATGGTCGGAGGTGGAGACGTTCACCTGATTGTAGATACCGCCACCGCCGTAGGTGTCGCTGTTCACCAGCACGATGATGTGCTCGAAGGGCACTCCGGCCAGTAGGTCGTAGATGCGGTGGATGTCCTGCGACATGAGGTAGCGGTTGCTGTAGAACGTGTCGTAATGGGTTGCTGCCGCCGTCTGCCGCCACCGTCCCTGATGAGGCACGCTGGGGCCACTCTCCTTAGAGGCACTGGCCACGGCCACCACGTTGAAGCGGTTCTTCAGGCTTGTGAACGGCTCATGGGCGAAGAGGACATCCACCACGCGGCCGCAGTCGTGGTAGAACTTTCCCATCTGCTGCTCGGTGTAGCCCTCGGCCACGATGGCCAGGTCGATGCAGCTTGTGATGTCCACGTCAGCATCGGGGTCGGTGTCTGAGGGGGTGAAGTTGCGGGAGGAGGTGTTGCTCCCGGCTGTCAGCCGGGGCAAGGGACGAAAGGGGGCACCTTTCCAGATGTAGTAGTGAGGGATGCCGGTGCTGGGCAGGGGACGGATGAGGATGTCTGTAGGGTCGATGACGTGGGTCATGGTGGCGGAGGCTTTACCGTGGAAGTCGAAGAGCGTCACCGTCACGTCGACGGGCTTCCGGGGGAAGGGCACGTTGTAGCTCGTCTCGAAGGCTTTGTCCACCTGCCGTGCCTCCTCGGTGGCCTTCCATTCTTGGAAGAGCGTGGAGAAGGAGTGCGTGAAGAGCTTTTCCCCTGTCTCATGGTCGCGAAGCACTATCTGACCGTTGCCGCGCAGGAAGGTCTCGGCGAGTCGTGCCTTGCGCCCTGCCCACCGTGGCGAGCTATAGGCCTGCTCTAAGAAGATGTGCTCACTGGTGGCATTGCCGGCGAAGACATAGTCCAACCGCAAAGTGCTGTCGGCAAACCACTTATCAAACTGCTGACCCTTTGCACCAGTAACGGTGCAAAGGGCTAGCAAGATAGAGAAAAGAATCCGTAATGTCTTCATCGTCCACTCTGTTGAATGAGACGTGAAATGCTGGCGTTGAATTCGTCGGCCTTCATGAGGCTCTCAATGGAGATGTGCATGCGGTAGCGCCAGTAGTGTCGCGGATTGGCGGGGATGTTGATGCGCTCCTTGTCGGCATCGGGCAGCCGCAGCCGCTCGTCGGTGCTCAGCCAGTCCTGCAGTGACAGCAGACAGAGCATGGAGGGCGACATGAGGTGAGCATTGACAATTTCCTCGGCCACATCGCCAGGCAGCGGATGCGGGGCCGGGCCTTCGTGTCCGAGCATCTGCCCGTAGTACTGCTGGGTGAGTTCCGGGTCTTCGTCCCACCACTGGCGTAGTGTAGCCATGTCGTGTGTCGAGATGGTGCAGACGGAGCGGTAGGGATTCCTGGGCAGTAGTCCGAAGGTGACGGTCGGGTCTTTTGGCATGGACTGGATTTCCAGCGAGAGGATGCGCAGCTCGTCCATCACCCAGGGCACGCAGTCGGGTACCATGCCGAGGTCTTCGGCACAGACGAGCATCCGCGTGGCCTGTGTCAGCAGCGGCAGCTTCTTCATTGCCTCGCAATACCAGTACTGGTTGTTGCGGCGGTAGAAATAGTCGTTGTAGAGGCGGTTAAAGGCATCCTTGTCCTTGTCCCACAGAGCCTCGTAGATGAAGTCGTTTTGCACGCCGATACGCGGGTGGAACTTGTTCGGGTCCTTGCGGTCGCGCACGAAGAGCACGTCGCTGATCAAGGCGTAGAGGCCGTCGCGCAGGTCGTTCTCGTTCTTGTCCTTCGACCATTCCAGTATCTTCCGCTGCGTGTCGAATTCGGGCTTCATCTGCCAGATGTCGTCATGGCAGAGGTCGAGGAAGTGCTCCTTGACGTAGGCGGCACGCTCGCCGAAGATGCGCTGCAGCGTCCAGTTGGCAATGAACGGGCGTGTCATGTGCCCCTCGTTGAAGGGCAGTCCGTAGGCCTCAATCTCCTCGCGTGTCATGCCCAGGGCCGGTGAGAACTGTCCCAGCAGACCGTGGACGGCATCGATGGGAATCTCCCAGATGCGGAAGAAGCCCAGCACGTGGTCGATGCGATAGGCATCGAAGAACTCCGACATCTTGCGGAAGCGGCGCACCCACCACGAGCAGCCGTCGGCGAGCATGGCGTCCCAGTTGTAGGTCGGGAAGCCCCAGTTCTGGCCGTTCACCGAGAAGGCATCGGGTGGTGCACCGGCCTGGCCGTTGAGGTTGAAGTAGCGTGGCTCCACCCAGGCCTCCACACCGTCGCGTGAGATGCCGATGGGGATGTCGCCCTTCAGGATGATGTGCTGCTCGCGGGCATGTTCATGGGCGGCATGCATCTGCTGGTCGAGGTTATACTGCACGAAGTACCAGAATTCAGTCTCCTGGGGGTTAGCTGCTGCTTTCTCAGCTGGCCATTGTGAGAAGTCGGCGGTGCCATACTTGTCACGGTTGATGCAGAACTGTGCGTAAGGCTCCAGCCAGTAGCTGTTGTCCTCGAAGAATTTCTTATACGATGCGCGACGCTTCACGTTGTTCCACTCCTGCTTGAAGATGAGGCGCAGGTAGTCGCGCTTGGCACGGTTCACACGCTCGTAGTCTATCTGTGGCAACGAGTTCAGCTCTATGCGCAGCTGCTCAAACTCCTTAGCCTGGGCTTCGTCCTTCAGTGGCGGCAGCTGACGGAGGTCGGTGTACTGCGGGTGCAGGGCGTAGATGCTGATGGAGTTGTAGGGGTAGGAGTCCTGCCACGTGTGGGTCATGGTGCTGTCGTTGATGGGCAGTATCTGCAGGGCGCGCTGTCCTGTCTTGGCACACCAGTCGACCATCATCTTCAGGTCGCCGAAGTCGCCCACGCCGAAGCTGCCTTCCGTACGCAGGGAGAATACTGGGATGACCGTTCCGGCGCCTTTCCATGCGGGAATGTCGAGCCATACCGGTGCCAGCTCATAGCTGATGGCCTCGCCCTTCTGCAGGGTGGGCAGCAGCAGATGGCGGTTGAGACCCTCCTCCCAGGTCACCTCGCCGTTGTCCCTGAGGGCCACGAACTTCAGCTCCACATCTTCGGGCAGACGTCCACCGTCGAGGCATACCACCCATTCATTGGGCTGCTGCTCAGTCATGTGGATGGTCTTTTGCACATCCCAGCCGCCGAGGTATGTCGGTTCGCCAATCACGGCCAGCTGCTCATCGGAACGCAGCTGCGGTGCGCGAACCTTCAGGATGACCTGAGAGTTGGGTGTTGAGTGATGAGCGTTGAGAGATGCGTGCCGCCGTGTCACACAGTCGGTGAAGGCTGAGGAGTAGAGATAGGCATCCTCGGGTATCTCCGTCCAGTGGTCGTACATGGTGTAGCGCAGCACGTTGGGCTGTAGCTCGATGAGGTGAGGCTCCACAAGCCACTCCGTACGCACTACGGTGTCGCCACGTTGTACACAATAATAATAAATAAGGGTTGTGGCCTTCTCAGGTGTAGGCGTGTTGTAGTCGAAGGTCCATTCATGTCCGTCGTGGGTCGACATGGTATGTTGCTCAGTGACACCGTCAGGACCGAAAATGTTGAGCACCAGCTGTTCGCCGTAGGTGGTCAAATACTCGATGTTAAAGAGGATTTTCATAGGGCAATTAGGTTTGCATTGGTAATTATGGCTCAAAGTTACGCCTTTTTCCCCTAATACCGCTTATATAAATATGATAAACAACAAACACCAAGGGTGCAAACGTTTGCGCCCTTGGTGGATGGATGTGAGCTTGAGAACGAAGCTCATTCGTAGTCTGAACGGCTTAAACTCATCACTTCCTTATCCTGACGATGTTGAGCGAATAGGCGGGGAGCTCCACATCGATGGTCTGCCCCTCTGGCGATAGCTCGTGCTGCGTGGGATAGATGTTCGTAGGCTGCTGCAGGGTGTTCTCATCCTCTCCGTCGTTGGCACGCAGACGGGTAATGGTAGCACCCTTGACAGGGAAGTTGCTGATGTTGAGCCGGGCAGTGGTGCCCTCTTCCTGAGAGTTGACAATCTTGACGATGAGCTCACCGGATGTTTGGTCGTTTGGGGAGTTGGTCGTTTGGTCGTTAAGGGAGATAGTGGCCGAGGAGAATACTCCGAGTGAGGTGTTGCGCTTCAGGGTGGTGTCGAAGACGAGGTCGTTGTCGAGCCATGCCTTCACGGAGTCGCCGCTGACGGTGAGGGTGACGTCGTACCAGCGATCTGTCTGCACGCGGCCACGCTTGATGACGGTCTGAATCTTTCCGCCACCGCTGATTTGCTCGATGGCATGCTGGGTATTGCCCCATCCACCGAAGTTCAGCCAGCAGTAGTTTTTCTCGTCGACATAGTTGAAGATGATGAGGAATCCCTCGGCACCGCCGTCCTTGCGAGCACGGAAGCGGCAGGTGTAGTGGTCGCCATCGATGATGTTTTTCTCCAAGCAGATGGTGCCTTCCTTATGGCCGGTATGGCGAACGGTGTTTCCCTCCTTCGTCCAGTCACCATAGATGTATTCCACATCGCCGTTTGCCTGGAACGAGGCACTGGTGCCCCAGGTGCCGTAGCCCACGCGGCTCTGCTTCGGGGTGAGCGGTTTTTTCTTGCCGCTATCCTTGTAAGGGTTCGTCTGGCTGACTCGCACGACCTGTGTGCCGATGTTACGGGGCATGAGCATCTGCACGTAGTACGACGGGGTGCCCATGACGCGGCTGCTGTTGAAGCGGATCATGTCAGGGCGCCACTTGGCATCGTTCTCGTTGACAAAGATGGGGGCGTAGCTGTTCAGGGGAACGATGTCGGAGTTGTTCTCCATGCCCATCATGTAGACGGCCTCGCCCAGGGCAGCATTCATATTGCCCAGGTTGCCGAAGCCCTGTGTGACGGCATACTCGCCGACGTAGATTTTGGGGCCACGACGATCGTAGGTGTCGTACTTGTGGAAGTTGTCGGCAAACCAGGCGGGGTTGCGGTAGTAATGCTCATCGAGCAGCTCAACACTCTCCTGGCTGTCCCATGTCGGGGTGTCGGTGCCCCATGCGGCGACGTTACCGATGAGGTGGATGTTGGGATACTTGGCCAGCACCTGCTCCTTGAAGAGGCGGAAGCGGTCGTAGTAGCGGTCGCTCTGCTGGCGTGGGTCGGGCTGGTTGTTCTCGTTGCCTATCTCGAGGTACTCGAGGTTGAAGGGTGCGGGATGGCCGTTCTTGGCACGCAGTGAACCGTACTTGGTGGTGACATCGCCGTTGGCATACTCCAAGGCGGCGAGTGTCTCGTCAATCCAGGGCTGCAGCGAGTCGACGGGTGTCAAGCCGCCATGCCACAGTCCGACGTTCACCACGTAGAGTGGCTTGGCACCGAGGTCCTCAGCCATCTGCAGGTACTCATGGAAACCGATGCCGTCGGTGGTGCGGTAGCCCCAGTTCACGTTCCAATGGCCAGGACGCTCCTCGATGGGGCCGATGGTACGCTCCCAGCGGAAAGCGTTCTCAGGCGAAATCTGACCCTCGACGAAACAGCCGCCGGGGAAGCGCATGAAGCGCGGGTGCATCTCGTAGAGCATCTGGGCGAGGTCGGGACGCAGGCCGTTCTCACGGTTGCGGAACGTCGGCGGAAAGAGGCTCACCACGTCGAGCTGAACGGTGCCCACACCGTCGAAGACAAAGGCAAACTGTGCCTGAGGGTCGTTGTCATCGCTATGAAGGGTGGCGGTGTACTTCTTCCAGCCAGTGGCCTTGTCGGCGGGGAAACCGCCGACCACACTCTCAGCATAGACTTGCGCTCCGTCCGCCGAGCAGAGGGTGGCTTTGACGGTTCCCCTGTATTTGGGAGCCTTGGCCCAGAAGCTGAGCTTGTAGGTACGGCCCTGTACGGCGTTGATACCCCAAAAGCCTTCGTTCACCAGGCATACGGTCGACTGGGGGCTGGCATTGACGGTCAGTTCCAGTGCGTTCTGCTGAACGGCGTTGAGCAGGGGAGTCTTCTTAGAAGGCTGGATGAGTTTCACTTGCAACTGCGACGGAGTCGCAGCATACGTTGACCAGCCCTGCATATCTGCGGGAGCGCCGTATTCTGGACCGTCTTCAAAAGAGCGGTTGCGGATGAGCTCGGCATAGAGGCCACCGTCGGCAGCGTGGTTGATGTCTTCAAAGAAGATGCCATAGTGCGTAGGACTGATACGCGGGCCTCGCTGATTGGCATCGATGTCGATGGTCACTTGTGCGCTGGCAGTCAGCGCCGTAGCCATAGTGACGGCCAGTAATAGTTTTTTTTTGTTCATAGTATAAATTTAAAGGGGAGTGAAAGGGGAGTGAAAGGGGAGTGAAAGGGGAGTGAAAGGGGAAGTGAAGGGGAAGTGAAAGGGACGTTACTTCTGCTCAGAAAGTATTGTCCCTTTCACTTCCGCCGACATAAGTCGGCTCACTCCCCTTTCACTCCCCTTCACTCCCTAAGACTTAGTTCTTCTTCAGCACCACTGCCGAGCGAGCGGGGATGTAGAGCTTCAGCCACTCCTTGTGATCCTTGACGTAGAGCGGGTCGTAGTTGGTGAAGTGGGTCATCGTGTCATCGGCAAAGCCGTGACCACCGAACTGCTGGGCGTCGGTGTTGAGCACCACCTCATACGAACCCGTGGGCACGAGGAAGCCATAGTCGGTGAACGACTGCGTGGGCGAGAAGTTGAACACGAAGAGCAGGTCGCCGCGCATAAAGGCCAGCACCTGGTCGCCGTCGTTGTGCCA
>JAEEGL014628142.1_pt1 | contig 11446 bp, 9 predicted proteins | sample 9134231 | NCBI WGS metagenome assembly JAEEGL01 (sample SAMN16246548, study PRJNA631951) | gut metagenome | biome: gut microbiome; feature: rumen; material: fiber-attached | host: Bos | place: Iran: Karaj | collected 2018-10
CGATGTCTCTTTGCAGATAGCCGATTATGATCTGAAAGATATCTCCGGCTATATCCAATGCAGGAACACCCTTTCGGTTTTCGGCATCAAAGGAAACCTCGGCGGCATACCGTTTGCTTCGGAAGGCAGCGGTATCTCATCGCATAAAAACCTTTTTAAACCGGATATCAACTGGTCGTTCCACGTTGAAAGCGCAGATTTGAAACAGGCGGAAGCTGCCCTTGCCGCCATCCGGCCGGGTATCGCGCTGCCGAAAGCGGACGGGAAGATCCGGCTGATACTGACTGCAAAAGGCCCCATAGACCATCCCGATCTCTCTGTAAAAACAAGGGTAAGAGACGCAAATATAGCCGGTTACAGAGTAAAGGACAGTATCATAACCGCTTTTCTTTCCGGCAAAAAGCTTTCCACGGAGATCAAGATAAAGCTCAGCGATTCGTCTATGTGGTTATGCGGCAGCGTCAACGGTTTCGATTTCGGGAAAACCGATCCGGATAAATTGACCCTGAACCTTCGGGGAAACGTTATCTGCGATGATATCGGACGTTATCTGCCCGATAACGGTTTTGATATCCGCGGGAAGATCATGAGCGAATACAGCATAACGGGCCGTCTTTCGCGTCCCGTCATAGCCGCTAATCTCAGCGCCGCCCAGTCCGGCTTCAGAGTGAAGGATCAGAAGATCAGCGATATCAAGATCAGTACCGCAGTTTCCTATGACAAACAGAGGGGCGTTTGTTTTGACGGCCTTATAATAAAGAACTTCCTCGACGCCAATATCATGCTTTCCGCCGAGATCAAAGGCCCCTCATACATAACCGGAAAGGCATACGTTTCCGAATTGCAGCTTGCAAGGCTCATGAAGTTTTTCGGAAAGGAAGACACAGACCTCTCCGGAAACCTGGCCTTCGTGGGCAGCTACAAGATAAGAGACCGCGTCCCGTATCTCAGCGGTAACTGCGAGCTGTACGAGTTTCGCTATAATACGTACGCCATCGATTATCTCAACTGCTCTTTCAGCGCAAGCCCCGAGCTTGTCTCCGTAAACAAAATGGCTGTGCTTTCCGTTCCCGCAAAGATCGAGTTTTCCGGCATAATCCAGGACCCCGTCTCCGCAAGGCCTGCCTTCAAGGGGGATTTCAGTATCCGGAACACGGACGCATTTACCGTATGCAGGATATTTGATTATACCATGACGACCCCCATGGAGGGCATAGTCAACGGCGATCTTTCCCTGAACGGCATGCTTGATATGACGGGAAAACAATTCAGGTTTACCGATCTGTCCGGCGCGGGAAGGCTTGATTTCAACGATCTCATGATCGACAAATATCCTTTTGATTATCTTCATGTCGACGCGCTTATCTCCGATAATATCGTTTTCTTCAACGATATCGACGGAAGGGCCTCGGTCTTCAACGCCATTGACGACAACAAATTCACCCGGATCACCGGAACCGGGTTTATCGACCTCAAAAATTATGCCGTCAACGGCGATCTCTTTGTATCCGACGTCAATATCTCGGATTTCCGCGGTTATTACAGCGATTATATCAACGCTTCCGGCATCTGCGATATACGGATATCCCTGGACGGCTATATGAACAAACTGAACGTGGATGCAAAGGGCGACTTCAGGCGTGTGACCCTTAACGGAAAAGAATACACCGACGTGGACCTTGCTGCCAGCCTCAGAAACTCCGAATTGCTGGATATGGACTTTCATATGACGAAAAGCAGCGAGCAGCTCCGGTTTTATGCCAAGGGATACGATCTCAGGACCCGGTCGATCGGAGAGGCCGGTTTGAGCGCGGAGAATATATCCGCCATAGAGCTTCTTGAGCTGTATTCCATGTCGCCTTTGGGGGTCAAAGAGGAATCAAGAAAGGTCCTGAGCTATCTTCCTTCCCTTACGGGAGGCGATATCAATGCCGAATTGAATATTTCGGGTTCTCTTGACAGGCTTTCCGGAAAGGGTTTTCTGAAAGGAAAAGACATCACCTGCGGGTCGGAACATATGCAGGAGCTGCTCCTTGATATCGATATCCATGACGGCGACGTGGATATGCCCGAATTTACTATGGTTTTTCCCGATATCTATATAACCGCCGACGCTTTTCCGCTATACGGCAAAGACAAAAAAACAAAAACGAACCTGAGCGTCATCAACCTTCCCGTATCCAGGATCTCGAATTACACCTCCGTAAAGGATCTTGAAGGGTATCTCACGGTGGACGCTCTTTTCGAGGGAGACGTAAGATCGCCGGTCATAACCGCTTCTCTGGATATCCAGCATCCTTCGTATAAAGGGGTGACAACAGACAGGATCTCCGCAGGAAAGATCACTTTTGCCGACGACAGGATCGATCTTTCCAAAGGGCTCCGGATCCTGATAGGGGATTACTCCGCCACTTTGTACGGAAGCATTCCCTGGGATTCGGATAACATGCGTTTGAACAAAGAAGGCCCACTTGATATCACCTTTGCGATGGACAGGCAGAACCTTGCTTTTTCCGAGACTCTGATGGGCGGAACGGGCAGCCATTCTGCCGACGGTATCTTTGATTCCCGCCTGAATATCTCCGGCACTCTTTCAAAGCCCGAGATCGAAGGTTATCTGAATATCGAAGACGGGACCTTTTCCCCGAAAGGGTCTCTTGTTTTCAACGATATCAACGGAAGGATCACTGTATCCAACAACCATGGCGAGGAGCCGCTCCTGGTGGCCTTTGAAGATTTTTCCTTTGCCGACAACAAAAACAAGCCCAAAGCCTTCAGGATAACCGACGACAGTTATATAAAGATAGCGTCAGCGGAGAACTCCGAAATGAACATAAGCTGTATTTTTGACGATTATTATCTCGACGCCGGCGATATCACCGATTACGGCGAAAGGATAAAAGGCGTGATCAACGGCAGCGTCTCTTGCACCGGAGATATAAAAACGCCCCTTATTTCGGACAACGGGCAGCCCCTTACCATAGACAAGCTGTATTGTCAGTTATCGTCTTTATCCGGCAAATCGGAGGATCCGGAGGAAATGGAAGAAACCATCGAAAATGCCGCCATCAAAAACGATATTTTGCCAGGGCCATCCTTCGTTCCCCGCAGCAAGGGCGGTTTCGACCCCCGTTTCGATATACACCTGACAGCCGCAGGCTGTGACATACGCCCTCCCATGACCAAGCTGACCTGCGACGCCCGGGCGCAAGTGGCAGGTTCTCTGTCGGATCCGGATATCACTGCCGACGGGACCGTCACCGGCGGAAGGGTCCTGCTGCACGTAGCAAGGCTCCGGATAAACAAGGGTTCCAATATCAGGTTCACCTACACAGATCATACCCCCGACGCCATTCTTGATGCATCGGCGTTTACGGACGTACGGACAACGGACAGGCTCGGCATCAACAACAGCTACAGGGTCACAGTCAACGTCACCGGCAGCGTGTATAAAATGAATATGGAGATAAAAAGCGATCCCGAAGGCCTCAGCGAGACCGAGATCCTCTCTGCCATCGGAAAATTCGGTATCAGCAAATCCGGCCTCACGGGCAACACCTACGAATTCAATGCAGTAAATATGGCCGCTTCCTTCGGTATCTCTGCGATCATGTCTCCCATCGAGGACTTCTTTGTGGACCGGCTGGGGCTGGACGTTTTTTCATTCGATTATATGGAAGACGAATACGCCATAGTGAACGTGGAAAAGAACTTCGGCAGGCGGTATTTTATATCTTTTTACCATAATTTCCTCAACAACAAAAGCTCCAATTCCCATACCGGGATATCCAAATGGGAGCTCAAGGTCGGAGCGCGCCTCCTTAACAGGTACAAGCTTTCCCTTGGGACAGACGACAGCAAGGATCTGAAGGCCGAGATAAGTTTCGGCATGAGCTTCTGATGAAGAACCTTTGTTTTCTGGGGATCAACCTGGCTGTTTGTTTCGTTCTTATTTACGTTTCCGGCCTCGGGAATATTCCCAAAGCTGCGGCGATTCTTTTTTGCGCCTGCCTTTGCGGCTTTTTGCAGAAAAAGCTCCTTGATGGCGACGGCTTTGCCGCCGGGCTCACGGTCTTCTGCGCTCCTTTTTTGCTGTTCCGTTCGATGCTTGCTGCGGCTTTGCTTCTGTTTTTTGCCGCGGGTCTTCTTTTTGCCCTTTGCAAGGGGCAGTTTCGGGGCAGATCCCGCAAGTAAGGCAGCGTTATTTGACTTTGGCGAAGGGATTGTGATATTATATTCATTGTTATTCTATCAATAGTTTTTAAGGGTGAAGCGTAATGGGTTTTGGTATTGCCGAAAAAATCATAAAAAAGCATCTGATAAGCGGCGAAATGAAAGCCGGCTCCGAGATAGCGCTGAAAATAGATAATACGCTGACTCAGGATGCTACGGGAACAATGGCTTATCTGCAGTTCGAAGCTATCGGCATCCCGCGTGTAAAAACAAAAAGATCGGTAAGCTTTGTTGATCACAACACTCTTCAGAGCGGCTTTGAAAACGCCGACGATCATGCCTTTCTCCAGTCTGTCGCCGAAAAATACGGCATCTGGTTTTCCCGGCCCGGGAACGGTATCTGCCATCAGGTAGAGCTTGAAAGGTTTGCCGTCCCCGGAGAGACTCTTCTGGGCTCCGACAGCCATACTCCCACTGCCGGAGGCCTCGGTATGTTTGCCGTGGGCGCCGGGGGCCTTGACGTAGCCTGCGCTATGGCCGGAGAGCCGTTTTATCTTCCTATGCCCGAGATATGCAACGTGGTCCTTGAAGGAAAGCTTCGGCCATGGGTCTCCGCAAAGGATGTGATATTAAAGGTTTTGCAGCTTCTCTCCGTCAAAGGCGGAGTCGGCAAGGTGATCGAATATTCCGGCAGCGGCGTTTTGTCTTTGTCTGTTCCGGAAAGAGCCACCATAACAAATATGGGCGCCGAGCTCGGCGCCACCACGTCTGTTTTTCCTTCGGACGAAGTGACCAAAGAGTTTTTGAAGGCCCAGGGCAGGGAAGGGGATTTTGTCCCCCTTTCAGCCGACGAAGACGCCCGTTATCACAGCGTGATAACCATCGACCTGTCCGAACTTGAACCGATGATAGCCTGTCCCCATATGCCGGATCTGGTGAAGCCTGTGTCCGAGCTTGAAGGCATGGACGTGGATCAGGTTTGTATAGGCAGCTGCACCAACGGTTCATTGAGAGATATGTTCGTGATAGCGAACGCTGCCGCCGGTAAGACCCTGGCCCCGAAGACCAGCCTCACAGTTTCTCCCGGTTCGAAACAGGTGCTGGAGAGGATTGCCGCCGACGGGAGCCTTAACAAGCTTGTTGCTTTCGGCGCAAGGATCCTTGAATCTGCCTGCGGCCCGTGTATAGGGATGGGGCAGTCTCCCAAAACAGACGCTGTGTCCGTAAGGACCTTCAACAGAAATTTTGAAGGACGCAGCGGCACCAGATCCGCCAAAGTCTATCTGGCAAGCCCGGAAACCGCCATCGCCTGCGCGATATTCGGAAAGATCACCGATCCCCGTGTTCTGGGCGAATATCCGGAATTTATCCAGCCGCAGGCTTTTCCCGTCAATGACAACTGCGTCATCCCTCCTGCATCGGACGGCGAAAGCGTCCCCATAGTCCGCGGGCCGAATATAAAGCCTCTGCCCGTAAACAACGGTTTTTCCGGCAGCCTGGAAGCTGTGGCAGTGCTTAAGGTGGGCGATAATATCACCACAGATCATATCATGCCTGCGGGTTCGAAGATCCTTCCTTTGAGATCGAATATCCCCGCTATAAGCGAATACGTTTTCAGCATGGTGGACAAGGATTTCGTGTCCAGGATAAAAAACACCGAATACGGCGTAATTGTAGCGGGAGAGAATTACGGACAGGGATCTTCGAGAGAACACGCGGCGCTGGCTCCCATGTATCTCGGCGTCCGGGCCGTCATAGCCGGGGGATTTGCCAGGATACACAGGCAGAATCTCATCAATTTCGGCATTATTCCCTTATTGTTCGACGACCCGGAGGATTATAACAGGATCGGGCAGGATGATGAGATAATCATCCCGGACGTCCCCGGGCAGCTTGTTTGCGGAAACAAGGTGAAGATCAGGGTGAAAAGCCCGTCCGGTATCCGGGAAATGACGCTTTCCCATAATATGTCGGAACGGGAAGTCGATACGGTCATAAAAGGCGGCAGGCTCAACTCCATAAAGCTTAAAAACAGCGGAAGGTAAAGCCGCTCCTTGAATAACGCGCGAAGAAGTGTTATAATATTTTTTGTATATTGGTATTATATCAAGAGGTATTCTTATGGATAAATATGTGTTTCTGAATGACGGATTTGTCACCAACGACAAAGCGGTCCTTTCCATATATGATCACGGTTTTATGTATGGAGACGGTATTTTTGAAGGTATCAGAGTTTACAGCGGCATCATTTTCAAATGCAAGGAACATGTTGCAAGGTTGTACCGCGGCCTGAAGGCGCTGCATATCGCAATGCCTTTCGGCGAAGAAGCTTTTGCCGATAAGATGAAGGAGCTTGTCAGGCTCAACGAAGTAAACGACGCTTATCTGAGAGTGACCGTTTCCCGGGGCGTCTCCCTCGGGCTGGATCCCAAAAAGATCACAACGCCTCCGACTATCGTTATATCCACCGATAAACTCTCTCTTTATCCGCAGACTGCGTATGAAAACGGGCTTACCGCCGTCACGGTTTCCACAAGGATAGGAAATCCCCAGGTCGTAGAAAACAGGATAAAGGCCACCGGAAAATATCTGATAAACATCCAGGCAAAGCTTGAGGCGAATATGGTAGGTGCCGGAGAAGGCCTTATGCTCACAGAACAGGGATACGTAGGCGAATGTACCGGCGACAACATATTCTTTGTCAAAAACGGCAAGATCTTCACGCCCGCCGCATTTTTGGGGATCCTTGAAGGTATAACCAGAAGCGTCGCCATAGAAGTTGCCGCCAAACTGGGTTACGAAGTCCAGGAGGGCATATTCACAAGACTCGACCTGTATACCGCCGACGAAGTTTTCCTCACCGGGACCGCTGCGGAAGTCATACCTCTGGCAGAATTGGATTCAAGAGTCATAAACGACGGGAAACCCGGGGAAGTTACGAAAAAAATGATCGCCGGTTTCAGAGAATACGTCAAAAACTACAGATACTGATCTCTTTCGTAAAAACGGGGGAGCGCCGTATTATCGGCGCCCCCCTTGATTTTCATTATATGTTGGTTTACATAACTATTATTATACTGCGTTTTACGGATATTTTTAAAGGGAGGGGTTCCCCTCCCTTTTTATCATTTGTCCGGCCCGACGAGATCGATGGCGTCTTCAAGCTGCGATAAAGTTTTTTTGGCCTGGTCGATGATATCCTTGATCTCCTGCGTTTTTTTATGGGCAGGTTTTCTGTCGGGCATTATGGCCCTTTTTTCTTTTCCCGACAAACGGCTGTTCCGGCAGCCGAAGAAAAACCCGTGTTTAACGAGAACGGTGATCCCTATGGCCGCGACGCCTATGACTGCCCCGGCTATGATACTTATGTCCTTATTGTTCATTTTGCGACCTATAAGTTATATCTTCTTTCGGCGCCTTCCCCGACATCGGTGCGTTTAGCCTCAAATATCCTTTTTATCTGGGAAAGTGTTTCGGCGGGGTTGAACGGCTTTATCATATAACAGCTTACGCCGGCCTGCCAGCCTACGAATACGTCGTCATCGTTATCCTTTGCAGTCAGTATGATGACAGGTATATCGCGGGTCGCGGGATACCTTCTTAACGTTTGCAGTACTTCAAAACCGTCAAAATAAGGCATCATTATATCAAGAAGAAGAAGATCCGGACGTTCGGAAACGACCAGATTCAAAGCCTGTTTTCCGTCTTTTGCCTTAACAACTTCGTATTTTGCTTTTTCCAGCGTCTTTTCAATGAGAGCAAGCAGATTTTCATCGTCGTCAACTATAAGGATTTTCTTAGCCATTATAAACCTCCGGGTTTGTCTGTCATTTCTATTATATCAGTTATTTGATAATAATTCCATATTATGATAAAATAAATAAGACGACAAATATATTTGTGAGCTGTATATATGCAAATAATGGCAATTCTGAACATCACACCCGATTCTTTTTCCGACGGCGGCCTTTATTGCGATCCCGTATCAGCGCTTTCCGGAGCCCTGCGCCTTTACGAAGCCGGCGCCGATATCATAGACGTCGGCGCAGAATCCACAGCTCCCGCTGCAAGCCCCGTAAGCGCCGAATGCGAGCTGTCAAGGCTTTCCGGCATCCTTCCCCGATTGATACAAAAGGTGCCTCTCCCCTTTTCCGTGGATACGTATAAAACGGAAGTTGCAAAGTACGCTCTTGATCAGGGCGCAGAAATAATAAACGACGTGAGCGGTTTTTCCTTATCCGGGGATATGATGGAATTTATCGTCAGTCATAAGCCGTATTATATATGCGGCCACATTTACGGAAACAGCCTGCATGATGCCTCGGGCGAACACTCCGTCGGTAAAATACTGGATTATTTCAGATATAAATCCCGGGCGCTCACGGACAGAGGGTTCCCGCCTGACCGGCTTATACTGGATCCCGGTTTCGGTTTCGGAAAAACGGCAAAGGAGAATATCGCGTTGTTCAGGAATATCGATGCCGTCAAAGCGCTGGGCTTCAGGGTCTGCTGCGGCGTATCAAGAAAACGCTTTATCCGCGATATCTGCGGCGATTCCCCCGCAGGGTCCCTGGGAGGGTCTCTTGCCGCGGCCGTTTTGCTTTCGGCAAAGGACGTAGATATAATAAGAGTACACGACGCGGAAGAAACCGTTGCCGCAGTCAGGTTTGCAGAATTTATAAGGAAAGATATATGAGATCTATCGTAGCAGTCAAAAAATGCACTCCGGAAAACGTTATCAGGGATATAGACGTTATTTGTGAAAACGCAGGGCTTGCGGATCATCTTGATCCCGCTTCCGCCACCATCCTGAAAGACAATATCAGCTGGCATCTTCCCATGCCGGGAGCGAACACTACCCCCTGGCAGCTTGAAGGAATGATCGCCGCCCTTAAAAACAGGGGCTTTTCCAACCTTGTGGCTGTTGAGAACCAAACCGTTGTCACACGCCCGACATTCGGTGAAAAGAACAATAAGTTTGACGTCGTTTACAACAAATACGATATCCCGGTGAGATTCAACTTCAAAGAAGAAGATATGAAATGGATCGAATACAAGCCCAAGGCAGCGATGCTTGCTCTCGATAAGATATTTCCCGACGGTATTTACGTTCCGGATTTCTTTTTCGGCAAAAATATCGTTCATCTTCCTACCGTAAAGTGCCACATATATACCACTACCACCGGCTCCATGAAAAACGCCTTCGGCGGACTGCTCAATGTCAACAGGCACAGGGCCCATTCATGGATACATGAGACCCTTGTGGATCTTTTGCAGATCCAAAAGGAAATACATTCCGGCATCTTTGCCCTTATGGACGGCACCACCGCAGGCAACGGCCCCGGACCCAGGACCCTGATACCCGTGAGGACCGATTACATGCTGGCTTCCGCCGATCAGGTAGCCGTCGACGCCGTTGCCGCTAAGCTTATGGGTTTCGATCCCATGAGTATAAAGTATATCGCTCTGGCCCATGAACGCGGCCTCGGCTGCGGGGATACCCGTGAGATCGAAATAGCGGGCGACGACATATCCCGTGAAAACCTGCATTTCCACGTCGGGAACAATCTGGCAAGCTCCTGCGGCAACGTTTGCTGGTTCGGGCCCTTGAAGGGGATCCAAAACCTTTTGTTCCGCACTCCCATTGTCAATTGCTTTATTGCTTCTTCGGATATATATCACGATAAATACTGGTGGCCGAAGTATGGAAAAAAACGTTTTGAGGACTGGAAAACAGAAAGTCCCTGGGGCAGGCTCTTTTCCGATTATTAGGCCGTGAACGCCTGCTGTTCGTTTCTTTCGCCCATAGGCCGTATATATATCGAGGGATCCGAAGAAGGCCTTTGCAGGATCGAGATCCGTAAAGACAAAATGCCGCCCCTCCCGCCGGACTCCCCTGCCCTTTCCGCAGCGGCACGGGAGATAACGGAGTATCTCGAAGGAAAAAGAAAACGGTTCTCCGTTCCGACGGATCCGGAAGGAACTTCGTTTGAGAGGCTGGTATGGGAAAAGATAACGCGTATCCCTTACGGAAAAACCGTATCCTACAAAAAACTGGCGGAGATGATCGGCGCTCCCGGAAGCGCGCGGGCGGTTGCAAACGCCTGCGGTAAAAACCCCCTGCCAATCATCATACCCTGTCACAGGGTGGTCCTGTCTTCGGGAAAAGCGGGAGGCTACAAATACGGCAGCCCCATAAAGAGACGCCTGCTTTCCCTGGAGGGGCTTTCCGAAGAACAAATCAGGCGAAATATGATATAATATTATTGAATACAAGTAAATGATTCAGAGGATCGTATGGATATCTCATTACACGCCACAACCATAGTCGCTGTCAGAAGAAACGGCAGGACCGCCATTGCCGGCGACGGCCAGGTCACCCTGGGCAACACAGTATTTAAAAGCTCGGCCAAAAAGATCCGCCGCATTTTTGACAACCGGATCATGGTGGGGTTTGCCGGTTCCGTTGCCGACGCCCAGACTCTGTGCGATAAATTTGAAAACAAAGTCCGGGAATCCAACGGGATACTTAAACGCGCCGTCATTGAATTTGCAAAAGAATGGCGTTCCGATAAGATCCTTCGCAATTTTGAAGCGATGATGATAGTTTGTGACAAGGACTATCTTCTGATCCTTTCCGGAAACGGCGAAGTGCTTGAGCCGGATGAAGGTATTGCCGCAATCGGCAGCGGCGGGATGTTTGCTGCGGCAGCCGCCAAAGCCCTTGTCAGAAATACCGATATGGACGCGCTTCAGATAGTTAACGAAGCCATGAAGATAGCCGGCGATATCTGCATTTATACCAATCACAACATCATATCGGATGTTCTGGAGTAAAAACCAAATGTCTTTAATCAACTATATGACGCCAAAAGAAATTGTTGCCGAACTGGACCGCTATATAGTAGGCCAGGATTCGGCAAAAAAGGCTGTTGCCATCGCTTTGCGCAACAGATACAGACGCTCTCTCGTTCCGGAATCCATGAGAGACGAGATAATCCCGAAAAATATACTGATGATCGGCCCTACCGGCTGCGGAAAAACCGAGATAGCCCGCCGTCTCGCCAAATTGGCGAAAGCTCCTTTCGTCAAGGTAGAGGCGACGAAATTCACCGAGGTGGGATACGTGGGAAGAGACGTGGATTCCATGGTGAGGGATCTTGTAGCCAGATCCGTGGCAATGGTAGAGGCCGAAAAGATCGAAGAAGTCAGGCCTGCGGCGGAAAGAAGGGCCGTGGAAAGGATCCTGGACGTTCTTGAACCGCCTTTCAGA
>JAEEGL015196562.1_pt1 | contig 11446 bp, 12 predicted proteins | sample 9134231 | NCBI WGS metagenome assembly JAEEGL01 (sample SAMN16246548, study PRJNA631951) | gut metagenome | biome: gut microbiome; feature: rumen; material: fiber-attached | host: Bos | place: Iran: Karaj | collected 2018-10
CCCGTTGTAAAGGAAGGAAACCTATGAGACGAACCGTTGTACTGCTGCTTGCAGCCGCGATGCTTGCGGCCTCTTTCGCTGCATGCGATCAAAAGTCGGAGCCGTCGCCCGCGCAGACCGCAGAGCCGGAAAAGCCCGCCGAAACCGAAGCGTCCGAGTCGAAGATCGATCTTCCCGACGGCGTGTATGCGGCGGAGTTCAAGACAGACGGATCGATGTTCCACGTCAATGAGGCGCATCACGGCAAGGGCGTTCTGACGGTTAAGGACGGCAAGGCGACGATCCACATCACGCTTCCGTCCAAGAACACCGTAAACCTGTATCTCGGGCTTGCGGAGGACGCAAAAAAGCCCGGCGCCGTGCTGCTGGAGCCGACGCTCGATACCGTGACGTACGACGACGGCATGACCGAGGAGGTCTACGGCTTTGACGTTCCGGTTCCGGTGATCGGCGAGGAATTCGATCTCGCGCTGGTCGGCACGAAGGGCAAATGGTACGATCATAAGGTGATCGTTCTGAATCCGGTTCCGCAGGAATAAGTGCGGACGACCGGGGGAAAAGACAATCGGGCGGCGCGGCAAAACCGCAGAATGCCGCGCCGCCGGTTTTTATTCGGAGGTTGTTTTATGAAAAAGAGGATCATTGTTTTTGCGCTTGCGGCGGTTCTGCTGCTTGCAGCGACCGGCTGCGCAAAACCGGCGCTGCCGAAGGAGGGGACCTATACGATCGGCGTCACGCTTACGGGCGGCACCGGAAAAGCAAAGATCCAGTCGCCTGCAGAGCTGGTCGTTTTTCAGGACGGACACGCCTCGCTTGTTGTGATCTGGAGCAGCGACAAGTATGATTACATGCTGGTCGACGGCGAACGCTATCTGCCGTCGATCAAGGACGGACACGCGACGTTCCTCATTCCCGTGAAGAGCATCCGTGAGCCGCTGCAGGTGATCGCGGATACCACGGCGATGAGCACGCCTCACGAAATCGAATACACAATCACGTTCGACGCGGTGTCGCTTACGCCTGCATCATGAACGGACGGATCGCAAAAAAGATCGGCGCACTTTTGCTGTGCGCTGCTTTTTGCGTTTTGAGCGCTGCGTGCGGCGGGGCAAAAACGGCGGAAACCGACCGTCCGGAGGGTCCCGCATGGAGTTCTCTTTCGGAGATCGGGCGCACGCCGGTGCGCTGTGCAACCGAGTTTTCGATCACGCAGTTGACGGACGGCTACGAGCTGATTACGGTCCCCGCGACCGGAAAGCTGCTGCTTGTTCCGGAGGGCATGGGAAAACCTGTCGGCCTGCCCGACGACGTGATCGTGCTGTACCGTCCGGTCGACCGGATCTATCTTGCCGCGACGAGCGCGATGGACTTTTTCCGCGCGCTGGACGGCGTTGCATCGGTGCGGTTTTCCGGCACAAAAGCGGACGGCTGGGCGATCGACGAGGCAAAGGACGCGATGGAGCGCGGAGATATGCTCTTTGCGGGCAAGTACAACGCGCCCGATTACGAGCTGCTTCTGAAGGAACGGTGCGATCTTGCGCTGGAATCCACAATGATCTACCATTCTCCCGCGATCAGCGAAAAACTCACGGGCTACGGCATTCCGGTGCTGATCGAGCGCTCGAGCTACGAGCAGGATCCGTTGGGACGCATGGAATGGATCAAGGTCTACGGCGCGATCCTGGGGCGGGAAGACGAGGCGGAAGCGTTGTTCGATGCGGAGGTACAATCGGTCGAAGCGATCGGGAACCTGCCGAAAAGCGGTAAGACCGTCGCGTTCTTCTACGTCACCGGCGCAGGCGCGGTCAACGTGCGCAAGAGCGACGACTACGTCGTGAAGATGCTCGAAACGGCGGGCGGCGCATACGTGTTCTCCGATCTTTCGAGCGGCAGCGCACTCTCGACCGTCAACATGACGATGGAGAGTTTTTATACCGCGGCGAAGGACGCGGACGTGCTGATCTACAACAGCACGATCGACGGCGAGATCTATACGCTCGCCGAACTTCTGGACAAGAGCCCGCTCTTTTCGGAGTTTCGGGCGGTGCAGAACGGCGACGTCTGGTGCACGGGCAAGAACCTGTTTCAAGAGCCGATGGGCATCGGCAAGCTGATCGGCGATTTCTACCGGGTGCTGTCGGACGGAGACGGCGAACTTCAATATCTTCATAAACTCAACTGACGGAGGCGGAACATGGAGGAGAAACGCAAAACCGAACGAAACGCATCGGGCGTGCGACTGTGGCTCGGCTTTGCGCTTCTCTTTGCCGCGCTTTTGGGCTTCGCATTCTGGAACATCGTTGCGGGCAGCACGGCGCTTTCGGTGTCCGAAGTCTTTGACGGACTGCTGCGTGCAAACAGCGCGCACCGCGTGATCGTGATGGACGTGCGCATGGTGCGCATCCTTCCCGCAATCCTTCTGGGCGGCGCGCTGGCGCTGTCCGGCTTTCTGCTGCAAACCTTTTTCAACAACCCCATCGCGGGTCCGTTCATCCTCGGTATTTCGTCCGGAGCGAAGCTCGTGCTTTCGGTCACGATGATCGGATTCTTAAGCCGCGGGATCGCCGTGGGCTCGGTGACGCTGATCGTCGCCTCGTTCGTCGGCGCAATGCTTTCGATGGCGTTTGTGCTGGCGATTTCCTATCGGGTCAAACGCATGTCGATGCTGATCATCTGCGGCGTCATGATCGGCTACATCTGCTCGGCGATCACGGAGTTCGTGATCCGGTTTGCCGACGATTCCAACATCGTCAAGCTCCATGACTGGGCAATGGGCAGCTTTGCAAACATCCAGTGGGACAACGTGATCGTCATTGCGGCGGTTGTACTGCCCGCGCTCGTGATCACCTTTCTGATGAGCAAGCCGATCGGCGCCTATCAGCTCGGCGAGACGTACGCGCAGAACATGGGCGTCAATATCAAAGCGTTCCGGATCGCGCTGATCCTGCTTTCCGGCGTGCTTTCCGCGTGAGTCACGGCGTTTGCCGGCCCGGTCAGTTTCGTCGGCGTCGCGGTGCCGCATCTGATGCGGCGGCTCTTTAAAACCGCAAAGCCGATCGTGATGATCCCCGCGTGCTTTTTGGGCGGGGCGGTGTTCTGTCTCTTCTGCGATCTCATTGCCCGCACGGCGTTTGCGCCGAACGAGCTTTCGATCAGTTCCGTAACCGCCGTGTTCGGCGCGCCGATCGTCATCCTTGTGATGCTCCGCAGGCAGAAGGAGGGCGGCAGATGAACGGCACGTATTACATTTCCACCGAGCGGATGACCGTCGGCTACGACGGCAAGCCGCTGATCGAAAACATCGAGATCGGCGTGCGCCGCGGCGAAATCTTAACGCTGATCGGACCGAACGGCTCAGGTAAATCGACGATCCTGAAAAGCATGATCAAACAGCTCCGGCTGATCGCGGGCACCGTCGTGCTCGACGGACGCGACATGGCGGGACTTAAAGAGCGCGATATTGCGAAAAAGCTTGCGATCGTGATGACCGATCGGATCAAGGGCGAACTTATGACATGTCGGGACATCGCTGCAACCGGGCGCTATCCGTATACCGGACGGCTCGGCATTCTTTCAAAAGAGGACAAAGCGATCGTCGATGCGGCGATCGAAACGGTGCATGCGCAGGACTTTGCGGACCGTCCGTTTTCCGCAATCTCCGACGGTCAGCGGCAGCGGATCCTGCTTGCCCGCGCGATCGCGCAGCAGCCGGAGATCATCGTGCTCGACGAGCCGACGTCGTTCCTGGACGTGAAGCACAAGCTGGAGCTTCTGGATATTCTGAAAAACATGGTCCGCGAAAAGCAGGTCGCGGTCATCGTGTCCCTGCACGAGCTGGACCTTGCCGAGAAGATCTCGGACCGCGTCGTGTGCGTTGCGCACAACCGCATCGACCGCTGCGATACGCCGGAGAATATCTTTACGGACGCGTACATCTCTGAACTGTACGGCATCGAAAACGGCAGCTTTAACGCGCTGTTCGGAAGCGTGGAGCTTCCCGCGGTTTTGGGCGTACCGCAGGTCTTTGTGATCGGCGGCGGCGGAAGGGGCATTCCGGTTTACCGCGCTTTGCAGCGGGCGGGCGTGCCGTTTGCGGCGGGGATTTTAGCCGAAAGCGATCTCGATTACCCGGTCGCAAAGGCGCTTGCCGCGGAGCTTTATGAGATTCCCGCATTCTCGACGGCAACGGAGGCGGCGTGTTCGGCGGCTGCGGAACGCATGCGTTCGATCGGAAAGGTCCTCTGCACCGTGCCGGCGTTCGGCGAAACCAACGCCGCAAACAAAGATTTATACGAGGCGGCAAAGGAAGCGGGGATTCTGACCGACGCCGACGCGTTTTTGAAGGGGGTCGAAGCATGACCCTCTGGCAGATGACGCTTCTGTCCGTGCTTGCGGGCTTCCTGATCGATTGCGTGCTCGGCGATCCCGCGCGGCTTCCGCATCCCGTGGTGCTGATCGGAAAAGGCATTTCGCTTTCCGAAAAGGTCCTGCGCCGCATCTTCCCCCAAACGGACCGCGGCGCGCTTGCCGCCGGAACGGCGATGGCGATCCTCGTGCCGCTGCTGTCCGCGGGCGTGAGCTTCGGCATTCTGTTCGGACTCTATCTGCTCTCGCCGTGGGCATATTTTGCCGCAAGCTCGATCATGTGCTGGCAGTGCTTTGCGGCAAGGTGCCTTGCAAAGGAAGCGACCAAGGTCGTAAAGGCGCTCGAAACCGACGGACTCGAAGCCGGGCGCAGACAGATCGCCATGCTCGTCGGACGCGACACGCAAACGCTTTCCGAAGAACAGGTTTTGAAGGCGACGGTCGAGACCGTGGCGGAGAACGCATCGGACGGCGTGGTCGCGCCGATGCTGTTCATGGTTCTGTTCGGCGCGGTCGGCGGGTTCTTCTATAAGGCGGTCAACACGATGGATTCGATGGTCGGCTATAAAAACGACCGTTATCTCTATTTCGGACGCGCCGCGGCAAAGCTGGACGACGCGATGAACTTTGTTCCGTCGCGGCTATGCGCGCTTGCGATGATCGCCGTTGCGCCGCTTGTGAAGCTCGACGGCAAAAACGCGTTTCGCATATGGAAGCGCGATAAAAGAAAGCACGCAAGCCCGAACTCCGCGCAGACCGAATCGGTTGCGGCGGGCGCGCTGCACGTTGAGCTTGCGGGCCCTGCAAGCTATTTCGGAAAGCTCGTCCAAAAGCCCGCGATCGGCGACAACGACCGCGCGATCGAACGGGCCGACGTCCGGCGCACCAACGCGCTGATGTACGGCGCAAGCATTCTGCTTTTGATCCTTTCGGAAGCGGTTCTGCTTCCGCTCGCGTTTTTCGGAGGGATCGGCATATGATTCTCAAAGACTACGGACACGGCGGCGACGTTTACAAAAACCGCGTGACGCTCGATTTTTCCGCGAACGTCAATCCGTTCGGCACGCCCGAACCCGTGAAGGCAGCGATCCGCGCTGCGGCGGAGGACGTTTCCCGTTATCCCGATCCCTATTGCCTGCGGCTTCGCGAAGCGCTTGCGGCGCAAATCGGCGTTCTGCCCGATGAAATTCTCTGCGGCAACGGCGCGGCGGAGCTGATTTTTTCATTCGTACAGGCACTTCGCCCGAAAACCGCGCTGCTGCCCGTGCCGTCGTTTGCGGAGTATGAAACGGCACTCCGAACCGCTGGCGTCGAACCGGCGTTTTACCCGCTTTTGAGAGAAAACGGCTTTGCGCTTACGGAGGAGATTCTTAATGCGATCACAGAGCAGACGGACGTGCTCATGCTCTGTTCGCCGAACAATCCGACCGGGCGCAGCATCGATCCGAAGCTGCTTTTGAAGGTCCTCGATCGCTGCCGCAAAACCGGGACGTGGCTGTTTCTGGACGAGTGCTTTCTGGACCTTGCCGATGCGGACAGGGCGTTTTCGCTGACCGGGTCTTTGAAAGAAAACGACCGTGCGCTGATCCTCAGAGCGTTCACCAAGACCTACGGCATGGCGGGCGTGCGCCTCGGCTATGCGATCTCGAAAAACCGCGATCTGCTGCTCAAAATGTCTGAAACCGTGCAGCCGTGGAACGTCTCGACGGTCGCACAACGCGCGGGGCTTGCCGCGCTGGACTGCCCGGACTGGGCGCAAAAGGCGCGCGATCTGTTTGCGCAGGAAAAGCCGTATCTGATACGCGAACTCAAGGCGCTCGGCGTTTCCGTACTGCCGGGCGACGCAAACTTTCTGCTGCTTTCCGGCGTGCCGGGGCTGTACGAACGGCTGCTCGAACAGGGTATTCTGGTGCGCGACTGTTCGAACTACCGCGGACTCGAACCGGGCGACGTGCGGATTGCGGTGCGATCGCACACGGAAAACGCCGCGCTGATCGCGGCAATTTCGGAGGCGCTGCATGCATAAAACCGGCATCGAAGAACACTTCATTGAAAAGGACGGCAAGCGCCTGCGCTTCGGCTTCACCACCGGCACCTGCGCTGCGGCGGCGGCAAAGGCGGCGGCGATCCTGCTGCTTTCCGGTACGGCGCCGAAGACGGTTCCGATCCATACGCCGAAAGGGATCGATCTCAACCTTCCGGTATTGGAACCGGTGCGCGGCGACGGGTTCGCCTCCTGCACGATCCGCAAGGATTCCGGCGACGATCCCGACGTGACCGACGGCGTAATGGTCTATGCGTGCGTTGCGTTTTCTGATGTTCCCGGGATTCTGATCGACGGCGGCGAGGGCGTCGGACGGGTGACGAAGCCCGGTTTGAAACAGGCGATCGGCGAGGCGGCGATCAATCCCGTCCCGCGCGAGATGATCCGAAACGCGGTCGAAACGGTCGCGGAGGAATGGGAGTATCGCGGCGGGCTTTCGGTCGTGATCTCGATCCCGGCGGGCGTTGCGCTTGCCGAAAAGATGTTCAATCCGCGGCTTGGCATCGTGGGCGGGATCTCGATCCTCGGCACAAGCGGCATCGTCGAACCGATGAGCGAGGACGCGCTGATCGACAGTATCGTACTGGAGGTCCGTCAGCGCAGAGCGCTCGGCGATATGCGGCTTGTGCTCACGCCCGGCAACTACGGTGCGGACTTTCTGAAGGAGCGGTACGGCATTGCGGACGAGCGGATCGTGAAATGCTCAAACTACGTCGGCGACGCGCTGCAAGCTGCGATCGAAGCGGGATTTTCCGAGGTTTTGCTCTGCGGACACATCGGCAAATTTGTCAAGCTGTCCGGCGGGATCTTCAATACGCATTCAAAGCTCGGCGATCACCGCGCGGAGCTCATCGCAGCGGCGACAAAGGCGGCGGGCGCGGACGAAGAAACGCAGAAGACGATGTTCGACTGCGTGACGACCGACGAAATGCTGCGGATTTTAGAGGAAAAAGGACTGCTTTCGGGCACGATGACCCAACTGAACAAGCGCATCGACGCCGCGCTTTCAAAGCGCTTTCAGGGACTTTCGATCGGCGTGATCGTATTCACGACCGGAAACCGCGAGCTGTTCCGAAATGAAACGGCGCGCGCGTGGATCCAAACAGCGGAAAAGGAGACAGGGGCATGATTCATTTTGTGGGAGCGGGCTGCGGCGCGGCAGACCTTATCACGGTGCGCGGACAGCGGCTATTAAGAGAGGCGGACGTTATCATCTATGCCGGTTCGCTGGTGAACCCGGCGCTTCTGGACGATGCAAAGGAGAGCGCAAAGATTTATAACAGCGCGGAAATGACGCTGGAAGAGGTCCTTTCCGTCATGTTCGACGCGGAACGGCAGGGGCTTATGACCGTGCGCCTGCACACCGGCGATCCGTGCCTGTACGGCGCGATCCGCGAGCAGATGGACGCGCTCGAAAAACAGGGGATCGCCTACGACTATACGCCCGGCGTCAGCTCGTTCTGCGGCGCGGCGGCGGCGCTCAACATGGAATACACGCTGCCGGACGTTTCGCAGAGCGTCGTCATCACGCGCATGGCGGGCAGAACGCCGGTGCCCGAGCGCGAAAGCGTCCGTGCATTTGCTGCGCATAAGGCGACGATGGTGCTGTTTTTAAGCACAGGACTCCTTGAAAAGACGCAGGCGGAATTGATTGCGGGCGGCTACGAACCCGACACACCTGCGGCGATCGTCTATAAGGCGACCTGGCCGGACGAGCGGACGTATCTTTGCACTGTCTCAACGCTTGCTGCCTGCGCAAAGAAAAATGAAGTGAAAAAGACCGCGCTCATTATCGTGGGCGACACGGTATGTCAGAGCGGCTATGCGCGCTCGGAGCTTTACAACCCGGCGTTTTCGACCGAATTCCGACCGGCGAAGGAGTAACGAATGGAGATTTGGATCGTTTCCTATACCGCGCACGGACGCGACACGGCGGAGCGCGTCGCGGATGCGCTCGAACAGGCGGGGCATGACTGCCGCCGCTTCGCGCTGCCGAAGTTTCTGAAGGCGGGCGACGAACCGCTTTTGGTATCCGCCGCGCAATGGGCGGGGGACGGCTTCGCGCGCGCCGACGCGCTGATCTTTGTCTGCGCAAGCGGCATTGCGGTCCGTGCGATCGCGCCGTGGGTCAGGGATAAAAAGACCGATCCGGCGGTGCTGGTGCTCGACGAGAAGGGGACGTTCGCAATCCCGCTGCTTTCCGGGCACCTCGGCGGAGCGAACGCACTTGCAGACATGCTTTCGAAGGCGCTCGGCGCAACACCGGTGATCACGACCGCGACCGACATCAACGAGTTGTTTGCGGTGGATGTGTTCGCAAAGCAAAACCGCCTGTTCATCACGAACATGGAACTTGCAAAGCTGGTCTCCGCGGCGCTCCTTAACGGCGAACCGGTGGGGCTTTCGTCCGATCTTCCGGTTTCCGGCACACTTCCGGCGGGACTGACGACGGGGAATGCAAAAATCGGCGTTTGCGTTTCGCGCGAACACAAGACGCCGTACGAAACAACGCTTTGGCTGATCCCGCAGCGCTTCGCGCTCGGCGCGGGCTGCCGACGGGGGAAGGACCCGGAGGCGTTCGACGCGTTTGTCCGGCGCGAACTTTCGGCGCACGGCGTTTCGGCTTCGGAGCTTTCCTGCATCGCAAGCATCGATCTCAAAAAGGACGAACCGGCGCTTCTGGCGTTTGCAGGAGCGAACGGACTGCCGTTTTTCACGTATTCCGCGAACGAACTGAACGCGGTGCCGGGGACGTTTTCCGGCTCGGCGTTTGTAAAGGAAACGACCGGAGTGGACTGCGTTTCGGAACGCGCGGCGGTCAAAGCGTCGCAGGGCGAACTGGCGGTAAAGAAGATCGCGGAGGACGGCATGACCTTCGCGCTTGCCCGATCAAAGGAGGGGATCTCGTTTGCATAAGCTTTTCGTGGTGGGGCTCGGTCCCGGCGGTGCGGACGGCATGACGTTCCGTGCGCAGAATGTTTTACGTGCGAGCGACGTGATCGTGGGCTACACGGTCTATATCGATCTCGTTCGCGCGGATTTTCCGGACAAGGAATTTCTTTCGACACCGATGCGAAAGGAGGTCGACCGCGTGCGGCTTGCGCTGGAAACCGCGGCGCAGGGCAGGACCGTTGCGCTCATTTGCAGCGGCGACGCGGGCGTGTACGGCATGAGCGGGCTTTGTGAAGAACTCCTGCCGCAATATCCGGGCGTTGAACTCGAGACCGTTCCGGGCGTTTCCGCGGTGCTTTCTGGCGCGGCGATTTTAGGCGCGCCGCTGATGCACGATTTTGCGGTGATTTCGCTTTCCGATCTTCTGACCCCGTGGGAGAAGATCGAAACGCGGCTGCTTGCAGCGGCGGAAGCGGACTTTGTCATCTGTCTCTATAATCCGTCGAGCCATAAGCGGCACGACTATTTGCAGCGCGCCTGCGATCTCATCCTCCGGTTCGCCTCGCCCGAAACCGTCTGCGGCATTGCAAGGAACATCGGCAGAGAGGGCGAGTCAACGCAGGTTCTGACGCTTGAAAAACTCCGGGACACGGAGGTCGACATGTTCTCCACCGTGTTCATCGGCAATTCCCAGACGAAGAATATCAACGGAAAAATGGTGACCCCGAGAGGATACCTGTATGAATAACATTCTTTTGTTTGCGGGCACGACCGAGGGTCGGCATATTGCGAAAGCGCTCAAAGATCAGCCCGTTTCCGTCACGGTCAGCGTTGCCACGGAGTACGGCGAAACGCTGATCGCGCCAGCCGAAAACGTTTCGGTGCTGCACGGCAGAAAGAACGCGGAGGAGATCGAAGCGTTGATCCGTAAGACGCAGGCGCAGCTTCTGATCGACGCAACGCACCCGTATGCCGCCGAGATCACAAAGACGCTCAAAGCCGTCGCCGAAAAAACCGGCACGGAGTATCTTCGCGTGCTGCGCGCATCGGAGCAGGCGGACGGCTGCGTATTTGTCGACGACACCGACGCGGCGATCGCGTATCTGAATACGTTAGAGGGCAACGTGCTTTTAACCGTCGGCAGCAAGGAGCTTTCTTGCTATACGGCGGTCAAGGAGTTTGAAACGCGGCTGTTCGCCCGCATCCTGCCGGTCAAAGAATCGACCGACGCAGCGTTTGCGCTCGGGTTTTCGGGCAAGCATCTCATCTGCATGCAGGGACCGTTTTCCGAGGAGCTGAACGAGGCGATGATCCGTGCGATCGACGCAAAGATCCTCGTCACAAAGGACACCGGCGCGTCCGGCGGCTTCGCGGAAAAGATTCGTGCGGCAAGGGCCTGCGGCGCGACGCCCGTGGTGATCCGACGTCCGGACGAGGAAACAGGCGTATCCGAAACGGAATGCCTCGCGCGGCTTTCGGAACGGTTCGGGATCCGCTTGAAAAAACAGATCACGGTGATCGGCATCGGTATGGACGGCGATCGGACGCTGACCGTCGACGCCGTACGCGCCTGCGAACAGGCGGAATTGATTATCGGCGCAAAGCGCGTGACCGACACGCTGAACCGTTTTCATAAACCGGTCGAACTTGCGATCGCGCCGAAGGAGATCGAAACGATCCTACGCAGTACGGACGCAAGCCGCATTGTCGTTGCCATGTCGGGGGACACCGGCTTTTTCAGCGGTGCAAAGAAGCTGCTGCCGCTGATTCGGGACCTGAATCCGACGGTTCTGCCCGGCATATCATCGGTCTCGTATCTTGCGGCAAAACTCGGCGTGCCGTATCACGACGCGGCGCTTGTGTCCGCGCACGGCCGCACGGTCAATCTGCCCGCAAAGGTCAGAACGCACGTCCGCACGTTTGTGCTGGTCGGCGGGGAGCACGGTGTGAAGGATCAGCTTGCATTGCTGTGCGAAACCGGATTCAAAAGCGTGCAGGTCGCCATCGGCACCGATCTCGGCAGCGCGGACGAAACGATCGAGCGCGGCACGGCGGAGCAGCTTGCTGAACGCGATTTCTCCCCGCTTGCGATCCTTTGCATCGAGAATCCAAACGCCGAGAGCGCGGTCGTCGCGCACGGCAGAG
>JAEEGL016242678.1_pt1 | contig 11446 bp, 9 predicted proteins | sample 9134231 | NCBI WGS metagenome assembly JAEEGL01 (sample SAMN16246548, study PRJNA631951) | gut metagenome | biome: gut microbiome; feature: rumen; material: fiber-attached | host: Bos | place: Iran: Karaj | collected 2018-10
ATCACAATGACCACGCAAAGCGGCATGGTCTCTGTCCGCTCCGACAGCACAGGCGAAACCATGTCCTCCCCATGGGACGACGACAAGAAGATCGAGCGCATCATCCACGAAGTCAACTTCGGCGCCTTCCGCGAAAAAAGGAGCGCGTAACGATGTATGTCACGACTTATCGAGAGCTCATGCTAATTCTTCGGGAAAAGCCGAGGATCGAGGTCATAACCCACCGGAATCCAGCCCACGTCGGGGAGATCCGCCGCGTGACGGTCGTGGAAAGCGCGAGCTTTTACAGCGTGATCGACGGTCAGCCGGAGCATCCTGTCAGCCGCCGAAACAAATGCCTGGGTACGGACACTTGGCTGGGCCACACCTCCTATGTGTCCTTCAAGGACAACATCTGTACGGTCAAAAACATTCAAGAGGTTAGGGAGCGCAAGAAAGATCCCGCGGATTTTATTGCGTTCCGCGTATTGGAGGACAGGTAAATGGAGCAGTTAGGCAACCTCATGATCCTATGCGCGCAGCGGAGAGACGCCGTTTTGTGGATGCAGGAGGGTGCCGTCCACGTCTGCGTGGGAAACGGCGCGCTGAGCAAGGTGTTTTCCGCGCGCAACGAAGATGAAACCATGATCAGAAAGATCATCAACGAACTGAAGACCGGCGCGTATGCCCCGAGCGGCTGCGCGCGGCGGAAGGAGGCCGCGTAATGGAACAGAAAACCGACATTCAGAAGGTGCAGGAGCTGACCGCAAGGCTCAATCAGTACCGCGACGAGTATTACAACAAAAACGCCCCGTCCGTCACGGACGAGGTGTACGACAGGCTTTTCGACGAGTTAAAGCGTCTGGAGGAGTTTTCGGGCTATCAGACGTTCGATTCCCCGACGCGGACGGTCGGCTATACCGCCGTGAGCGCGCTCGAAAAGACAAAGCACGAGATCCCGCTGCTTTCTCTGGATAAGACAAAGCAGGTGGACGAGCTGCTGCGGTTCATCAACGGTCAGCCCATCATGCTCATGCTCAAGCTGGACGGTCTGACGGTCAAGTTGACCTACGACCACGGCGAGCTGCAGGAGGCGGCGACCCGCGGCAACGGCGACGAAGGCGAGATCATCACCCACAACGCCGCCGGCATCATCGGCATTCCCGCCAAGATCCCGCATCAGGAGCGTCTTGTGCTCGCGGGCGAGGCGTTCATCCGCCCAAGCGACTTTGAACGGCTGAAGGGCAGCCTGCTCGACAGCAACGGCGAGCCGTATAAGAACGGGCGCAACCTCGCGGCCGGCTCCGTCCGGCTGCTGGACGCCGCCGTTTGCAAGCAGCGCAGCGTCACGTTTATGGCGTTCAACGTCGTCGAGGGGCTGGACGAGTGCGAAGATCTATCGGACAAGCTCTATGTCCTGAACGTGTACGGTGTGCCGGTCTGTCCGCACCTTGTCAGCAAATGCGCCATCACAAAGGCGGATCTGGAAACGGCGATCGGTCAGCTGCGGGATTTCGCACAGAAAAGCGACATTCCCATCGACGGCATCGTTGCCAAGTACAACAACGTCGCCTATGGTAAGGCGCAGGGGCGCACGGGGCATCACTACAAGGACGGCCTCGCTTTCAAGTTTGAAGACGACCTCTTTGAAACAAAGCTCATGTGCGTGGAGTGGAATCCCTCGCGTACCGGCGAGATCACGCCCGTCGCCATCTTTGATACGGTCAACATCGACGGCTGCGCCGTCAGCCGCGCCAGTCTCCACAATCTTTCCTTTATGGAGGAGCTGGAGCTGATGCCGGGCGACCGTATCCTTGTCAGCAAGCGGAACATGATCATCCCGCACATCGAGGACAACCTTGACCGCGGCGGGTTCGACCTGAGCCGGGTCGTGCCAAGCTCCTGCCCGTGCTGCGGGATGCCGACACGCATCCATGTCAGCGCGGCGAACGGAAGCACGACCAAAACGCTCTACTGCGACAACGCCGCCTGTCCCACACGCTATCTGCGGCAGTTTGTCCACTTTACGGGCGAAAAAGCCATGAATATCGAGGGGCTGTCAGAGGGCAAGCTGGAAAAGCTGCTCGGCTGGGGGTTTCTCCGCAGCTTCACCGACATTTACCGTCTCGACGAGCACAAGAGCGACATCGTGGCGCTGGACGGCTTCGGCGAAAAGTCCTGGCAAAACCTGTGGGCCGCGACCCAGCGCAGCCGCGAGACCACATTTGAACGTTATCTTTGCGCGATGGACATTCCAATGGTTGGAAGCACCGCGAGCCGAGCTCTGGCAAAACACTTCCATTCGAGCCTCGATGAGTTCGAGAACGCGATCATGGAGAACTATGATTTCGACCAGCTTCCCGACTTCGGCGCAACGATCTCCAAGAACATCCACGATTGGTTCCAGTCCGAAGAGCATTGGCTTTTCTGGACGGAGCTGCGCGAATGGGTGCATATCGCCCCGCCGGAGGAGCAGCAGAGCACTCCCGCGGCGGCAGGCAGCCCGTTCGCGGGCAAGACCATCGTGGTAACAGGCAAGATCGAGCCGTATTCCCGCAATGAGATGAACAGCTACATCGAATCGCTGGGAGCGGTCGCCGGTAGCTCGGTCACGATCAAGACCAACTACCTTGTCTGCGGCGAGAAGGCCGGAAGCAAACTTGATAAGGCGCGTTCACTGGGTATCCCGGTGCTGACGCCGGGCGAGTTCTTTGCTATGGCGCAGGCGTCGTAAAAACATCTCAGCGCATGGAATGAGGGTGTTTCCTTCGTTCCATGCGCTGGCAGCTTAAAAAGGAGCGTATCTAAAGCACAAAGAAACGCCTTGCATTTTCTTCTTCATTCGATATAATACTAGCGAGGGGGTGTTTTTGATGGAAAACATGATGACCGTGAGCTTTGATGTACCGGCAGAGCTCGGCAGGCTGATCACATCAGCGCCATCCCACGGAGCATTTGAGCGAAACGCGATGCTTCTGTATCCGTTCATTCAGAATTTGACGATCTCACACGGAAGGGCTGCCGAGATACTCGGCGTTCATAAGCTGGATCTGATCGCGTTTTACGGAAAGCTCGGGCTTCCTTACCTTGATTTGAGCGAAGATGAGTTGAAAGCCGAAAGAGCGGTCTACCGTCGGGCGAAAGGCAGCGCGTCATGATCGTCGTATCAGATACCACGCCGCTTATTGCGCTGATGAAAGCGTCGCAGTTGGAACTGCTGCAAAAGCTGTTTGGAAAGATCCTGATACCGCAAGCGGTTTATCAAGAGCTCACTTCCAACGAAGCTTTTCAAGAAGAAGCTGCTGCGATCAGAAATTGTCCGTTTCTGGAGGTCGTTTCGATTTCAGACGGCAGGGTCGTGGATATCCTGCGGCGCGCGACCGGGCTTGACCTTGGCGAGAGCGAGGCAATCATATATGCCGAGAGCAGCTCGGCCGACGTCCTGCTGATAGACGAACGTAAGGGCCGTCAAGTCGCTATCTCAATGGGGCTGCCCGTTATGGGCTCCATCGGCGTGCTGAGCGAAGCACACGCATCCGGCCTGCTGACTGCCGAGGCGTTCCGCATCGCCATTGAAAAGATGCAGGATGCAGGGATCAGGCTCAGCGAGCGTCTGATTCAAAGCGTTCTGGATGGATTGCAAAGTGAAACTGAATAGCAGTCACACATTTGGCCTCTGCCCTCACCGGCAGAGGCCTTTTTAATCATTACGCACATAATGCGTTGAAAAAGGCGTATTGCGTCCGTATAACAGATCAAGGAGGCGAAAGCTATATGTTAATTGCAATCGACCATGGAAACAAATGCGTGAAGATCTGCGACGGCGAGGCGTTCACCGCGGGTCTTCTGGAGAGCGACGTCCGCCCGTTTGGGGCCGATGTGCTTCAGTATAAGGGCAAGTTCTATCAGCTCTCCGACCAGCGCATCCCGTATCATCGGAACAAGGCGGAGGACGAGCGGTACTTCGTGCTCACGCTGTTCGCGATCGCCCGCGAGATCGAGGCGACGGGCAGCTATCATCCCGGCACATTCACGGTGCAGCTTGCCGTGGGGCTGCCGCCCGCGCACTATGGCTCGCAGCGGGAGCAGTTCACCGGCTTCTTTCTGAACCGCGGCCCCATCCACTTCGAGTATCGGGATAAGCGGTACACCGTTCTGATCAACGAGGCGGTCTGCTATCCGCAGTCTTACGCCGCTGCGATCACGATGTTCCAGACGCTCAAGACGATCCCGCGCGCCCTGATCCTCGATATTGGCGGCGTTACGGCGGATTACATCCAGATCAAGAACGGCGGCGGGGATATGTCCGTGTCCGACTCGCTGGAGAGCGGCGTCATTATGATGTATAACAAGATCACCTCCCGCGTTCGCGCAGAGCACGACATTATCCTCTCGGAGCCGGAGATCGACGCCATTCTGCTCGGTCAGCCGGTCCAGACACCGCCCGAGGTCGTCAAGCTGACCGAACGGCTGGCGCAGGAGTTCATTTCGGACCTGCTCAGCGCCCTTCGTGAGCGGCAGCTGGAGCTTCGCTCGGGGCATATCGTGTTTGTCGGCGGCGGTTCTATCCTGTTGCGAAGGCAGATCGAGGCGTCCGGCAAGGTGGCGAACCCTATCTTTGTCGAGGATATCCGTGCCAACGCGAGGGGCTACGCCCTGCTTTACCGGCTCGGGCAGAAATAAGGTGGCGTCATGGAGAACAAAAAGCATCCGGGTCGGTTTACGATCCTGTTTGACCTCGCAGACGCGCAGCAACGGGCAGCGAGCGAGGAGCTGGCGCGGCACGGACGCCGCAAGGCACGCTTCCTTGCCGACGCCATCCTATACTACACGCGCAGTCAAAGCCCGCAGAGCGGCGCGGCGGTCGATGAAGCGACGCTTATGCGCTGTGTCGCCGCCGCAATGGAGCGGGTACAGCGCGGCGAACCCGGGCTGGGCGATGTGCCGGCTGCGGAATCGGAGCCGGCTGCGCCTGCCGCGGTCTCCGAGTTCTCTCCGTGGAGCAGTGAGGATATTTCCGTGATTGCCGGAACGCTGTCGGCGTTCCAAAAGTGAAGATGCAAGCAGGGCGCAGGCTGCCATAGTCCGCGCCCTGCTTGTCCATTTCAAAATCCGTGCGGCGTTATTGCTCCGTCACTTCGGGGCTTTTGAACTGCAGGATCGCACGCAGCGTTTCCTCGCACAGCTCACTGTAAAGCTCCTGGTCAAGCACGCCGTCCACCTTCGCTTCGCGTTCAAGAAGCGGGGCGTACAGCTTGAGCATCTGGGCGCACGCTATCCGGTCGCCGCATTGTGCGGCATGAAGCAAGTCTCTAAAATCCATCGTTCGTTCCTTCTTACTCTTTCATCATGTCGCGCAGCTTGCCGATCACGCGGTAGTAGGCGCTCGCCGTCCCCTTGTAGGTCATGCCGAGAACGCCGCCGATCTCGTCAAAGCTACGTTCTTCCAGCACCCGCGCCGTCAGTATGTACCGTTCACGTTCGTCCAATGCCGCAAATGCCCGCACAAGGCGGTCGTTGTGCCATGTGACCGGGTCGCTACCGCAGATCTTCGCCGGATCGCACTCTTCGGGGCCGCTCACGTCAAAGGTGTCAAAGTCCGTGCCGATCTCGTGCAGCTCCCGCCTGGCGCGCTTTGCGAGGATGTCCCGCCGCTTCCGCTCCACCCTAATCTTCAGATAGGCGGTAAAGGCATTTCTTGTGATATTGTCGATTCCGCAGCCATCGTTGCGAAATTGCATGATCGTGTACCTCCGTTCTGAATTTTTGGAAATCCAGAACGAAGGGGCGGGGCGCGCGGGAGGTGCCAAAAGCCGCTATAATGTTTGGTGAAAACGCCGAAATTTACATTTCCAGCCATTCCCCGACGAGAAGGCCGAAAATCGGCTGACAGAAAACGACTGCCCTTGACGCTATTCCCTAAAATTTGATAGGGAACACCGTCGAGGGCAGTCGAAAAATTTAAGGGCGCGGAAATCCTGATGGACTTCCGCGCCCCGTGATTGGGCGGTATTGACTTTTTCCTTTCTCGCCCCTCCCCGTGGGGAGGGGCTATTATGGGTTGGATCAATCACATCGCCTGTTTCATTTATCCCCGCAGCCAGCGCCTCCGTCGCATGGGGCGGGGATCGTAGATTTGTTCAGTTTGCCACGTTCTCGCAGAACCGCTCGATAATGGCCGCAATCTGGCCGCGCGTCGCCGTGCCCTGCGGGTCGAGGATGACGTTGCCGCTTTCGTCTGTCGTGCCGTTGATGAGGCCGACACCAACCGCCCACGCAAGCGCCTGCTGCGCGTAGCCGTCCACGCTGCCCGCGTCCGGGAAGCCCGCAATGCTGCCGCTCACGCTTACGTCGTAGCCCTTGTACTGCGCGTAGTTGTAGAGCATGACCGCGAGATCCTCGCGGGAAACGGGATCATTCGCGCCGAAGCTCTCGCCCTTGCCGTGCGCGACGTCGTTTTCAACCGCCCACGTCACACTCTCGGCGAACCAATCGTCCGCATGTACGTCAAGGAACTCAATGAGGTCTGCGGGAGCTTCCGCGCCGTCGAGGTTCATCAGAAGCTGCGTGATCTGCCCGCGGCTCGCTTCCGCGTCCGCGTGGAACTCGCCGTTGCCGACGCCGTTCATCACCTCATGGCTCGTCGCCCACGCGATGTTATCCGCGTACCACTCGTCGCCCTTGACGTCCTTCATCGGCTCGGTGTTGTCGACGATCTTGACCGTCGCGCCGGCGTCCAGCGTCAGCACGACGCCCTCGTCGCTCGTGGTCGAGGTCTTGACGATCTCCTCCGTGCCGTCCTCATGGACGATGACCGCAACGGTTCCGGGCTTCACGCCCTCGACGGGTATCTCGACCTTGATGCTCTCCGCGTCCTTCGGGACGGTGATCTCGACTGTCGTTGCCTCCGCCGCGCTCTGCGCCGCCGTAACCGTGACGGGAATCGTCACAGCGTCGCCTGACTTCTCCGCGTTTTCCACGGCGCTTTCGCTGATCTTCGCCTCGACGGAAACGACCTTGCCGCTCTCGTCGCTCACCACCTTGCCCGTGTTGCCGTCCGTTGTGACCGTTGCCTTTTCGGTGGTGACGACGGTGGTTTTGTTGCCCGCCGCGTCCGTTGTGACCGCCGTGTTGGTGGTGGTCGTGGTCTTGGTGCCGTCAGCGGCGGTCTCAATCGTTCCCTTGCTCTCGGTGATGGTCGTTTCCGTGACCTTGCCGCTCTCGTCCTTGACCGTTTCGGTGGTCTTGCTCTCTACCGTGCCGTTGCCGCTCTTATCGAGGGTTTCCTTCGCCTCGGTCTTGGTTTCGGTGGTGGTTTTGGAGCCGTCCGCTGCCGTGGTGGTGGCAGTTTGCGTCGCCGTGGTCGCCGCCGTGGTCGTGCCGTCCGTGTTGGTTTTGGTGGTAGTTGTGGACTCCCCTTTTATCTCGGTCTTGCTGCCGTCCTCGCCGTTTTTTGTCGCCGTTTCGGTGGTCTTGGCAACGGTCGAGCCGTCCGAGTTTGTCGTGGTTGTGGTTGTTTTGGTATCATTAGTGCTGGTGGCATCCGGATTTGAAGTGTTGTCTTCCGTGGTGGTTGTGGTTGTTGTTGTGGTCGCGGCAGAGCTGTTGCCATTGCCGTCGCCACTTGATCCGCTCGGTGTTGGGGCGGGTGTTGGCGTCGTGCGTGTGTAGGTCGCGGATGCGACCGCGCTGTCAGCCATGCCAGCCTTGACCGCGATTGCCTTTACCGTCGTGGTCACGGAGATTGTAAACGACCCGTTGTACCGTGTGCTTGCTGCCGTGGGTATACTGCCGTCCGTGGTGTAATAAATCGTTGCACCCGCCGTTTCGCAGGTAATGGTAATGCTCTTGCTGCCCGTGAAGCTGCCTGCCTTGGGGAGCACGGGCGTCTTGACCGCTTCCACGCTGATGGTTGCGGTGACGCTCGCCTCGTCAACATCTTCATAATTGTCGCCGCCGACTACCCTATAGTAGATGGTGTAGTATCCTGCTTCCGTCGCTGTGGGGATCGTCGTATCATACGCTCCGTTGTCCAGCTTGTACTGGAGCGTACCGCCCGTGGTCGATCCCGCGCTGATAAGCTCCTGCGCGGTGCCTGTGTAAACCAGCGATTTCGGTGTGGGCGCAGTCACTTGAGGCGTCGCCTTATTGACCGTCAGCGTATAGCTCGCGGTTGCCTCTGCATAGGTGCTTGTTTCGGCGGCGGTCGCCGCGATGGTCGCCGTACCTGCCTTGAGGATATGCACCTTGCCCGTACCATCCACGGTGGCGACGTCCGTTCCGCTCGTGACCGCATAGCTTACGGTCGTCTGCGCGCCCGTTGCGGTCACGGTAAAGTCTGCGTCGCCGTAGGTCTTGGTCTGCGTGGGGGACGCAAAGGAAAGCGTCTGCGTCGTCTTGTCGGTGATCGTCACGGTGATGGGCGTTGCGGTAAGCGCCTCATAGTTGCCGTCTGCCGCAACGGTCACGTTCACGGTCACGCTGCCCGTGCTTGTTCCAGAGGTGAATACGCCCGTGCTCTCATTTACGGTGCAGCCGTTCGCCTCGCCGCTGATCGCGTAGTTCACCGTGCCGGTCGCGCCGTTGAGAGTGACGTTTGCGGACAAATCGACCGTCTTGCCGCCTTTTGTAACGGACGCCGTACCTGTCACCGTCGCCGGATTTGCCGCCTTATTGACCGTGACCGCGACATTGCAGGCTGCACTTTCGTAATTGGCGCTATCCGTCGGGGTAAAGGTCACTTCAAAAGTGCTTCCGCTCTGAGCCACGGTTGGCGCGGTGCTGCTGATCGTCCACGCAAACGTACCCGCTACAGACGCTGTACCGCCCGTGAGGGTGCTGTTTGCAAGCGTCTGTCCATAGGTGATCGCGCTTGCCGTGGGCGCGGTTGTGATGGTGGGCGTTGCCTTATTGACCGTGACCGCGACATTGCAAGTCGCGCTTTCGTAGTTGTCGCTATCCGTCGGGGTAAAGGTCACTTCAAAAGTGGTTCCGCTCTGAGCCACGGTCGGCGCGGTGCTGCCGGGCGTCCACGCAAACGTACCCTCTACAGACGCTGCGCCGCCCGTGAGGGTGCTGTTTGCGAGCGTCTGTCCGTAGGTGATCGCGCTTGCCGTAGGCGCGGTGGTGATGGTGGGCACTGCCTTGTTGACCGTCAGCGCGAGCGTCGCCGTGCCTGTGGTGGTGTCGGAGCTGTAGGTCGCGGTGATGGTGACGGACATTGTGCTTGCCGCTTTGATCGTGACTTTGCCCGTGTTATCGACTTCCGCAACAGCCGTATTGCTGCTCTCCCACGTCCAGCCGCCGTTCGTGCCCGGGTTCGTGACCGTGCCGGTCAGCGTAAACGCCGCGTCGCCGTAGGTCTTGGTAAGAGCATCGCCCGCGGTGATGCTCGCGCCCGCGTCGGTCTTGTTGACCAGCGTGATGACCACATTGACCGTGGAATCGGCGTAGTTCGTGGAGCTGATCGTCACGGGCAGGGTGATGGTGTTGCCCGCCGCGCCGCCGGAGAGGGTCGCAGTTACATTTCCGCTGGCATCCACCGCGAAATTAGAAACGGTCACGCTGCCGGTCTTGGTTGCCGTTCCTGCCGAGTAGGTCAGAGCCCCAGCATCGTCCGGCATCTTTCCGGCCACGGAAGCGGAGACGGAGTCCGAAGTATAAAACAGGCTCTGCGTCACGTCCGCAATCGTCAGGGCCGCGGCTTTGCCGATGGAGAAGGTCGTGGTTTTCGCGGCGGGCAGCTTATAGTTGCCCGCCTTATCGCCGGTCAAGCCGCTTGCCGTAGCGGTATAGCCCGTTCCGGCGTTGGTCTGCTCGCCGCTGACGGTGACGGTGATCGTGTCGCCGTTCACCGTCTCCGTCGCCGTTGCGGTGGGAGCCTGCGCCGTGCCGTTGAAGGTCAGCGTCGTGCTGTTCCACGTCAGGCCGACTTCCTTTTGCTCGACGGTCAGCGTCCCGGCGACGAAGCTGATCTCGTAGTTTGCGGCGGTCAGGCCCTTCGGTGTGATCGTATAGCTGCCCACGTCGCCGTACTGCGTATAGCTGTAGTCATAGCCCAGCGTGCCGTTCAGGACCGTGCTCGTTTCACTGTTCACGAAGCCGTCATAGGTCACACCGTCGTTGGTCGGCTCGTCGCCGTAGGTAATGGTCTTGTTGTTCGCCGTGACGGTCAGCGGGGCTTTGCCGATGGTGACGCTGATCTGCGCCGCGTCGCCTGCTTCATAATTTCCGTCCGCCGCCGCGCGATAATAAACCGTGTAGGTGTTCGCGTTTGTTTCCTTCGGGACGGTGGAGTTGTAATCCGTGCCGTCCGTGCTGTACTCCAGCGAAGTATCGGCTTCGCCGCCCGTCAGCAGATCTGCCGCTGTGCCGTCGTAAGTTCGATTGTTCGCCGTTGGCGCAGTTGTGACCTTAGCCTTGATCTTCGTGACGGTCAGAACGCCGTTTGCGGGAGTGATGGCATAGTTGCTCGTCACATCGTTGTTGTCCGCATCTTTGACAACAATGCCGCTCGGCGTGATGGTTCCGCTCGTTGTCGTGTTCGCGGTGTTGCTCGCCGTCAGCGTGACCTCGGAAATGCTGTGTCCGCTGACAAGCGTGCCGCTCGTCACGCTCACTTTGTCCGTCCCCGTGGCAATTTCACCGCCCAGCTTCACGCTCTGATTCGCCGCTGTGATGGTGATGGGGCGTGCCGTGATGTTTGCCGTTACGCTTGTGGGCTGCGCAGAGAGCGTATAGTTGCCCGCTTTCCCGCCGGAGAGAGAATAGCCGCTGAACGTCACCGTCTTGCCCGTGCCGACGTTGGCGTTGTCGAACGCCGCCGTGCCTGCCGTGACGGTTACATCGTCGCTGCCAACCTTGCCTTCAATCGTTCCCCCCGTAGTGGTTGCCGTAGCCGTACCGTCGTAGACCTTTTCTTGAGCGCCGAGGCCGGTGATGGTGACGGACTTCGGCGCAATGGTATAGCTGACGCTTGCCGTAGCCGCATTCTCACCCGTGCCCAGCGTGATGCTGGCGGTGTAAGTGCCCGCGGCCTTTGGCGTGCCGGTGAAGGACGTATCGTCAGTCTTGGAGTAAGTGATGGTCGGCGTACCCAAAACAGCAGTATCGCCGGTGACTGTCGCCGCTTTTGCTGTGCCGTCGTAGGTCAGGCTTGTCGGGGCCGCAATTGTCAGCGTGGCCTGGCTGTTCGTCAGCGGGCAACTCGCCGCGCTACACGTTGCCGTGATGGTCGCGCCGTTGGCTGCGTAGGTGAAGCTGTGGGTATGCGTGGTTCCCTCCCCGGACACAATCGTTCTATTGTCTGCAATGTTGGTGGCAACTACCGCCGCCCCGGTATCGCTGTACTTGAACGCCTTGCTCAACGTCGGTGAGGATGGATAGCTGCTCGCGGTGATGCTCACCGTGTCGGTATAAGTAAACGTTACCGTGCCGTCCGTGGTTGCTTTGTTCGTCCCGTCGATTG
>JAEEGL017333281.1_pt1 | contig 11446 bp, 5 predicted proteins | sample 9134231 | NCBI WGS metagenome assembly JAEEGL01 (sample SAMN16246548, study PRJNA631951) | gut metagenome | biome: gut microbiome; feature: rumen; material: fiber-attached | host: Bos | place: Iran: Karaj | collected 2018-10
ATCGCGCTGGTAAAGGTCAACTGGAACCCACGGCTCCTCGTCTGCGCCGATTTTGCGTTTTTCCACAGGCTTGGAGTTTGGGTTCGGGGGAGCGTTTGGAATTTCATCACCAGTGACATATCTTTCATTGGCGGCGTCTATTCTTGCATCTAGTTCAGCTTCGTTGAGCATTACTGTGTTCCTCCAAATATCTCATACATATATTGTTTAGCTTTAAACGGATTACTAATCAATAGGTAGTCTTCCAATACATCGCGCGTTGCTGAGCTTCCTAAGATAGAATCAGCCCCATACCTCGAGAAGAGCGGATAAAGCTGCTTCACGATATTCTTGTTCCACTCGGCCGATATCTCTTTGCGCTCCGCTTTATCCTTGGCCGAGTAATATGCCGTCCATTTGTCTGACGGGCTAATCTCTGCGCTCCTCATTGCGCTTCGCACCATAGCCGTGAACTGGTCAGATGCTCCATACACCTCATTATTCATCATCTCAATCTGGTATGGAGTAAATACCTTGAACTGGTATTCGCCAGTTGTCTTATCGAAGTACCCAGAACCTAAGATGTTCTGACCCGCATAATCCTCCGGGAAACCCATATCGATGTATGTATGAATTGCGGCAGCCCTAGAATCATAATATAAGTCGGTCTGAAGTTGCCTGGCATATTCGGTATTGTTGTTCGAGTACCCAGTAGGCATCGTAAGCAGTGAGACAATCTCGGCAGCTCTAGTGCGCGTATATTGGTCTGGGTAGCGCTCTTTCATATTGCTAGCAATGCTCAACACATAGCGAGAGAACTCATCCATCTTTTCGTTATAAGTCCTCAGCGCACCCTCACGTTTAGATTCTGGAGTATTAGAATTACGGATAGCGCTTAATGCTTTCGTGAAAACATCGTCATTCAGCATCGCTTCGCGCTTTTCGTAGGCTTTGTTGATGGCGTTACGCCATTCAGACTTCGCAACATCATAATTGGAACCACCGTCGATAGGTTTTTGTACCTGGTCAGCCAGCCAGTTAAAAGTACTAGCTGGGGTGGTGCTACCAGACATGATGCCTACAAATCCATCTAACACTGAAATAGTTGAGCGACCAAACAGAGTCTGCGTCAGCTTAAGCGCCGCTGATGCGCTCAGAGCCGGAAAAGTAGAGTGCAGCCAGTTGGCGATATCACTTTTAGTGCTATCCATAACTTGAGGGTCGCCGTTTTCATCAAGAGTCTTATAAGACGTATCAATTTTGCGCCCAGTATACGGATCGCGGCCGCTGACCGCCATGTAAATGCTTTTCGTAAGTGGGTCCATGAACGTCGACGCTGCTTTTTCCGCACCGCGACTAATATTGTTCCAAATGCCATCTTCGCCGTCCGCCAATAGGTCTGTCCCGTCAAGATCAGCGAAGCCGGAAAGATCTAGCGGCATCACACCGAGGGTGTCACTAAGCGCTAGCCTCCACCAGGAAATATCCTGGACATCTGCGGCTTTTTCGACTGCGTGGCGGAATGGGGCTAAGAATCTAGCCAGCTGCTGTGGGATAGGAAGCTGAATCTTCTCCCCCTTGTAAACAATGAATATCGAATCCTCTTTTTCATACTCGCGGATAGTCTTATACACCTCGCGGTTCCTCGGGTCACTTAGACTCTCAACGGTCATCATCATATATGGGAATACGAGGCCATTTAAGAACCGTCCGTACATTCCGGCTGGGTCTAAGGTCAGAAGCCTCATAAACGACTTGTGGCCATTAATGGCAGCCCCAAGATAAGGAACGCTGTGGATAAAGTCGTTGGCGAACATAAACGTCCTGCCGAAGTCAGTGGTGGCATCAAGCGCATAGCGAGTTGCCCAAATACGAGCGTCATATGCCGTCATGCCAGCATGGATTGCTGCGTTATATTGCGAGACGAAGACATTTTTACGCATGAACGTTTCACGGAAGTCGCCACGCGAGCTCCTCTCCATGATATCGTCAACCTTATCCATAAAGCTTCTCTGCGCCTGGCGGAATGTCGCCTTTTCGCTCGACGTCATACCCTCGCCATAAACCTTGCCGCCTTGCCCAAACATAGCATTGAGCTGCTCCTTACGGACGTCACTAAGCGCGACTTCTTCTCCAGTAGAGGAACGGAAGAACTTGGCAGTAGTCATACCGCCCATATTAGGCAACGCATTAGCACCAATAGAGCTTGCGGAGAACTCAACCGTGGCCCGTCTGAGAGCAACCTCTGCTTCTTCGCCGGTCAGGCCTTTCGTGACTGACTCTGAAAACTCCTTCCACCAGTCCTCGCCAAACTCATCTACGAGAGCTTTTTGTGTAGCTTTGTAGGTCGTGTTGACCACACCTTCAGTAATATTAGACACTACATTATTGCCAAACAACTTCTGGCCAATCTTAGTGGCCCTTACTCCCGGAACGGAATCCCAAATAAGAGCTGCGCCAACGTTCTTTACCGACCCAGCATTAAGATCGGTGAACGGGCGAGCGAAGCCCATAATAGTCGCATCCAACGGGTCACGAGACCACTGATTCATGTAGGACGGGATGTCCACGCCGGTAGTGCCAAATCGGAAGAACTGGCTCAAGCGCCCCCTAGCAGTTCGCCCCCAAGACTGGATGGCATTGCTAGCAGTCTCTTTGCTAAAGTTCGGTATTGCATTCGTCATCACCGCCGCCATTGGGTCAACTTCAAAGAATTTCACCTGGCCGTCGGCGTCAACCATCTGGACAATTCTGCTAAGGTCATACTTCAATCTGCTCGGCTGACCCTTGCCAAGTTCGACAATAGAGAAGCCACCTTTTTGCTCGATATCAGAAATGCACTTCTTAACGCTATCCCAATATTCGCCAAGATCAAGAATGTCCTCATGGCCAGTCATTTTTAGACCGCCTACGAACTCATCTAATCTATCAGTAATCCGCTGTTTAAGACCTGAGCCGAAGCTATTAGCTAAATCCCGAGCGTAAGTAGCGCCCTGTTTGGCGTTCCCGGCAGCTGTAGCTGCGCTCGTCTCCGCTAAAGACTTCGTGCCGTTCTTAGCATTGGTCAACGGTGCCGCCAGCTGCTTAGCGCTCTTCCTGTTAAGCTGGGTAAGGATGACGTATTCTTCCGCCTCCTCCAAGCTTCTAAAAGCTCCGCTCCCATTGTCTAGCAGGTTTTTAGCTAAGTCGTCAAAAGCCTTGGTACCACGGAGAGCGGCCCGCATATCTTTAACAAGCCCGGTGTAGACCTCTGTAACACTCTTTGAAAAATCTTCGCCGAGAGTCTTAATATCATTAGCCTTGAATACCGGCATCCCCTCGCCCTGAGCGGCCACCTTATTGTACTCGGTTAAGGCTTTCTCATACTTGGCCTGAGCGCCCATAAGCTTCATCTTGTCCACATATTCGCTAGCTGCAAAGCGCTGTTTCATAATTCCCGTGTATACTGCATTATCTTTAAAAGACCTGGCTTTGCCATATACTTGGTCATAAACAAAATCACGCTTGAGCATTGGAACTAGCTCGTCATTGGTGCTAAACACTTTCTTGATATTAGTAACGTTAAACGAGTAGTTCTGCTCCTTCAGCATTTTCTCTATAGTTTTTCGAGAATTCTTCGGGATGGAAGCCCACCAATCATCAAGCGTTGCTGCTCTGAGTCCTCTAATGTTAAAGGATGGGGCGACAACATCTTCTGGCATTGCGGCAATAATTGCGTCAGCGTCAGCCTCTGGCAAAGTTCGGATGAGCTTGTATTGATAATTCGCGCTAGGGGTGCCTACATCTCTTAGGTCTCCTGCAGCAGCATTGAGCTTGCTCCTAGATTCCGTAAACTTCTTATAAAAGTTCTTCTGGTTAAAGGCTGCCCCAAACGCATTTGTTTCCGTGAATTTCTCTTTTAGAATTCTATCAAAAGCCCCATTAGGTTCGAAGAATGCAGAGTTAAACTCTTTCTTAACCCCCTCAAGCCCTTTCTCGAAGAGATTTAAATCGTACTTTGTTATACCAGTGTCGGTGAATTTCGTAATACCACGGGAGGCAATCGAAGCCGAGCGGATAGTGCGAGCCATCTCCTGGGCCTGTGCGACTGCGGCCATATTACGCTGGCGATAGAACAAGGTCATGATAGGGTCGGCGAATTCAGTGTCAACGTCGCCGGGGACTAAGCGGTAAAGTCCATCGCTGGCCGACTTCCTATTAAAGAACAGTGCGTTCTTAGTATCCTTGGATGCCTTCGTCAAATCTGTGCTGAAGCCAAGCTCTGCGTCGTCTCCGAAAAGACGCCGGGTCGGGATGTAATTTATGCCGTCATCTCCCCAGCCCTGAGCACGAGCACGAAGGATACTCTTCACTTCCTCATCGGTGTAATAACCGTGGAGGATCATGTAATCGGTGTTCGCCTTAAAATAAGCTCCGGCCCTTGGCAACAATTCATCGTATGCCGCCTTTAGGTCATCGCCCAATAATTCTCCTAACTCGTCTAGCTTATCGTCTACAGCTTTAACAAAAGCGGTCAGCTTATCGACTTCCTTGCTGGAGCCATGGAAGAATTTATTTAGGATGTCCCCGTATTCCTTGCTTGTGCTCTCGAGACCGTCCAGCTGTGACAAGCGCCATTTATACTGGCCTATCTGAGAGGACCAGCTAAGATACTGGCTGCCTTCCTTTGATAAGATGCTGCCCTCTTCAAACTTCGTAAGACGGGGGTTTTCGCCTTCAAGCTTAGTCACCTTATTGCCCGCCGCCTGGAACTCTTCTAGTTTCTCCTTAGCAGCCTCGTTCATCCGCGTCTGCTCTATAGAAACGCCCTTGGTAATCATATCCATCTGGTTTTCCAGATTGGCGCGCATGATATTGGTCTTCTGATAAAGATCATAGTTTGTTTTGATATTAGAAGCCTTAGCCGTCGGAGCAGGGGCATCTGCAGCTTTTGCGATATCCTCGGCATCCTTGGCGACAGCTTCTGCCGCCTCTCCAGTTGCCTCTCCAGCCGCCTCTTTAGCGATCTCGTCTTGCATTTTTGCAACACGCTTAGCCATCTCTGGAGCTTTGCCAATTTGCAAAACGTCCACCGCCTCATTGATTGTATTGGCGATGTCTTCGCCAGTCTTGCCAAAAACACTAATACGGCTAGCCAGGTCTTGGTAATTGGCTACCATCTTTGTGAACGCAGTATTCATCATCTCTGCGCTGAGACCTTTGGTCGCACCTTGGCTAACGGATTGGATAGCCTCAGCTAATTGCTCTGGCGTCCATCTGTGCAATCGCATAGATAGCAACACTTTCGCGTTGTTCCCTGTTCTTGCGATAGCATTCACTGGCTTTTCGAGCATCAATGAAATGGCTTGGCCAGGGCTTGTCTTCTTTAAGAAGTATGATGCCCCACCACCAAGACCTTCAGCTAAGCCGTTCCATATAACATTCTCGGCTAACTTTCCCCATAAACCGTCGTCAAAGATGTTGCCGCTAGCAATAGCTTTGTTTAACAAATCTTTGTCATCAAAGTAGGTCTCTAGGATGCCCTGAGAGATGATGTTTGCACTCTTACCAAGGACCTTGAAAGCCTTACCGACCGCTTCAGCCGACATGAACTTTGACATGGTGCTCGCAACACCAGGAGCCACACTCCAAGCTGTAATTGCACCTTCAATTCCTTTGCCAATCTTGTCTAGGACGACCACGTTCTCGGTAATCTTCCATGCAATATGACCAACTTTTTCGCCAGCTACATAAGCGCCAGTGATGTTCTGCATTTCACGGCTCAACTCTTCATAAGCTGCGTTAAACTCTTGCCTACGCGCATCTAAATTATTCCCTGCGCTAGTCTCCGCATTAAAGTCAAACGCCGCGTCTATATCTCTCTTAAAGTTACTCAGCCAATCAATAACAGCGGTCTCAGAGCCTCTCGGGTCCGCCATCTCTTGGATGCCATTGGTTATCTCCCCGATAAGCCCAGCGCTAAGATATACTGGCGACAGAACAAAGTCATCTACTTCGGTCGGAATTACTCCGCAAATCCCTTCAATACCTTGCATTATCCCAGAGGTGACGCTTCCGAAAACATTTGCTGCATCTTGTGCCCATGTCTGCAAAGCCCCAACAGTGAACATTGTTGCGTTATAGGCCGCCCCGACATCTGGACGATTCTGAGATACGATATTAAACATCTGGATAGTGCGAGCCGCCTCGTCTGCATACCCCTCGTCCTCAATGTTGCTCTGGTGAGCTGCTGCCTCATCCTTATCGTCACGATCGTAGACATTATACTTGGCAAAGGCGTCCATCCAATCTTTTGCCCCATTTTGGATATTGCTAGCAGTGTTATTATCAAAGTCTTCTTTGTATACCGTCTCAAAAAAGTCCTTAGCGCTAACGGCTCGGTGCTCTTCATCCCACGACTCGAGGTCATCCCACTTATACATATCCTTAGCCCAGTTAGGGATATAAATCACACCGTTAGCATCGTAGTCGCTTTTATCATGATAATTATTAGCCGTATATACGTTCTCGTCAGAAAAATTTACGCCATATTTATTCTGAGCATCTAATTTATACTCTTTAATTTGGGTGTAAGCATTAGCATAAGCATTAGCACCATCTTGGTAACTCTTGAGAATGTCTGCCACCTTGATAGGGTCCCCACTTGTGGGGTCTACGACCGTGGAATCTGGGTTTGTGCGGTAAGCATTAATAGCGTTAAGTAATGCTTTATTTTCAGTATAGTTCTTCTTAAACGAGTCGGAGTTGGCCACCTCTCCAATTAGCCACTTCGGGCCACTAACGGTAATCGTCCCCTCGTATGGATCGATAGACACATCGGCTTTAGCCTCGCTAACAGGGATATAGTCTTCCTCGCCGCTACGGTTCGGTTTATACATCTGGCTGCCACTCTCTAAAGTATCTCGGAGCGTTCCATCATCAGGTGAAGTAAGAATCTTTGATATGTTACCTTCTTCGTCAGTAACTTTGTAATAACGCTCTGCCATCTATTTCTCCATTAATGATTCTAATCTTGCTACTTCTTTTTGCCACCTATCAATTTGTTGGGAGGCGTTATTCCACTCGTCCATAGTCCAAAGCGCTTCAAATGGATTTTTCTTATCCCAAGACGCTCGGTGCTGTTCCCAGATACGCAAATTTGCGCGTGCAGCGTCCAACTTTTGCTTTAAATCCGGGTCAGAAGCTAAATCAGCCTCAGACGCCTCGCTCACGTTCATTGGATTGCTAGACTTGTCCGGGTTAAGATTCATTTTCAACTCTTTCAAATACTCTGCCAAATCGTTGCCATTGCCACCATTACTGTTGGCATCAGATTCGCGTTTCTTCGCGGCACGATAGGCATCCTGATAGCGCTTCTGCGCTTTCGCGATTTCGTTGTTCATCAACTGGCTTAAAGCCTGAGACTGGGCCGCAGCTCTTAAGTCAGATACCATTGAGTTAGTTTGAGGGGTCTGGTAGCGAGAAGCAAAATAACCGCTTCCGCCCGTAAGCCCACCTAGTTGACTAGGTATTTTAGTGCCAAGATTTTCTGTGACCGAGATGGTTTCGTCGGTCCAATCTTGTTGGTTGTTACGCAGGTTATTAATAAAGGCGTTCTGCTCAGCGAGCGAAACCTGCGGGTTAATATACCTGCGATCATTCTCGGTGTAAGAAAAATCGTCTAAATTCATACTTCTAGTATATCTTATTGGATTTCGCCAATGTATTTTTATCTAAGCAATAAGGTCTTCGCGTCCACACCATGCCTCTCGGCCCACCGCTCAAATATGCTTGTCATATACCAGTCGCCTTTAAGCTCGTTAAAATAATACTTCGCGACCTTCAATACCTCTTCTTCATTCTCGTCATGTTCCATTAAAACAAGCAGTTGGTTTCGTGTGGTATCGAGCTTCAAACCCTGCATCTGTTCAGCGATAGCATCAATCTTAGCATTTGTACCTTCATTTATCTTTGTAACACACCATGTGCCAGCCCCAACCGCAGCCGCGGCGATAATACCGACAGAAGTGATAATGCCTGCAGTAGTCTGAACCCACTCGCTCAATTTCTTCAGGCGGCTCCTGCGCTCTTGGTCAGCTCGTTCCAGCGACGCTTTCGTGACTCGCATCGCTATCTGTTTCCGTTTAGTAGCCATGTCACGCTCCGTCTCTTATCTTCGTATATAATCCGTCGCTGCTATAGATGTAGACAGCTCCGTTTGCTTCATATTCAACAATCTTGTTGCAGTACGCACCGACAGCCGGGCGAGCCTCCGAGGACGAACTGTCATCCCCTAAAGCTGCAGGAATACTCACCTTTTCCAAACCACAGCAACACTTCTGTCTCTTGCAACAATTTGTCTCCGGGCAAGTATTCTCGACAAGAATATAATTACAATCCTTCATACCATCATTATATTATTCAAAATCAGCCGAAGGTAAAATCTCATCGGCCAAGTAATAATGCTGACCTATGCGGAGCTTATTGTTGTTCCTGATACCAAGAGCGTTGCCGTCATCGTCATTGACGATTTCCTGTCCCTCGTCGTAAGCCTCATAAAAACCACTCCCCATGTATTCTGGCAACTCTCTGAGTTCAGTCCCCTCATAATCAAATGTTGGGTATTCATCGGTAACAAACGAGTAATGCCCATCCGTGAAGTAGTAGCCGATATTATCGCCGTTATCAATGATAACTGGATGACTCACCACTCTGTCGCAATCTATATAATCTATCTGATCGAACTCAATAGGCACCCACGCTCCACCCCTATAGTCTGCTAGGTAATCCTGGAACTGGTCGATAGACGAGTAAACATGGACTGACGCCGTGTCGTCGTGGTAAAGGATGCTACGGGCATCATTGTCCTCGCCATCTACCTTCTCTTTCGCCGCCACATAGTGCCCAACTGGGTAAACGAACTTGTCCGCGTCGTCGGCGCTAATGACTATTTCGTCGCTATTAATAGACTCGCAATTAATGTAGTTTATCCTGTCGGATTCAATCGGGACTTCGACCCCGCCTTTGTCCGTAGCGAGCCAACCGTTGAACTGGTCAACAGAGGACTTGAGCTCCACCTGAGCGTCGTCATCATGGAATAAGATATCTCGGCCACCACCACTGTCGCCAATCAGCTTGCCTTCTTTTGACGCTACCAAGTGCCCTTCTGGGTAGTAAAAATCTATATCCCCATCAGATTCAACAATAATAGAATGCGACTCAACATGGTCGCAATCTATATAATCGATCTGGTCGAACTCAATCGGGACGCTCACCCCGCCACGAATGGCGGAGAGAGTCTTGTTGAACTGTTCAACTGAGGATTTCGCCTCTATGGTAGGGTTGTCATCGTGGAATAATACTTCCATGAGCCCTCCTAAATCATTGAATTAGGGTTTGCGTATTCTCCGCCAGTATCCGGGGTTAAACCTGCTAAGCCGGTCGACATCGCGCCTTCTTGCATCTCCATATCGATGCCTTCTGGGCCACCACCAGACGTCATTGCAATATTCTCTTCCTCAATATCGCTACCGTCCTGGGATAGACCTGCAATAATCTCGTCTACCTCATCTGGGCTCTGGTTTTGCATAACATTATCAACCTCATACGGGACTGGGTTCTGCTCATAAGCCTGCTGGTTCTGCTGGAGAGCCATAGCCTCATTCTGAGCCTGTTGCTGAGCAAGAGCGATTTCCTCTTGGCTCGGGCCTTGCTCACGGACAAACGAAGCAGCAATCTTGCGTGGGACAGTGCCCATAAGGGCTTGTTCAATAAGATAAGCGACACCGTTCTGGTTAATGAGACCGCTCTGGGCGAGGTTAGCAGCAAGCTGTAAGGAGTTAGCAGCAAGTGTCTTCTCCTGGATTTTCTTCGCAAGAGCTGGCTTTACGCTTACGATAGCGTCGAGAGCCATCTGCTGGATTGTGATAGATGAGTTCTCGCCATAGTTATTAACAGGGAATTCTTGGCGAGACGAGTAAGCTACGCGGTTCTCGATACACTGGCGAGCAATATCTGCGTAGAGTTCCATAATAGCGTTTTGGTGAGTCGAGAGACCCTGAGCCACAGCTCCGTTGGCCATACCAGACTCCGCCGCACTTGCACGGTCTCCCATAGCCTGTAAGGCATCAAACTGGTCGTAGGCATGCAATAGTTGCTGAATGCGCTGTTCACGGAAGGCGATTTCGCTATCAATCGGGGTGTAATCATACTGGAAGTTAATCGTACCGATGTCGCCCTGGATATCGTCTAACACGATGCCCATAATGTTCAGCACGCCACGGAGAGAGGCGGCGTCGGCTGCGTTAGTCTCAATGCGTAGAATAGACAGAATCTTGCTCACATGGTCACGTTTTGCGCGCCAACCACAAAGCTCATCGTGCGTGTCAAGAAGGGAGAACACTGGCGCCCATGGATGCGGGAACTTATCCATGTTCTCTTGTTCCTCAAACTGGAATTTGAGTGGACAGTCGAGGCAGAAATCGTCCATGCGCTTCTTCTGTTCGCCAGTAATCGGGTTCGTAATTGTGAAGGCTATCTTGCGACGGAAGGCCTTGCGGTTAATAGCAATTACATAGCGACGGTTGATAATCTTGAACTCAATCTTCTGGTCGAGGTCATAGAGCACAGTGAGCTCAACATCATCACCGTTGTAAAGCGAGCTGGTGCGTTTCTTTGGGTCACTCGCGTAGGTACGATACCAGTTCAGGTTGTAGCAAGTACGGAGGTCGTGGTCATATTCATCAAACATATTAATGCCACCAGATAACTGAGTAGAAGTCGCAAGACGGTTGAGGTCTTCAACATAAATATCCAACCCATTAAGCGTTCGTATCTTGCGATTACTGTATTTGGCGGTCTGATTCGGTACCCAATGCTTATTGCCTTTACCATCTTCCTCCTCTCTCATAATCGAGCGATCTGGAGCTTTGATATTGAGGTTCACCTCTTCGTTGGGGTCATTGGCAATCATCTCTTTCAGTTTTCGCCAGCTAATCATCGTGGAGTAACCACGGAAACGCTCGAGGCCAAGAGAGGAGTATTTAGTATCAAACCAAATATTCTTCGGGTTCACACGGAGCACGCGGTTCTTGTCGGAAACTGGGTCATATTTGACGACAACAGCAGCCACACCAGCCCAAGTTAAATCACGAGAGAAGGTAGCAGAAAGAATGCCCAGCTTATTCTTGATATAATCCTGTTTGCACTTAGCAGCGAGCAAATCCTCGGTGTCGTCATCAATTAGCATATATGGGTCGTTAATCTGGTACTCATAAGTATCAACACCAGACGACATCTGATTGGCGCGGTTATCTGCCGCCTTTTTAAGGGCGAAAGATGTTCCGTCCGGCACACAGGTGCACGCTTCTTCGTATTTTGCACGGTCAACTTTGTCGATTTTAGCAAGATTTGTTTTTAACTCTTCCTGATAAAGATTCTTACAAGGCTTACCTAGTTTTGCCAAGCTAGCTCTCCATAACCAGTAATG
>JAEEGL011548487.1_pt1 | contig 11445 bp, 10 predicted proteins | sample 9134231 | NCBI WGS metagenome assembly JAEEGL01 (sample SAMN16246548, study PRJNA631951) | gut metagenome | biome: gut microbiome; feature: rumen; material: fiber-attached | host: Bos | place: Iran: Karaj | collected 2018-10
ATATTACAGGAATTGATTTCTCTCCGGAGATGCTTGAGATAGCGAAAAAGAATCTTGGAGGAATACCTGAGGTGGAGCTGAAGACAGGAAATATCTCGGCACTTCCCATAGAAGACGGGACGTTTGAAGGGGCTGCAATGTCTTTTGCCCTGAGAAATACGTCCGGATATGAAAAGAGTCTTGGAGAGGCATACAGGATCCTGAAATGCGGGGGAGTCTTTATGTGCATCGACTCCTTTGTTCCGGAAAACAGGCTTGTTCGTCCTTTTTACGGTTTATACTTTGGAGCTATTATGCCAATTATTGGCGGCGGAATAAAGAAGATCAGACAGTACAGATGGCTTGCCGGAAGTACAGCGCATTTTATTACAGCGACTGAACTGATGAGGCTGATGAAGAAGGTGGGTTTTGTCAGGATCAGATCAAAGAAGTTCCTCTTTGGGGCATGTGTATGCGTCATAGGGGAGAAAATGTGAAGTCCTGATATCTCAAAAAGGAAGGTGGTTCGATGTTAAAACTGCTTCATAACAGGTACAAAACTGAAATCGGTATCATTTTAGACAAAATGAGAGAGGCACTTCATCTGATTCCTGTGAATCCGGAGCTGGATGTGATTCTTAATGAAGTCACGGATAATCCCGGCAAGCTTCTGCGCCCAATGCTCATGATGATCATCGCGGGAGACTGTCCAGAAGATGAAAGAGATGAACTGCTTGCAACAGCTGCAGGAATGGAGCTGATCCATAATTCATCTCTTGTTCTTGACGACATGCTGGATGGGGCGCCTGTAAGGCGAGGGAAACCCACTGTGCTTGCCCGCTATGGCTCTGAGGTTTCTCTGTGTGTGGGAGATTTTATACTGGCCGCTGCATACAGATATCTGCAGGGACTCTCTTATCATGCATCGGCTCTGGAAATAGTCGATGTCACTCAAAAAGCCTGTAACGGCGAGATGGTTCAGAATCTTAACAGAGGCAACACAGGGATAGACGAGGCTGTATATATGGAGGCCATAAAAGGAAAGACAGCATGTCTGTTCAGAGTTGTCTGTGAAAGTGCCTGCCGGATCACTCATAAGACAGATGAAGTGACAAAGGTCATGGGTAAAGTTGGAGAGATTATTGGGATCATGTTCCAGCTGCGGGATGATCTGCTTGACTGGACCAGCAGCGAAGAAGAAATCGGCAAGCCTGTAAACGAGGACTTCTGTGATGGTATATATACACTTCCGGCCATATATGCATTCAGCAACCCTGAGTTTGGTGAAAAGCTCATATCAATTGCAGAAAGGAAGGAGTTTTCTTATGAGGACCTTTCAACTGCCAGGGAGCTGGTCGAAAGGTCCGGAGGAATAGATTACACAAAAAAACAGGTACATAACTTTGGGGAGAGGGCGAAGGGCCTGCTTGACAGTATCCCCGATGAAAGTGGAAGAAGTATTTTGTTGCAGATCATCAGAATGCTTGAGAACTCTTAAAGCTGCATTTTGAACAACAGGTTTAACAGGTAGAAAGATATGAGACCAGTTTTTTGGAAGGACTCATTTCGAAATATCAAAAAGCGTTTTGTGTCCTGGCTTTCTATAATGACTATAGTATTCATAGGTGTGGGCGGAATATTAGGAATAAATGCCGCTTCTTTTGCCAAGCGCGTTTTTATAACAGATTATTATGAGGAGCATAATTTTAAGGATTTTGATCTCACTTCAAATTTAGGGATAAAGAAAGATGAAGTTGACAAGATCAGGCAGATTGACGGAGTTCTGGATGCAGAGGGAGTTATAAGGGTATCGGGAATTGTCGGTTCAAACGGTCTGTATGCTGATACTGCGATCATCTCAGCAACAGACAGGGTAAGTGTGCCCTACATCGAGGCGGGACAAATGCCGAAAGAAGCGGGAGAATGTGCGCTTGGAAGAGAACTTGCGGATCATCTTTCTCTTGGCGTCGGAGACAGCGTCAGTATTAAAATTTCCTCATCAAGGTTTTCGGATATTCTGGAAGAAGAAAAATATACTGTAAGCGCAATTTGCGAACATCCTGACTATATTCTTACCGGAAATAATTATTTCTGTGTCCTTCCTAACGCATCTTTTGATATGTCCTCTGTTTCTGTGGACTATACAAATATATTTGTTGACGCCCGGTCTGAAGCAGACAATATCCTCTCTGATAAGTATGTAAAAGAACTCCTTCCTGTAAAAAATGCATTAGAGGATCTGACGATTTCTTTGGCTGATGACAGACAGACCAGCTATAAGCAGGAACTTGATGAGGAATACGAGAAAAAAGAGAAGGAAGTATATGATGAACTTGGAGATGCAGAGGACGAGTTAAAGGATGCAGAGAAGGAAGTCAATGAAAAGATAGAGGAAGCAAGGCAGGAGCTTGAGGATGCGCAGAAGGAGTTTGATGAGGCCAGGGAAAAGGCTGACAAGGAGATAAAAGACGGAGCTCAAAAGATCAGGGACGGCGAAGAGGAGTACAATAACAAGATCGCTGATGGAGAGCGGGAGCTAAAGGACGCTGAAGATAAGCTGGAAAAGGAACTGGAGGATGCCAGGTTTCATCTGTTTGATGCTCTTTTGCAGATAGATGAAAAAGAAAAGGAATTACAGCAGAAGGAAAAAGAATACAGTGAAGGCAAGGATGCTTATGAAAAGGCTGTAGAAGAACTGGAGCAGGCAAAGGCTGAGCTTGACATAAACTGGGAAGATTACTACGGCAACTTATCTCAGCTGGATTCAGGGATTTCGTCTGGTGTTGTAAAAGAAGCGGCTGGTTCAATAAGTGTGATTGGGGGAGAAAAAGGAGGAGACATAGCCGGAGGCTTATATGACTGTGCCGATGCGGATGCTTATTCCAGGGTATCAGGCGTCATTGGCGTGTATCATGAATATCACGGCGAGATCAGTGAAAACCCAATGCTCAAAATGGTGTTTGAGGATACTCTCAATGTTGAAAAGCTCAGTGAGACACTGAGTAATCTTCGTATGCAAAAGAGTATGCTTGAAGATGGGCAGGCAAGATACGAAGCAGGAAAGCAGGAGCAGGAGGATGCGAAAGAACAGCTGGAGGAGGCAAGAAAGCTTCTTGATTCGGGGTGGTTCAGCCTTGAAGAGGCAAAGAGAGAATACGGGGACAAGAGCGCAGAGCTTGATAAAAAGGAGCCTGAGGAGAGGCAGAAACTTGCTGATGCCAAGGCCGATTTTGAGAAACAGAAAGAGGACGGCAAAAAGGAACTTGAGGATGCAAGAAAGACCTATAATTCCGAGAAAGCCAAGGCGGAAAAAGAGATTGCCGATGCAGAAAAGGAGCTGAAGGAAGGGTATGAGACCTTTGAGTCAGAGAAGGCCGATGCTGAGGATGAACTAAAGAAAGCAAGAGAGGAATATGAGGATGCCAGGAAGGATGCTCTGGATGCTCTGGAGGATGCAAGGAAAGAGATAGATGAATTAAAAGAACTTGGCTGCAAGTGGGCTGTTCAGTCAAGATCTGCCAATCCGGATTATTTGCAGTACCAGTCAGTATATGGTGTTTTGGCAAATCTGTCTTTGTATTTCACGCCATTATATGTGTTTGTAACAGCCATGGTCGTGTTCTTTACGATAGCAATAATTATTGAGGAGCAGAAGACCCAGATTGGTACGGCCAAGGCATTTGGAATGTACAAGAGTGAGATAAGGCCCAAATATCTTCTGTTTGGTTCAACATCGTCAATCACAGGATTTATCTTTGGGATAGGCCTGGCATTTGCAATTGAAACAGTGTTCAACGTTGCGCAGGCACAGTCGTATATATTTGGCGCTGTACCCAATATGTTTGACCCGATTCCGGCAGTTATTATGGCAGTGGGATCTGTTGTGCTTGTCATGCTTGTTGTGAGGCTTTCATGTGAAAGACTGTTATCAGCATCAGCTATCGGGCTTATAGGTGGCAATGAACCGAAAAGGCGTGAGATCACCAAGGCAAAGAAGGGGAAAAGCGGTGTTTATACCAGCCTTGTTATCAATAACATCAGGACAGATATAGGCAGAGTGTCATTGTCTGTAGTTATCATCATGGCCTGTACCATGATGATAAGTCTTGGATTTACTGCAAGATATGCATTTAATACGGCAATCGATATGCAGACTGAAAGAGTTCTCTTTTATGACATTGAAGTGACCCTCTCAGATAAAGCCGAAGACGAAGAAAAGAAGGCTTTCTATGATCTGCTTGAGGGAAATGAGTATACGAGTGTTTACAAGACGGGGGCTATCATTGAGTCTGATGACAGACAGACTATGGCCGGTGTTGTCTGCATTGAGGACCAGAAGGTTTTCAATGAGTTCTTTGCCACCAAAGATGATAAGGGCAGGCAGGTAGATGTTCCAGAGGACGGAGTATTGGTGACAATTGAAATGTCTGAAAAGGATAAGCTTTCAAACAATTCTGCGTTAAGGCTCATTACCAGTGATCTTAATATTTCAGATCTTGTTGTAAAGGGAAACTACCTAAAATACTTTGACAAAACGATTATTACGACGCGCAAGTATTATGAGGAGAACGTTGCTGAGATTGACTCAGATAACACCTATCTTGTAAGAGCCAGAACTACTACAAAGGAGGAGCTGCAAAAGAAATTTCAAAGCCTTGATATAGTGCAGTCAGTATCAAGGACAGATACTCTGAGGGAAGATTATAAGGACATCCTTGGGCTCTATGACGCAATTATTGTGGTTCTTCTTGCTCTTTCCATATTGTTGATGTTCATGGTGCTTCTAAACCTGAGCAACATACTGGTTCTGCACAGAATGAAAGAGCTTCTTACCATGAGAGTAAACGGCTTTGGGAACGGTCAGGTCTTGGGGTATCTCGCAAGAGAGACGATTGTGACAACCGGGATGGGGCTGTTACTGGGAATTGTATTTGGCGTTATGTTTGTTGGATATATGGTCAAACAGCTTGAGGCGGCAGGAGTATTCTTTTACAGAGAACCGTATGTGCTTGGCTGGATTCTTTCAGTCGCGATAAGCTCATTATTTGCACTCATAATAAACAGCATTGCGTTTAAGAAGATATGGGATGTGCCACTTACAGATATAACGAAATATTAATGGCCGTAAAGGGGTAAAATATGGCAGGAAATGGACATGATGTAGGCGTATTATGGAAACTTATGCAGCTCATGGAAGACGACGACGTACAAGGGGCTATTTCCAATGCGCTGGAAGCTCTTACGAAGGCGGTATCTGCTTCTTCCGGAGTTCTGTGGTTAAAGAACAGAGAGACAAAGCATATTTATAGCATCATCTCTGTGGGAGAGGCTAACATAACAGGTTTTTCCATAGATAGTGAACAGGGACTTATCGGTCAGGTCTGCAGTGGTTCAGATTCGGTTGACGTTAAGGACACCGGTGCAGATGAGAGGTTTCCGGCGGGCAAGGATGAGGTTACCGGCGTTGAGATGAAAAATGTCTTTTGCATGCCCATGGTGCTCAGAAGGGATACCATTGGATGTGTTGAACTGATCGACAGGGCTGCAGAGTCTTTTTCTGATGACGACATCTGGCTTATAAGATCATTTTCGGGCATTGTGTCCATGTTCATCGATGAGAACGGATATAATTATGCACCGGACGAGGAGAAGAAGGTGATCATGTCCCTTAGGGGAATCAAAAAGGATTACCCATCCGGGCTGGAGGTGGCACACGTATTAAAGGGCATAGACCTGGATATTTATGAGAATGAGCTTCTTGTAATACTCGGAGAGAGTGGCTGCGGAAAATCCACCCTTCTTAACATCATAGGCGGAATGGATTCTCTGACAGAAGGTGAGATCCATGTAGACGGCAAGGACTTTTCACATCCTTCCCAGAAAGAGCTTACTGATTTCAGAAGGGATATGATAGGCTTCATATTCCAGGCCTATAACCTGATGCCCAACCTCACCGCTGTAGAAAACGTCAAATTCATTGCTGAGATTTGCAAAAATCCGGGCGATCCGGACAAGGCCATAGAGATGGTGGGACTATCGGACAGGGCCAACAACTATCCCTCAATGATGAGCGGAGGCCAGCAGCAGAGAGTGTCCATAGCCAGGGCAATAGTCAAAAACCCCAGGATCATTCTCGCTGATGAGCCAACGGCTGCACTGGATTTTACAACCGGGCAGGAGGTACTGGAGCTCATAGAGAGCCTTATTGAGAAGAAGATAACCACCGTGGTGATGGTCACCCACAATGTTGAGATCGCCAAGATGGCAAACAGGGTGGTACGGGTAAAGAACGGAAGGATAGCCAGTATCAGGGTTAACGCATGGCCAATGAAGGCGGCAGACTTGGCCTGGTAACAATGGAATATAATAAAAAACTAAGAGTATGGTGGGAGTGAGGTGTGACATGATGAGGACACTTTTTATTGGCAACAGCCACACTTACTACAACGATATGCCAAAGATGTATAGGGACATATGTGTAGAAAACGGAATAGAAATGCAGGTGACAATGCTGACAAAAGGCGGCATGGGGCTTGATTATCATGCTGAAAATGAACAGACAAGGTTCAATATTCTTTTTGGCGATTATGACTTTGTAGTTCTTCAGCATGTTGCTCATCCGATGGGCGATTTTTCAGTTATGGAAGAAGCATCTGACAGGATAATGGAATGGATAAAACAGACTGATTCAAAGCCATGTTTCTTCATGACATGGACAGAAGAAGATAATGAGGCATTTCAGCCCGAAATGTCAGAAAGATACAGAAAACTTGCGGATAAGCACGGCTGCCGTGTTGCTCCCGTTGGAGAAGTATGGTGGAATCATATTCATGATCACCCGGAAACAGATCTGTATTCTGAGGACAGAAAGCATGCTTCAAAGGATGGATCAATGCTTGTGGCCAGAACACTATTTGAAACTCTGAAGGAAGAAATGGGAGAGGACAGCTTATGAAGTACAGTATTGATACCTACAGGCTTTACTCAAGTGAAAAGATATTTTCATTCTGCATAAGAGTAAGGGTGACAATGAAAGATGAAGTAGATATTGAAGTGCTGCGAAAGTCCATTAATACTGCTATGCGACGATACCCATATTTTGCAAAAGAAGTGGTGCTTGGAGAAGATGGCGGTTACGATCTGATCCCAAATAAAAGAGATGTTGTGGTATTGGAAACGCGGGAAAAACTCCCGAATCTGTGCAGTGAAGAAGTGAACAGACATCTCCTTTATTTGGACTGCAAGGGACGGGATATCTTTTTTAACATAAGCCATTCCATGTGCGGTGGAAAAGGTATGATGCCCTGGCTGCAGACTACCTTGTATCAATATGTTGCCGATAAATACGGCATTACCCCTGATGCGCCAGGCATTAGAAAACCTGACAGTGAGCTGCTTCCGGGGGAGACAGATGAACCGACCCTTGATATGCTCATTAATGAGGAACCCATATATACTTACAAGAGTAAAAAACCTGTAGTGATGCTATTGGACTACTTAAATGGTATGTACAACCCGTTTAAGCGGGATCCAATCTACTATCAGTTTACATTTGAACAAAGTGATATTATGGTGTTTGCCAGGAATAATGATTCAAGCGTCGCAGCTTTTTTCCTTATGACCTTAGCCATGGCACTCAATAAAGTTCTTCCTGAAAAATACAAGGTTATAGGCGGCGAGACTGCTCATTTTCCCGGGGCTGATATAGGACTTCCCAATAGTTACCATGATCTGCTCAGTCATGTACACATAGACTATGATAGAAAATTCTTTGACTATGATGTTGAGAAGCTTGGCACCTATACTCGCAGCCAGATAATTCTTCAGGCTGATCCGACCGTCAGCAATTATCAGCTTCGCAAACATTTCAGTTTTTTAGAGGAAATTGATAAGATATCCGGACAGAAGAATAAGATAGCTGCCTATGCTAAAACTGATCCGTCCAAGGGCAAGGAGGCTCAGCATGGAACCTTTATCTCAAACTACACAGGGCGTGCCGACTTTGGAGAAGTAGCAGATTATATAGAGTCCTATTTTGCGATGGTTGACGGCCATCTGCTTTTGGAGACACTATCCATGTCGGATAAGATTTTTATTTCGTTTATGCAGCTGATCAGAGATACAAAATATGTGAACGCTTTCTGCGAAGTCATGGACGAACTGGGAATTTCATACAAAATGGAGGGACCGTTCCCCAATATCAGGCCCAAACATCAGCTGCCGCAAGAATGATATTCCCTGATACTTTTATAATTGCATAGAAGACTGGATCATATTCCAAGCTGCAAGTATGCCTGGGAGGCTTTTACAGATTAAGAGGAGGAGAATCATGGCAACAGCTAAAACAACAACTACATCAACAACTGCAAAAAAGGCAACAGAAAAGAAAGCGTCTTCTACGGCAAAGAAGCCCGCAGCCAAGAAGACCGGTACGGCATCAAAGAAAAAAACAACATCTGGGACTTCTGTTAAGGTAACCGCTACTGAGAAAAAACTTCTTGAGCTGTACAGGGAGGCAGATTCTGACACCAAGAAGGCGGCAATGGCTCTTTTGAAGGGCGAGAAATCACAGCTTGGAGGTGTGCTTGATGCGATTCTTGAGAACAAAACCATCATGAATACGGTAACAAGCTTCTTTAAGTGATGTAAGGAGGAATCATGCCCAAGGAAGAAAAGAATCTGCCAGCTCCTACAAAGAAGAGTGAGATTTCATTAAAGAAAAGCTCTGCTGCAGAAAAGCTTAAGAATGTGCCTGATGACGTGATCGTCAGAGCAATCCGCGATACTCTAAGAAAACAGCATGAAGGGAATATATAAGCTTACGAGGCAGATAATGGAGCATGACGGCATATTGGCGATAAATATGCTTAATGAGAAGCCAGGTGTTATCTCAATGCAGACGCACCTGGCTCAGGCTATGCTGAAAAACATATTCCGGAATACGAGGATAATCAACTGCCAGATGGGATGGAACTGCATTCTTCTGGCATCTGACAGAGAACTGAAATAGCTTGGCGGATAACAGCTTATCAGTGTCTCCATTTTGGAATCTGTTTTTTATGGATCTAGCGGAAGTGGTGTGTTTTTATTGCTACCCCTTAGGACCATTGCTGGAGGTTAAAAAATGATACTGAAAAAAACTAATGCAGTTCTGGGTTTATTGTCGTCCATCGCCGTAGTGGTGCACATGGGATACAACTGCTTTTCTTATCTCACCTTCTACTACAATCCGACATTGAAGCTTGCCACTTCCATGCCGCTTATGGTGCTGGTGTGCGCCCACGCAATCTGTGGCATGTGCTCTGTATTTCTGCTGGGTGACGGTACAAGGCTTGACCTGTATCCGCAAAAGAACAAAAAGACCATAATCCAGCGCATTTCGGCGGCTCTGATTTTTCCGCTCCTCATTGTTCATCTAAAGACCTTTGAAGCCATGAAAAGCTGCGCGGAAAGCGGCATCTGGATCGGCTTTGCCGTGCTGCTGGTACTGCAGCTTCTTTTTTATGTGGTTATCACGGTGCACACGTCCATCTCTTTCTCCAAAGCATGTATCACCCTTGGTCTGCTTGTTGATGAAAAGAAAGTCAGACTGACGGACAGGATAGTCTGGTGCGTCATGACTGCTCTGTTGCTGGTAACTTCCTTTACTGTTGTAAGAGGGCAACTGTCAATGTTTGTACATATCTGAGGTTGGTGCATGAAGGAGATACTGATAATTGGAAACGGTATATCGGGAATGATGTGCGCCATTCGCTGCGCAGAACTTGGCATGAAGGTTAAGCTGATCGCCCCGGGACCTTCGGAGCAGTCCCAGTCAGTAATGGCTGCAGGCGGGATAAATGCAGTTACCGAAAGGCATGAAGAGGGTGACAGCGTGCAGTGCCATATTGAGGATACCCTTAAGGGTGGTGCTTACCTTGCAGGCAGCAATGCTGTTAAAGGGCTTTGCTCGGATGCGAAAGAGATCATTCATTATCTGGAGCGGATCGGAACGGTGTTCTCTGTGGATGAGCAGGACCGCCCGCTGCTGAGGGCCTTTGGCGGGCAGACCTACAAGAGGACGCATTACTGCGGATCTTCTACAGGTAAGCACATCGTCTCGGCCCTGGTCATGGAGGTCCGCAGGTTCGAAGCGGCAGGGCTTATAACCAGGATCATGAGGCATCACTTTTACTCGGCACTGATAAGTGACGGACGCTGCTACGGTGCCCTACTTTATGATGAAGACGCAAGAGAGCTGGTGCCTGTATATGCAGATGCTCTTGTGATGGCCACCGGCGGGCAGAACTGTCTTTTTGGCAAGACCACCGGGTCAAGCAGGTGTGATGGCTATGCTGTGGGACGGCTTTTCATGCAGGGAGCAGCCCTGAAGAATCTTGAATTTATCCAGTTCCATCCGACCACACTGGAGACGCCCCAAAAGAGAATGTTGATCTCAGAGGCGGTCCGCGGCGAGGGCGGAAGACTTTTTTATATGGACGGCGACCAAAAGGTCTTTTTCATGGAGGATAAGTACGGGCCCAGGGGGAATCTCATGACCCGCGACCTGATCTCCAGGGAGATCGTTGCTACCGGCCGGGATGTGCTTCTGGATATCTCATTTATGGACAAGAGGCTGATCGATTCCAGGCTTCCCGAGGTGCGGGACATCTGCGCCAAGTACAGGGGAATCGATATTTCAAAAGAGCCGATTCCTGTAGCACCATCTGTTCATTATTTCATGGGCGGTCTGGCTGTGCACAAGGATCATGAGACGAATATCCAGGGGCTGTATGCTGTGGGTGAATGTGCGTCCATATATCATGGTGCAAACAGACTTGGGGGCAATTCGCTGCTGTCGGCCATGTACAGCGGAAAGGTTGCGGCAGAGAGTATTTCCGGAAAAGACCATAAATTGGAACCTGCGGATTTTGAAAACTATATTCTGGCTGAGCAGGAAGGTTTTAAAAAGATGCTGGATGCCAAGAGCCCATTTGCTGCGATGCACATCCGTGACATGCTCGCTGACACCATGCGGGAGCATATGAGCATTGTCCGCTGCGCGGATTCTCTGTCCAAGGTCATCGAGGACGTGCGCTACTATCTGTCAGTTGCTGAGCGCATACAGTATTATGCCAGCGTTTCTGCATACACCAATTACAGCTTAAGCGGGATCCTGACCCTGGCCCTGGCTGCCCTCACATGCGCCGACGCGCGCAGGGAAAGCCGCGGCGCCCACTATCGAAGCGACTATCCTACGGCCAGTGATGAGTACAGGGCTGCTACGATTATTTCTTATAATGACGGAAATATGCAGGTAAGCTTTGACAGGGAGAATGCCTATGAAGATTAGAATTTTTCGCCAGAAAGTTCCTGATTCCGAGCCCTATTGGGAGGCCTTCAACTACGACGGGACCATGGAAATTTCCGTTGCCGGAATGCTGGACAAGCTCAATTTTGGCGACGACATCATAAATGACCTTGGGG
>JAEEGL012530220.1_pt1 | contig 11445 bp, 9 predicted proteins | sample 9134231 | NCBI WGS metagenome assembly JAEEGL01 (sample SAMN16246548, study PRJNA631951) | gut metagenome | biome: gut microbiome; feature: rumen; material: fiber-attached | host: Bos | place: Iran: Karaj | collected 2018-10
ACCTTCTGGTACTGACCATATACTACCATGGAACTTAAATGTTTCTAGATATTTCAAGAATCCTTCATCAAATATCTTCTTCTTTCTTAAAAATTCAATATCTTCTTTTTCAAAATGAAGATCATTGATATAATCGATAACTTGTTCTAAACCAGCCGCAATTACAAAACCACCATTATCTGGAGTAGTTCTATAAAATACATCGAAATATGATATTTGATCTTTTAGGCCATTCACAAAATATCCGTTAGCCATTGTAAGCTCATAAAAATCACACATTAAGGTATAATTATCTTTTATTTTCATATATTCACCTCTTTTAAATCATTAATATTATACCACTTTTTTTATATTTTTCAAATAAAAAGACAAAGCACAATGACTTTGTCGATTTTTTTATTTATGGAAGTAATCTAAATTCCATTTTTACTGGATTATGATCACTATATTTATAATCAGTATCAATATTAGTAATACTAACTAGTTCAACATTAGGACCAATTAAGAATCCATCAATTACAAGTTCATAATTTACGCCCTTTTCATATTCCAAATCAGCACATCTACAAGTAGAAGTATTACTAGCACAGGCGATATGATAATTAGAATTTAAAAGCTCAGTATAAAAATCTTGACACCAAGGACCAACCTTTTGAGTAGTTGGAAAATTTGTTTCACACAATCTTTGGTTAAAATCACCACCAACGATTACATAATTATTCATTTCCTTTTCTAATACCTTATTTAAAACTTCCATTTGTTTTTGTCTAACTTTACCACCTTCGTCATAAGCAGACATATGTAAATTAATTAAAACTAATTCTTTATCTTCACTTACCTTAATTCGATCAATCATCATACAACGATCCAAATCAAATAAATCACTCATTGTGTTACCAGTAAGTGGAAAACTGATTCTTAAACTATCTTCAATTTTATATTTAGATAATGTTAATATACCACTCTTACTTTTTCCAATCGGTTCATTAAATGGATACATTAAATATGGACTATCATAATTAATCGCAAATGTGAAAGCATAGTTTTCAAACTTATCCTTAATCATATCTGCTTGATTAACTTTATAGCTTCTACTTGATTTAAGATCTACCTCTTGGAAGAACGCAAAATCAGTATTTAAATCAATTATGGTATTAATAGCACCATTCACATTATTAATTACATTATCCTTACTTAAACCACGAGCATGTTTACCTCTAGTTTTAGTACCATCCAACATTTCACCTTCATCCATAAAGAAGGAATAATTTTGTTCATAAGCACCAAAACCAATATTATATGTGGAAATGGTATAAGTCTTTGATATATCAAAATTAGTTGCTTGATTATTTTCAATATCTAATTCTAAATTATCTTCAATTCGATAATATGAAATAAACACATATGAAACATAAGCAAGCGCAATAATTATGATACTAATCAAACAAATACCAATTATTTTTAAAACTTTTTTCATAATTTCATTAACTCTTTTCTTACAAGCATCACGACAGCCTCAGCTGATATGCCCTTCATTTCTCCAACATAGCCTAAGCCCTCACCACGAGTAGCCTTTACATTTACATTATCTAGATCTGTATGCAATAATCTCGCAATATTTTCTTTCATTAAAGCCTTATATGGCATTAATGATGGTTTTTCAATATACACAATAATATCAATATTATTGATTTCATATCCCTTACTGTCCATTATTTTGTAAACTTCTTCCACAAAATAACTTGAATTAATATCTTTATATTTGTCATCTTTGTCACTAAACATTTCGCCAATATCACCAAGTGCTAAAGCACCTAATATTGCTTCTGTCACTGCATGCAATACAACATCAGCATCAGAATGGCCTAAAAGACCAAGAGAAAAAGGAATTTCAATACCACCTAATATTAATTTTCTTCCTTCAACTAATCTGTGTGTATCCATTGAATGACCTATTCTATAATAATTTTTCATTTTTCTTCTTCCTTTAATAAATAACTTAAATATCTAGCATCATCCATTGTAGTAAATTTAATGTTTGTGTAATCACCTAGGACAATAAATGCTTTTTTATTAAATATCTTATTTATTGCTTCTATATCATCAAATACATCTTCATCAATCATCATTAACGCATTCTTTAAAAGTTCAGTTCTTGCACCCTGTGGTGTTTGCATACAATAGATATCACTTCTGTCAATATCACATTCCACGAAATTATCTTTTACCTTCTTTAACGCATTGTTTTCCTTTACAGCAAGGGCAGCACAATCATATTTTAAGCATGCTTCATACACATTTAAAATATCTCTTCTTTTAATATTGGCTCTAGCACCATCATGCACTAACACATAATCAGATTCTACCTTCATTATTCCATTTAATACAGAATCTTGTCTTCTCAAACCACCTAATACGACTTTAATTCGATCATTCTTCTTTTCTAATGCATGAAAATAATCATATTCATCATTTCTTACAACAAGAATAATCTTATTACATTCTTTAATATTCAAAAAAGTATTAAGTGGATATTCATATAGAGGACGACCATTAATCTCATACATTATCTTATTAATATCAAGTCCTGTTCTTCTACCACTACCTGCAAGTAATAAAATGCAATCAAACATAAAAACTCCTAGATTTTAATAATTCTTTTTTCACTTACTAAATAATCTACTTTAACATCATGTGCTTCTTCAAAGTGTTCATCAATGATATTATCATCGCAAACTACACCAACTTTAATTCCTTGATAATCTTTTAAGGCCTTATCATAAAAGCCCTTGCCTCTACCAAGGCGATATCCATACATATTATATGCGAGGCCAGGTATTAAGATAATATCACAATCATTGATATTTATATCTTTTCCGCTTACTGATTTTATATGATAATCATCATCTATAAATTCATTATCATATTTTTTAAAAGTGATAATCATCTTATTATTATCTTTTTTCATAAAAGGATAAATAATATCAATATCTTTATCTTTTAAATAATTAAATAATTTATCAATATTCAATTCATTATCAATATTTGAATACAAACATATTGATTTAAACTCAATATTATCTAAAAAAGAAATAATATCATCACAGATAAATAAGTGATTATTATTTTTATCTTTAAATAATTTTCTCAAACCATTTTTCATCTTAGTTCTTATAGAACTCCTTAATATCATTATCTAAATCAATACCTAATTTCTTTAAATCAATATTATTTTCATTCTCATTTTCTTGTTGATAAATAATATAATCCTGTTTAGTAGCAGAACCTATCAATAATTGTAGGCTATCAAAGGCAGCATTGATTACATGATAATCTTCTTTTATCTTCACATATTTAGAATATACAGATGCTACTCTTGCTTTTAAATGATAAGTTTTATCATTAATAAAGATATCGCTACCTAAGAATATTGAAGTATTATTTAATAAAGCACGTTCCGCAATAAAATATGCATCCTTATCACTGATCACAAAAGCATATTCACTTGAACCAACCTTATATATTTTAACTAAATCCTTTAAATCTCCATTTAATACTGAGCTTAAATATTTCACAATTATAACTTCTCTTACTTCCTTATCTTTAACATCTTTTAAGGTATTTAAATTAGAAAAAGTCTTTTCAACACGTTCCATAATTGATGAAATATTTGCAAGTATAAGCGCAAAATCTTTTCCGTTTGCTTCTAGGTCTTTTAAAGTTCGATCAAGTTCTTTATATGTACCTATGCTTGCATCACTACCAAGCTTATTATCAATCTTATAAATTAAAGAGAATTCTTCATCACCAACAGTATTCTTTTTAAATTGATACCATTCATATCCATCGATTGTTTTTAACTTAAATTGCGAATTATCCTTTAATTCTTTAAAAATATTTTTATCTTCAAAAGAAACCAAATTAATTAAATAATCCTTATCTAATTCAATATCATCGATATTTAATCTTCTTCTAAAAGAATTGTTTAAAATGAATTTATGTTTTTTATCATTGTAATATGCGATATCAACATTTAATAAATTGAAATAATAAATCTTTGTATCTCTTTCTAAATATACTTTTTCCGCTTCTTTTGTTGTATTTACTTTTTTTCTTCTAATCACAAACATTTCTAATATTGCAATCATCAATACTGCAATACTAGCAATGAACACATACAATTTAAAATTAGTGATATCACCAACAATATCCATTAAATAATTAAAATCAAATTGGTACATCAAACAAAGTATGGTGCCAATATATGATAAGGCTAAAGAAATAAAATAGAATTTTTTATTAAAAATTGATGCAAAAAACACAAATAAAAATGTGAATGTAAACACACAAATCGCAATTAATAAATAGTTCATAAAATGCCTTCTTTCATTATACTTATATATTTAAAAAATAAGCTACAATATTTACTTAAGTATATCATATTTATCACTTTAAAACAAGGATAAGAAAAAATCTCTTCATTAAGAAGAGATTTCTTTCATTACTTTTTAACAATATATTGATCTAATAATTCTCTTAATTTTTCTGGTGTAATACCAATTTCAATACCACCATGATAAGTTAAAGAAATATTACCAGTTTCTTCAGATACTACAATAGTAACACCATCACAATGTTCACTCATACCAATTGCAGCTCTATGTCTTGTACCTAAATTTTTAGGAATGTCATATCTATTAGTTGTTGGATATAAGGCACCAGCACATTTAATAGTATTACCTCTAATGATAACACCACCATCATGAGTAACAGTACCAACATAGAAAAGTGTTGACAACATTTCTAAGCTAACATCTGAATTGATAATGATTGATTTTTCAATGATAGCATCTAAGCTCTCTTTTCCTTCAACTGTAATTAAAGCACCAGTTTTTCTTTCAGATAGATAGATAGCACTATTAACTAAGGTATCAATAACTCTTTTCTTTTCTTCTTCACTTGTGAATGCTTTATTAGAAACAACTTCATGTAGGTTTTTATCAAATAATCTTCTAATTTCTTGATTATAAATAATTAAGATTAAACCAAGTAACCAGAATCCTAAATATTTCATAATAAATTGCATGAAAGTTAAACTAAAGAAAAAGGCAAGTGCAAATATCAACAATGCAATAATTGTGATTAAAACTAATTTTTTTCTTTTAAAACGTAGTCTTAAAGAATAAATAATAAACACAATTAACGCAATTACTAAAATAATATCAATTATTTCCGTAATAATACCGATTGTGGAAAAGCCTTCAGTAATAGAACTTAAATATTCTTTTAGGGCTTGAAATCTTGCTTCAAAAAATTCTTTCATTTTTTACTCCTTTATTTTACTTAAAATTGAACTCATAACAAGGCGATGATCTTCATCAAGACCAAGTGATAAGAAATACCTTAAAATATTCGCATTCGCTTCATCAATAGCATAATCAAGTACTGATTGATTATTTTCATCTACAATATTCATATCAGCGCCAGCATCAATTAAATACATGATAATTTCTAAATTGCTGGTGTTAACAGCCATATGCAGTGGTGTTTGTTCAAGCTCACTTGGAAGCTCTAAATCAGCATTATATGTCTTCAACAACTTAATTATATCAAGTCGATTATCTAGTACAGCTAAATGAATTGGTGCATAACGCCCCTCATTTGCGATATTAGGATTAACACCTAATTCCAAAAACAACTTGACAAGGCGAATATCATGGGCCATAATCGCCACATGTAATAATGTTTTACCATCACTACCCTGAGTTGATATATCAACACCTTCCGCAATTAATTTATTAGCATAATTTTTGATATATCTAAAGGTATAACTCTTAGATTTAATCATTTGCATGAATTCTTTCATCCTTGATTTATCACCACGACTATTCATGATTTACCTCTTTCACAATATCATCAATACATTCATTGTAATTTTCAATTAAGTCATTAACATAAACTACCTTAAATGGGAAAGATGAAAAGACTTGATCACGATATGAATTCAATATGTCATTTCCATAATTACTTGGACAATTAAAAATAATTAAACCAAAGTATTTATTATTCTTCTCAACTACAATATCAAAATTACGATATACACCTAAAACACGAATCTTATGTCTTGTTAAGCTTTGTGCTATCTTTAAACAAGTCTTATCAGTAATAGGATAAATAATATCCTTATGTTCAAGTAAATTCTTAACTTCCTTCGCAAAGCCTAAGCCATTATCAGAACCTAATAAGTCATTTTTATCAATGATATATAATTTCTTCTTAACACAGACTAAATTAGAAATTAAGTTTTTATTTTCATATATATCGTTATCTTCATTATAATCATCAATATCGATGATATTATAATCAGCATTCCATAAATAAGCATTATGTAAATCTGAAATATTTACTTGCTTTCTAATAACATAATAAATATCCTCTAAACTAATATTCAATTCCGCTAAGTTACTCGCAATTTCATCAAACAATTTTCTTGTTTTTTCAAAGCTTCTTACGAAACAATTAATCTTAATGCCCTTATTTAACTTAACTCTAAAGCTTTCATCCCAGCTCATATCCTGAGTAATTAGAGATATAATCAGATTAACCATCTCATCGCATGAGATGATAATACCCTTATTATCATCGATATTCTCATAGAAATTAGTCTTTGCTCTTTCAATATGTTCAACAAGATCCATAGGAGATGTTACATATCTCTTCTTAAGCTCAATAATCGCATTATTTTTAATCTTTGTTAAAATATCATTGTAGATACCAACTCGAATATTATTGATACCACTTACAATAACTTGATTACAAGAAAGTGCCTTTGTGTAAACATCGCTTTCTGACAAGTTAGCATCATCAATTAGCACAAGATCAAATGCAGTAGGATCAAGATAATCATTTAATATCTTTGTGTTTGAAAGATATAAGCTCTTACTATCTCGAATTTTCTTTAAATATTTATCAAAGTTTTTACCCTTAAATGAAGGAATTGGTGTATGTGGTAAATGATGTAAAATCAAATCATCAATATTTTTTGAACATACAGTATCTTCAAGGGCAATAATATCTTCAATTAATTTATAGAAGCCTTCACCATTTCTCACAATCGGATTCTTCTTAGAAAACTCTTTGTATAAATAAGTATAATACGCAATCATAAAACGATCTTTGAATACTTCTTTATCATGATTGATAATATATTCATTAAGATTATAAAGTTTATGTTGTAGTAATACTTGAAGTCCTCTTGTAACCTTTAAATATATTTTAAGTTCCCCAATGTCCTTCAATAATTCCTCATCGTGTTGAATGATAGAATCTAAATTATCATAATAATATTTACCAGTACCATCTCTGAATGTTTTTGAATAGTCCTTAATCAATTCACTTACATTCTCACATATCGCAAATGATTCATTTAAGATTTTATCAAGTGATGCTGATATTTCACTATTTAAAGACATCTTAATTGCATCATTATCAATGAAGATATTTACATATTGACCAAAATTATAAATAACTGCTTCAATATCCTTTGCGGAAGATAAATATCCCTTAAATAATGGACCATATAATAATTGATAATTCTTATTCTTATCAATCTTTGTTCTAATAGTAACTAAGTTTTCAATCTTATCTGCAAGAACTAAGTATTCTTGATATGGAACATATGCTAAATCACGTTTAATGATCTTATTCATCTTTAATTGAATTGAATAAATTTGTTCACAATATGTGCCAACACTTAAGATCTTACTCATCTTATCTGGTAAATTCTTAGCTTCATCAACTAAATAATATGACATCAATTCATCATATAAGTTCATAATTTCGGTATATGATGTACTGAATAAAATGAATGGTCTAATAAATTCTTCAAGTCTTGCATCTCTTAAAGTACTTAAATTCTTAATCAACTTATTTTGAATTCGCTCATCACTGATGTTTTTAATCAATTCATTAAATTTATCAAATCTTTTCAATACATCATTTCCAGGGAATTCTTCAAGTGTTAGTGAATAGAATTGTTTGTAAGCATCTTCAATATTGACGTCCATTTCTTTTAATTTCTTTAAATCATAGATCAATTCATCAATATCAATATTATGATATGTTTTTGCTTTCTCTTTTTTCTTTAATAAGAAATTAATATTGTTATCAATATTATTAATATCAGTAAAATAAGTATTATATGTATCAATTAAATTCTCATATTTTTCTAATTGATGCTTAATAGACACAATTCTTTTTCTAATACCTTCACTATTCTTAGTATCTAACCAAGTTTTAGGTATTCTATTTTCTTCAAAAAATTGAATAAAAGGCACAATTTGATTGATCGAATCAGTATCACGATAATTAACCTTAACACCAATCTTATCACGCATCTTACCAAAATTATATTCACATTCTTCCATTGTTTGTTTTGTTTGATTGATTTTATCTAATAATATCTTATTGTTCTTTAAGAAATTATTAATTTCCGCACTAGTTTGTTTTTCAAACTTAGAAAGAATTAAATTAATTGAATGATGAATATCAATATCATCAAGCTCTTCAGTATTATAATCTTGTTTTAATGCTTCTTCTTTTTCCGATGCATCAGCAAGTTCTAAGCTAAATTCATCAAATACATTTTGTGCTTCTTCAAATTTCTTTAATCGCTTCTTCTTACAATCACTTATTGAATAATCTAACCAACTAGATGGAACTTGTGCTTTATCAAGCATAAAATAATTATTGATGATATTTCTAAAATAAGCATAATTAGGAATTGGACTAAAGCCAAATTCTTTTTCAAGTGCTTCTTTATCTTCAATTAATTCTAAATAATAACCACGAAGTCCTTGTACTAGACTTGTTATTTCTTCAACACTTGATTGATTCTTAATTGGAACATTATTATATTTACTATCCTTAAAGCTCTTAATCTTTGATAAATTATCATCGATATTAGCAAGCGCATTTTCAATTTCTTCAGCTTCAAGGCGATAAATATGTTGAATACCTTCTAAAATATCCTTATTTAAATCATTATCTGCATCCTTATATTCAATAAGTCCCTTCACAATATCTAAATATCTAAAACCATTGATTTTATCATATAAGGTCTTTGTGTATTCTTTAATACCATCATATTTAGTTTCTAATTCTTGTCTTACAAAGGTATCTCCCTTATCGGCAGGAATACTAAATTGATATTTTTCATTCTTACGAATTGATAAATTAACAAGATTAATCATCATTGATTCTAATTTCATCTTTTTAAACTTATCTTGTAATTCATCTAATGTTTCTTCATTATTAGAAATATATAAAACCTTTTTATTGTTATGAATAGCATTACATGCGATATTGATTAGTGTTGTTGTTTTACCTGTACCTAAAATACCACTAATTGCGAAGCTCTTTCCGTATGTTGCCATTTCTAAGCAGATTCTTTGGGTATGATTTAGACTAGTAACACTACAAACATCATCATCTTTGTTTAAATTAAAGCCACTTTCAACAGCATTAACATCGACACCATCAATATTAAATTTCTCATTTGAGAATAGCGCATTAGGGATGGTGATATTCGCAAATGTTAAATAAGATTCAAGACGAATATTTTGTCTATCCTGTCTAAATGCGTCCAAACAATAATTATCAATATCATAAATATCAATATTACGATCCCTCACTAAATCAATTCTACCACGATATGGTAGATATGGATTTTCTAGTGGAGACCCATTCATTTGAAACCATATATCACTATCATCTACCATAATATCTACAGGTAGTAGAATAATTGGTGTGAAATGTTCTTTATAACCACGACGTTGAATAATAATACCATAGGTAATAAATAATTTCTTATCAGCATCTTTATGAGTAAAGTTCTCAAAATAGAAATATGGAATCTTTTCTTTCAATTTGACATTTTTAATATCACTTGTACCAATTCCTTTATTTTGAATCGCAAAGTAAGCAAGATCACTATATCTTACTAACTTATGCTTAAGTAGCTTTGATAGCGCATTTGTGTTTAAATTGCCAAGTTCTAAATAACAATCTTCATTGAATATATCAATTAAATGTTTGTTATTCTTACTTATTTGAAAATGATTAGTAAGTACAGCCATCTTTTCTTCCTTTCTAAATAATTAATTTGCATACTAGGTCATCCTATATTATAGCATTATTCAATTATTTTTGAAAGTCATAAATAAAAAAAGATTTTAAATTGAAAATGGCTTAAGTAACTTAAGCCATTTCCTTATCTAAATTTTTATTTTTTTTCTTAATATCTTTAGTAGATTTAATAATTTCTTCCTTAACTTCATCAATCATTTCAGCTTCAGTAATTTCATCTTCCAAATTGATATTATCAAGGATATCTTGTAAATGATATTCATCTTGTAGATATTTTTTAGTTTGTGCACCAATTACAACTGTCATTGCAGCATTAATAATTCCTTGAGATGCAGATGATATTACAGTAGATATAGCACTACCTAATAGTGGAATAGAACTTACAACTCCACCAATTTTTTGAACAATTCCAGAAGCTAAATTAGAAGTTGTAGATTGAATACCATATGATAATAGTGCATTTTTTAATACCACAGCATAAATCTTCCAAAGTTTAGCATCACTTGGTCTGTATCCATATAAGAACACAATATCCTTAATTAAATTAAGTTCATAAGCAACCACAAATAAGGTATCTAATCTTTCTGATTGCGATATTGCTGTAGTAACGCCTACCTTAATAGCATGATCTCTAATGATAGAATTTGCAGTCTTTTTAACATCATTATCATATATTTCTGTTAAATATTTTTTTAAATCACTATCATTTTTCATATTTCTTGCGATAGCAAGTTTACCAATAAGCTCACTATTATACCAAGCAACACCATCAGTAGATTGACTAAATTCAATCATCTTATCCGCAATCTTTTCTCTTAATGCTTTATTATGCTTTTTAGCACCTCTTGCATTATATTTATTTACATTAACTTCAAAATATTCTGTTTTCTTTAACTTAATTAATGGAACTATATACACAAATATATACACAAACACACTTAACACAATACTTGCATAAAAGAAATAAATATTAATATCATATGCTTTCATACATATCATAAATAAGCACGCAAATATTACAACACCAATTAATGCAGCAAGTAAAGTACTTAAATTCCTTGCAAGCTTAGTATATTGTCTTTTAGAATATTTATTTTCATATTCACTTAAAGTCATCTTCTTTTCAACTTTTTCAATTTCGTTTTTCTTCATAGTTTCCTTGTATAATACAATTAGTGAATCTAAATATTCAAAAATTGTATTAATACTCCTTTCCTTTCTTTAATTTTGTTATTTATAGCACTAAAATGCTATAATGTATATATGCTGTGGATTAGTTTCTGTAGTTTTACAGCTAGA
>JAEEGL013549310.1_pt1 | contig 11445 bp, 10 predicted proteins | sample 9134231 | NCBI WGS metagenome assembly JAEEGL01 (sample SAMN16246548, study PRJNA631951) | gut metagenome | biome: gut microbiome; feature: rumen; material: fiber-attached | host: Bos | place: Iran: Karaj | collected 2018-10
CTTCTTGGCCACCTTGACCACGAATTCGTAATCACTCTCCGCAACCATCTCTATACGGTTATCGGGTCCCTCTCCGCCTGCTCCTCCGGATAATCCGCCGCCGGCCAGTCCCCCTCCGGGAAGTCCGCCCGCCGGACTGTCTGCTCCGGGCTTATCGGGTGTATCGGATATGGCCAGATCCGTGATTATCTCTCTGTTCTGAAGATCCTGATACGGTTTCTGCTCGAGGATCTCCTTTACGGCATCGGAATAGTAGTTGGCCTTTAACCTCTTGGAACTGTTATTGGCCATCATTATGCCCTTGACGTCCATGGCCGTGATGCGGATGTATGCGCCCGTATCGATATCCGTATCCGGCAGATACTGGAAATTGACCATAGCCACATATCCTCGGAAGACCTCGGTCATGCTGCTTGCATGACCCATGTAGATCCTGACGCTCTGTCCCAGCATGGCATACTTTTTCAGTTTATCCATATCATAGGAACCTGCACCCTCACTGAAGCCTCCCTTTATGGAAAACGAAGCTATACCGGCTTTGAATTCACTGGTGATCTCAACATTGAAATCGGTGACGCGGAGGTTTATCTTCTTGTCGGCCTCGGGATCCTTATCTCCGATATAAACTCTGGCTATCGGGAAATAGAAGCCTTCGTATTTCTTATACAGTTCACTTAAATCGTATGCTGCCATATCAATCTACATCCAGAAGACCCATTGAAGCCACAGCGGCCTTTTCTTTCGAGTATCCCAGATGATCCTTATACTTCCTGGTCCACAGTCTGATCGTCTGATTATACTTATTGGCATCAAGCAGGACCACTCGAAGGTTCATCGTGGCCCTGATGGGCTCACCGTTTACGTTGAACATCGTGTACTCGGCATTTACACCGTTTAATATCCCTTCGTATGCCATGTCGCCCCATACGAATCTGATCAGACGCTTGTCGTTTGAACGTATGATCGCGGTAAAGGCTTCTATCTCCTGCTGAACCGATTTGGAGGTATCCTTACCCCTGATGCTGTTGACCGCACCGATTCCCAGTTTGGTCACACCTCTTGCCACACTGGTCTGCCCGAGTGTGAATTTATCGGCATAAAACGCATCCTGATTGTCAACCTTGTCAAAGAGGAGCGGAATGGTCATCTCTATATGCGAATCCACGTTGTTGATCTGGTTCTTACCGGTATCCGAATAGTTCTGGATCGCCATCTGCTCACCGCCGTATCCTACGAAGTTGAGTTCATTTGGATTGAACTGAACTTCAAATCTGGTCCTTTTTAACTTCGCATGTATCTCGAACCCGTCGCCGCCGCCGGCTGCGGCGCCGGCTGTCGCTTTGATCGCATTTACTGCGGAATTGGATATCTTGTTCAACTCTGCGTACTGTTCGACGAGCGCGGAGTCAAATCCCAGTCCCTTTTTGCCGCCGCCGGGCTTTTGTGCCTTTTCTTCTTCGAAATCCACACCTGAAAAGTCGGCTATCTCTATAATGGCTTTTTCTACGACACCCGCGGTCTGTGCCATGCTCTTTCCCACAGCTGTGAGCGGATCTTTAAGTTTGCTCCCGACCGCCTGAAGACCTCCGAGTCCGGCCTTGGCCGCATTAGATAAAGTTGAACCTATTGACATATATTTCCACCTTCATCAAACATCAGATGTTGAGAATACTGTTGTTTGTCAGCTTGCTGAGCGTGCTTGTACCGCCGCCTTTACCCTGAGAGAATACCTTGTGGTATGATTTGTCCCAGGATTTATTCTCATATTCAAATGCGTCGGTCTTACTTGCATCCTGTGTGATCTCCAGATGCATGGTACCTCTTATGGGATTGCCCGAGGTATTGAACATCGTGTACTTATTGGAAACACCTGTGACCTGGCCCCTGAACGTCATCTTGCTCCAGAAGAATATGACATGCTGCGCACCATTGGTGGCAAGAAGAGACATGAAGGCCTCCATTCTCTTGGTAACGGAAAAGGTGTTGCCCGCATGTTCTGCCATATTCATTCCTTTTCTGGCCAGAGAAGTCATATTTAAGTTGGCAACCTCATTGAGCATGAACGCATCCATGGGATCGACATCGTCAAAGATGAGATCGAAGCTCATCTTGGTACGCCCGAGGAAGTCCTTCTGCTGAACCAGCTTGTTAACATCGCCGCTGTTGATATCCTGCACCGAACCGTTGAGTGAATCCATTCTGATGGACTGCGGGTTGAACTGCACGACCACCTTCATGAATTTATCATTCTTATCATATTCCTCGGCGACTTTATTCGGATCCTTGGATGTGATATAATCTCCCACTTTGCCGAAAAATCCTTTGGAATTCCCCGCTTTATTGGCTGCATTTCCGAGGGCGTTCTTTGCGTTATCCATCACGCTGCCCGCCGCACCCGCTATGCCGCCTGCGAGAAGATCTTTCTCTATTTCCTCGGCCGCCGTATTCATCACATCGAGTCTGGTATTTCCTTTGTCCGGATCAAAATAGTTGGGGTTAGGTAAAAAGATGATCGCCTTTTCTCCTCCGCCGTCAAAGATCATGCCCTTGGCGGAAGATCCCAGATTACTCATCATATCTCCAAATGCCATCTTTTTACCTCCTTTCTTCTATCCTGCATTTCCTGTTGTGGGTTGTTTATCAATAGCCTCTTCGTATCTTTTCGTTTCTGAACTGAGTTTCCATCCGGCGGCTTACCTGATTGCTGATGGCACTCATCTGAGCCTTGACTCCCGCGTCGATCATCTGTCTGATCTGTCGTTCGTTGATCGTCTGATCGACTGTTCGGTTATTGATCACCTGTCTGGTTGTCGAAGTGTTGTACTCTGTTACCGTCTCGCTCTCGGTCTGCTGTTTTATCTGTCTGGACACATCCTGCATGAGGACATTTAACTGTTCCTCCAGTTCCTCTTCGGTGATGGTCTCGATACTCCTGTGTATCGTGGGTACAGCTTCGTATCCCGGTGCTTCGGCAGGGCGCCTTATTTCCTCGCTCCGCCTGGCTGCCTCGCCCGACTCGCGGATCTTACGGATATCCTCGGCGGCTCTCTCCGCTCTTTGCGCGGTCTCCTCGGCGGCTGCTCTCTCTACCTCGCGTATGTCATATATGAGTTCACCTTCGGCCCCGGGTCTTATGATATTGTTCTCGATAAAGAGCTCGGGATTTTCCTGATAACTGTTTAATATCTCAAAAACGTTTGCGGCATCTTTAGGGAGAAGTGACGTGACTTCTTTGAGTATCTCTTTTTCCCTGGTCGCGCGCTGTTCTTCTTCCTCGCTCAGTTTCTCGAACAGGGCCTCCGGAGAAGTAAGCGCAAGAGCAGCATCCTTTCTGGTCCGACTCATGGAATCTGCGGACTCGGTGCCGCGTGCACGCTCTTTTACCTGTCTGATGAGTTCCACATACTGCTGTCTGCGTTCTTCGTTTCTGAGATTGATCTCATCGACCCTGCGGGTGATATCGATGATTTCTTCTTCACTCATCCCCGAACCGGATTCGGCTCTCTCGAGCAGTTCGATCTCACTGTTCATCAGGGTCGTGGAATCATCTACGAGACTCTCCGAGACTCTCATCGTGAGGCTTGTATCGCCCTGATACTGCATCAGGCGGTTGAAAGTGTTTTCGGATGAACCGAAGAACACATCCTCAAATCTGTAATATCTGTTGTCATTTAAGAAGAACCTGTCATATCCCGTATGGTAGATGTTCTTGAGCATATCCATCAGGATGGCACCGTTTACTTCATTACGGACATTGGTTATCCCGGTGTCATACTGCTCGAGGTTCTCCTCGTATTCATTGTCAGTCAGATAGATCAGGCTCTCATTGGTGATACCCGTTCTGTTCCTTAAGACTGACAGGAGCATGTGCTGAGCCACATAACTCTGGTTGGAGATCGAATACTCTCTCCTGTCTATCTCATTTTCTTCGACCGACCGGTTGAAGTTGGAGACTATCTGATATACGGCTCCGGTCATCAGGCGGTCGGTGATGCTCTCATACAGGTAATTGTCTCTCTGAGTGAGCGTTTCCTCCGCGCCCTCTGTACGCTCCGTACGGATCTCGGTTTCGAGGTTTTCCACCATCTCTCTGAGTTCCCCGCCTCTCTCCAGATAGAGATTGATCAGCGTATTGGTGTTTCTCGTCTCCTCGGCCATACGGTAAAAAGCTTTCATGAACCTGCTCTCATTCCTGATACCCAGTTTATAAAGAGCATCGGTGATGAACACTCTGTCCTGATAGGATATGTGCGCATCGGCACTCATCACTATGCGGTTTAAGACGTTGTTGAGTATCTCTACTTTCTGGATATTGTTCTCATTGGTCTGAGAAGAGTTTAAGATACTCGTCATCGCCCCGCCTTCCTGAATGTATATCTCCGGAGGCGTAACGCTTAAATGCAGCAGATCCTCGGAATCCAGGTGTGTCTCCATCAGCGAATAGTTGCCGGTGATGCGTGCGTAAAACGCATCCTGATCAGCGGTATATGTGGTTCTTGCTTTTATCTCGATGGGAGCTTTAACGGTAAGCATTAATCTGTTTTATGTAAACCTTATTTCTTATCAGACAGTGTCTGTGCCATGAGTGCCCTTCTCGTAGGAGGCCACTTGACTGCCTCGGGTTTCTCACCGTCCTTGGGACTGGCTGTTGCAAACTGCGGCTTGGGATCTTTGGTATTAGCCTTTATATCCCAGGGTCCTTTGGTCTCGGGCTTGGATGAGTCGGTCGGCGACTGTACCGCATTCTTACTCGATCCGGGGCTCTTTATGCTCCAGGGACCCTTTACTTCGGGTTTGGATGAATCTTTGGGCGACTGAGCGGCATTCTTGCCCGCATCGGGGCTCTTTATGCTCCAGGGGCCCTTAACCTCGGGTTTGGATGAGTCGGTCGGACTTGCGGCTGCATGTTTGTTTTTCGGATTTGTCTTGTTTCCCTTCATATCCCACGGTTCCTTTGCTTCCGGTTTGGAATCGTCTGTCTTACTCTTTTCGGCATATTTCGGTTGAGGATTCTCTTTGTTCTCCTTTATGCTCCAGGGACCTTTTACTTCCGCCCTGGAATCGTCCGTCGGACTCTTTTCGGCGTACGCCGGCTGAGGATTATCCTTGTTCTCTTGCATGCTCCAGGGACCCTTTACTTCAGGCTTGGAATCATCCGTCGGACTCTTTCTCGAGTGTTTGGGTTGAGGATCATCCTTGTTATCCTGCATGCTCCAGGCTTCCTTGGTATAACGGTCGCCGTCGGGCTTTCTTACGATGTGGTTAACTCCGTCCTTATCCGGCTCCAGCTTATAGAGTTCCGTGTCTCCCTCCATGTTTTTGCCGCTTGCCCATGTAGGCTTGGAATCTTTGGTATAATCCTCGTAAGTCTTCGGATTCTTGGTGAACTGTTCTCCGTCGGGAACACGGATCCGGTGTCTCGTCCCGTCCATGTCAGTCTCGGTCGTATAACTCTGAGCGGAAGCCCGAACACTCTTATCACTCGCCCATTTAGGCATGGTCTCCTCGCTGTATTCATCGATCCTGGGTTTTGTATACAAACCACCGTCGTCCTTCCTGACCATATGCCATACTCCGTCCTCATCCTGAACAGTCTCGTAATTCTTATTCTCCGTCTCGACATTGGTTTTTTTTGCCCACTCAGGTATAGGATCGGATACGTAGTCTATATATTTGCGAGGTGCTTTGACATCTTCATTCTTCACCCATATAGAATGTGTCTCACCGTTATCAAACTTGAAATCCTTACGTGTATAGTTGTCCTTGTCAACAAAATGAGACGCATCGGCATTGATCGGGGCAACACCTTCTTTGAACTCATTCATACGTGGCTTTTCGGCATCGGGTCCCCATGTGGGATTGGTCACGACTACCAGTTCGCGGTATGCGATGGTAGTGGTCTCGGTGAGCAGTCCGCTCTTCTCCGCATTCAGTTCTCCGTATTCCTTGGCAGTCACGGTACATCCGGTGAAAGTGTACAGTCTCGCCGGCCATGCAGGAGCCGACTCCGTGACAGCCTGTCTGGGCTGGTATCTGTAGACGTAGAGGATGACCGGAAGCATCAGTTCGGAACCGAGAGCCAGAGGATCCAGGAAACGCTCATTTCCCACATACCTCTCGACCTGGAATGTGAAAGGCTTGGATATGGGTTTACGTCTCATGTGGACATAGTCGTTCACCCCGCCCTCGCGGATATACTCATATTCATTTTCCTTATTGAAGACCTTTACACCCTTGAGCGCAAGAAAATACAATGCCTCCACTTCGAGCACAAAGTTAAAGTTCGTTATGGGATTTCTGAGCGCGGCATTCGTGGTCTCACCCGCATTGCCAAGCAGGGAATCATCTAACCAGTCCCAAGCCATTTACATTCCTCTCCTGTCCGGTTTCATATCCAGAATACTCTTTTCCTTGTTCTTCTTAGAGGGATTAAGACTCTTGTTGATCTCTGAGATCTCGGAGCACCATCTGCGCCTCTCTGCATGCGGGAGTCTCATCACTTCATCTTCACTCCAGTGGAAGTAATATGAGATAAAGCTCATCTCTCTGAAGAGATCGTCAGAGGGGTACAGTCTCAACCCTCCTGTGTAAAATTTAGCGGTACCTCAAATATCTTTCCGCAGTCGGGGCACACGACTTCCATCGTGGGAGGCTCTATATCATTGATCCGCTGGTACATATCCTGGAGATATGCAAGGTCTGCGGTAAAGAGCTGTTCTATAGTGGTAGCGGTAACCGCATCCATCCCTTCCAGATCCGTGACCACCTTGCTTAAGATCACTATCGTAAGATACGAAGGATTGGACAGGACTCTGGGATCGCGGGTCGCGCTGATCTCATCTCCTGCGGTGGCCAGGCGCATATGTCCGCGCTTATGCAGTTCGCCTGCGGAATCCATATAACCCTTGGGAAGTGTGAATTCATATACTGTGTCCATAGTAACCTCCAAATGATAATCTCTTTATTCGGTCTGTGGGGTACAGGAACATACGCTCCTGTACCCTGAGGCCGGACAAAAAGTCCGAAATAAATCTTAGTTGGGAATGATAAGTTCCTCGTATGCCAGCTCTACGGTCTCAATAGCCACATCTGAGTTCTTGGCGTCGAGATCGGGTGCCGTATACTTGGTCACCCATGCGTTGGTCAGTGTCCACTGTCTTGTTCCGGATGTGGACTCAACCAATGATGAAGGTGAACCGGAGTTGATATCGATGAGTTCGATGGTGACATTGTTACGAGGTATCTGACCACGTGTCTCACTCACACACTCCATAACCCATGTCTTGAAGGGGCTTGAAATGATATAGCCCATCTTCAGGGTTACATTGCCATGCTTTACAAGTCCGGGAACCTTAACGGGTGCAAGTGATCCGGAATTGCCCTGGCGAAACTCAATGACATCAACTGTTGCCTCGATACCGGTAACCTCTGAAAAAGCTGCTGTTCCCGCTACGGTATCTACCGTAACGAGGAAGTTCATTTTGGTTAACGGGTATGCGGACCGTTTGTCATTTTCATATGCTCCAGTAGCCATAATTCATGACTCCTTTCTGTTGTCTTAGATCTTATTCTTCGCTCTCTCCGCCGCCTGCTTCCGAAGTATGTTGTGTAACACGGAATATAACGAACTCAGCAGGTCTGGACGGTGCGATACCAACGTTGCATATCAGTCTTCCGTTCATGATGTCGTCTCTCGTCATGGTAGAAGGTCCGATCTCTACGAAATAGCTCTCTGCAGCGCTTCCGCCTGAAAGCATTCCGTTTCTCCAAAGTCCGTCAAGGAAGTTGGAAATGGTCTGATTGACTCTCTGCCACAGAGTAGGATCGTTAGGCTCGAATACAACCCAATTGGTATTGGCCTTGATGCTCTCCTCGACATAGATAAAGAGTCTGCGTACGTTGACATATTTGAATGCCGAATTGCTGGATGCGGTTCTTGCGCCCCATACACGGATTCCCTGTCCGGGAAGTGTACGGATGAGGTTGATGCCCTCGGGGTTCAAGATATCCTGCTCGTCCTTGGTGTAGTTTACTGACAGTCCTGTACAGAATACGACCTCATTGGCGGGAGCCTTATGAACGCCTCTCTGAATATCGGTTCTGGAGTAAACACCCATGATAGCACCTGACGGAGGTATGAAATCAGCCTTGTTGGATGATCTGTCAAATACCTGGATCCAGGGATGATACATAGCGCAGTATGTGGAATCAACGATCTGTCTGTAGCCGATCAGATCTGCTGTCTTGTACATCTCCTTGGGCATATCCAGTACTGCGAAACGGCTGCGAAGTCTCTCACAGTGTCCTACGAGTGCTACCACTACCTCAGGCATTGTGATGCCGGGTATAGCGAGCATGCTGACTGTATTATTCTCTTCGAAAGCCGACAGACCTGTACGCTTGCCGGGGCCGTTGTCCTCACCGATGTATGTGGATGCATCGATCTTGGCTACGGAACCGTCGGTACCGCCTTCAAGCAGGAACATACCGTCAGTCACGTCCTGGCCCAGGATATCGGCAACGGGATTGGCTGCCTTCTTGGGCGGATTAACTTCTACCTTAACCAGGTCGCTGCCTGCGAGCTTGGATCCGATGAATCTGGGAGAAGCTGTATTCAGAGAAAGCTCTGAATAAGTCTCAACATCATCACCTGAGCGAACGGACATATCCATGGTCACAAGGTAAAGAAGAGACTTGGGAACAATGCTGTCATCAACAACGTTCTTGGGAAGTTCATCTTCAAATGATACCGTGTTGTCATAGATGGACTTGATCCTGGTGTAGGTCTTATCGAATACTACCAGATCGCCTTCACGGAATCCGTCAAGAGACTTGGCTGTGTATCCGGCATCTGTCTTTGCAACCAGCTGCAGTTTGTGCTTCTTGCTGGTGGCAAGCATGATCTGTACCTTATTTCCCCAGGTACCGGGGCTTGTTGCTTCTACTGACAAAATACCTTTCTTGGCTGAAGCTGTCTTCGCATCTGCGGGAGCCACACGCATTACATAGCATCTGGTACCGCCGTTATCGAAGAACTGCTCAACACTGTTTGCCAGAAATCTGTATTCGCCGTATCCGAATTCGGAAAGGAATCCTCCGAACTGCTGGCGGAAGCTGCGCATACTGGTGACGAGAAGAGGAGCACCTGTAAGAGGGCCTTTCTCTGCCAATCCGATAAAGCCAGCTGTACTCGTACCAACGCCTTCGATACTGCGCGGCGAATTATCATACTCCTCGACGTAAACGCCAGGGGATAAATACTCTGCCATATACTTTACCTCTTTTCCTTAATCTTCATGTTGCTGTTACCTTGACCTGTCCCGGAACCGTGATCGATAAGTTCCCGGCGTATGCACACATCATCTTGCAGTCTGATGCGAGACACGGCTTACCGCCTATCAGTACCTTGGGTTTCGTGGGGATCCACGTTCCCGCCGGTACAGGCATGCAGGGCTGTGGAGTAAGGACTCCGAGCGCCGCTGCGGTAGCTGCCGCTACCTGTGGATTAGCCATTGAGGTGCACATTCCGAAGGGGCCTATATTGGCCATTCCCTGACAATCCTGAATGGTTGCCACGGGCTTTCCTTCTGCCATTACTGTTGCCTGGCTTGTGACCTTCAGCGGTGCCGGTGCTGTGCCGAAACTGCACATGATATTGCCGCTAACCGTTACCAACTCACTCATTCACTTCTTCCTTTCGGGTCATAGGCTCTGCCTTTACTGCTTTATCCATCAGATCGATCTCTCCGGATTCAAGATGAAAATCAACAGGTCTGAAGTACTCTCCTTTAGCTGTGGTAAAGCGTATCAGATACGGCAACTCGTTGCCGTCATCCCTCACTTTCAGCACAAACGATCCGTCAGGACCTGCCCGGCCGTAAATGATACGGCCTACTTTTTCATCGGTTACATGTTCTTCCTTGAGAACATCTTTCAGGATAACCTGTGTAGGTGAATTGGTGGAGATGACCTCAAACACCTCGTAGCGCGATCCGTCAGTGGCGATAAGAGCATATTGGATAGTGTCCAATACCACCTTATCTCCGGGCCGTTTGGGTAGGAGACTCATGGTCACCACGCCCTTTTTCTCCGTGGCCTCGTGGAACCTGCATATGGGTCTGTCAGGTGCCACCGCTTCGATGGATTTAAGCCCCGAAAGGGTTCCTTTGATTGAAATGACTTCGCCTCCGATACGATTTTTCTCCGATGGCATCAGGAAAACATCGCAGATGGGAAGTTTGGGATCAAGCGTTTCGTAACATACGTTTAGTTCTGTCTTATCAAAGCCCCGGGCTTCTATCGTCATGGAAAAATCATCCCTGCTCTCACCCGTGAAGGCCCACATTCCGAGTCCCTTATACAAGGGTCTTTGGAGGTTGCCGTCTCTGATAAAACGGACATCGGTATCATCGAACTCTTTGCCTGTCGTAGTATCGATCAGGCGAACCGCAAGAGTCAGATACGCTCTGATCACTGTAGCCACTTAATTTTCTACCCCCTTTCTTCGCCTGTGATATCCAATTCAAAGCTCGCATCCGTAACAAGAGGAGTCTCAATGTACTCACCGCTTGACAGGTAAACGGGTGCCGCCCGGTAGAACAGGCTTATCTGATAAGGCTTGCTTATCGCCTGCCATACCCGCACTTTTTCCTCCAGGCTTATCTTCGCTTGAGACAGCACTATCGGAGGTTCCTGTGTGTCGAGCCAGGATTGGAGTTCATTGGGCCGAACGGAACTGTTATCGTTCACGATCTGCGCTATGCGCCCAATGATCTTCTGTATATCCGGATCCTTCAGACCCATCTGTCCGGATCCGTTGATAAAGACCATATAATAAAGTGCATATGGTCTGGGCGGTTTCGCCATCTGTGCACGCCCCCTCTGGATATATCTGGGAGTCGTGACTTCCACATCCTCACGGATGTCATACAGGTATAGACCTACGATATAGTCCACGTCCTGAGACAGGGGGGACGATATCTCGATATTGTTCGCGGACGGGATGGGCTCGGGGCACATCTTCTCGCGAAGCGTCTTGATGATGTAATTACTCACATCTGAAATTATGGGATAATCTGCCATCTGTAACTGATCTCCTTTATGATGCGGCAAACATTTCCGAAAGAGTCTCTACATACCCTGCTATGATGCTCTGCATCGTGGATGTAAGGCACAGTGAGTATTCCGAGTTCTTAAGGTATTCCGCAGTGCACTTGAAGTATCTCATCGTATCCTCTTCACCGACCATGATCTCGCCCTGGTATACCGCAGGATCGGTCAGCTGTTCGGGTTCGGATTCTTCGGAACCGTTGTACATATTGCTACTTCCGCGTTTGAAGATATATACCTTGGCACCGCTGGTCAGTGTTGCCGTAGCTTTGGTCTCATCATAGAAGTATCTGTATGAGGTAACCAATGACAATGTCCTCATGTTCACATACTCGA
>JAEEGL013898128.1_pt1 | contig 11445 bp, 6 predicted proteins | sample 9134231 | NCBI WGS metagenome assembly JAEEGL01 (sample SAMN16246548, study PRJNA631951) | gut metagenome | biome: gut microbiome; feature: rumen; material: fiber-attached | host: Bos | place: Iran: Karaj | collected 2018-10
GCGTGCTCGGATTTCCGCCATGTTTCGTCCGCGCCTGACGAAACCAAGCCTGCGCAACGGGGTCGAAGTTTATCGGACGGGACACTGGCGCCCTGACCGAAGGCATGCACATCCGCGAACAAGACGGAAAGAAAGGCGGACGCCGCTACTCCCTTTGACGAACGCGACCTTGCCGCGCTCGGCTCCGTGAAACGCGCCCAGGGACGCCATGTCAGCGATTGCCCTCTTCCGTTTCGCAAGGCGCCGCCGAGAGCCTCGCGCGAAGCAGGGCGAGTTCGCCGGCCGAAAGCCCCGCCTGCAAAAGATAGGAGCCTGCTGCGCCCTGAAGGTCGATGTCGTCAAGGGCCTTCAAGCGAAAGACCCGGCACACAAGGCTGCGAAAAGCTTCCCGAATCCGTACGCCATCGGAAGAGTCGGGTTGATGCCCGTAGTAGTTCCTGAAGGTCTCCTGGTAGTCCGCCGCCGCTTCGTCGAGGGTGGCACCTTGAAGAAGTTCAAGAACGGCGCAAACGAAACCCGTGCGGTCCTTCCCCTCCTTGCAGTGAAGAAGGCAGGGGGGGGCGTTCGTGGCGATAAAGCGGCAGATGTCGGCCAAGCCGGCGGCGAAGTCGGCTGCGGAGACATCGACACCGAGAGGACGATGGAGCGTGGCGCATTCCGAGACATGCGAGCCTCGCCAGCCCGTGTGGGCGCGGGCGATGTCCGCTGTGTCCGCCATGTTCACCACGGACCGTACGCCGACAGCCTTCGCTGCGGCGTCGGCAAAGGCCGAGCGACCGAGGGAAGGATCAATCGGCGAGGAGCTCCGGTAGAGGATGCCTGGCGCAATGGCCGGCGCGCGAACGCCGCGGAAATTGGCGAAGGCGGCGTCTGTGAGATGCGGGTAGTCGGCGCGTTCGTTGGAGCGGACCAGTTCGACCGGGACGGTTGCGGCACAACCCCTCTCGACAAGGCGGATGACGACGGGAAGGGGGAAGGAAAGGCCAGCGGAAGGCTGCCAGACCTGAAGGTTTCCGCCGTTCGTCGTGAGCTTATGGGCGATGCCAAGGCCCGAGGCGGCATCGCCGTAGAATATTGTCGCGTAAAGAGGCCGCGCTGGATCGGGCGCGGCGACGAGGGCGAAGCGACCGGGCTCGACCTGGCGGAAGTCGGAGACTACGGGCATGGCGATTTCATTGCCGGCGAGGGCTACGACGACAGTATCGGCCAAAGCGAAGCCGTTCGTGAAGAATGCGCCGGCCGTAATGCCGAAATGGAGGCCTCCGTACTTGTCGATGCGCTCTGGTCCCGCGAGAGTTGTCGCGATCTGCAGCTGCGGCACCTGCGGTGGCAGGCTGCGGCAGGACACGAAGACCATTGCGGATAATGCGAAAAGCTTGCCGAGGAACTTCTTCATAGCGAGTGCTACCTATTCTACCACAGCGACGGGTTGCGGCGCGAAAAATGCTACAATGAAAGGCATATGCCTCGCCATGCCAAGTTTTACTTCCTCTTCCCCCTCTTCTTGCTTTTCTCCGCCATGATGCGGGCCGCCGTCTCGCCCGTCGTAGTGATTTACGGCGAGAAGTCGCTCCCCGATGTCGGCGAACGGAATTTCGCCCTTTCGCTCGCGCGCCACGCCGTGCGATGGTACAAGGAGGGAGGGCTCTCCGCCGATCTGGCGTCCGACGCCGATCTCGCCACAGCCCTCCGGGGCCGAAAAGTCGCCCTCCTCGTCTATTGCGCCGAACCCAGCGCCGCGCAACTCGCCCATCTTCGCGCCTTCTCCAAGGGAGGCGGAAAGATGATCGTCACCTTCTCGACCTCTGCCGGCCTCGCCGACATCCTCGGCGTGTCCAACGGCCGCTACATGCGCAACTCCGGAGGTCTCTTCTACGCCATGCACTTCGCATCGGACCGTCCGGGCAACATACCCTCCGCCATTCGCCAGTCTTCCGCGAATATCGTCACGGCAGCGCCAATCCCTGGCAGGTCGCGCGTCCTCGCCTGGTGGGCGGACCGCAACGGCCGCAAGACCGCCTACCCCGCCTGGCTCATGGGCGACGCCGGCTTCTGGATGACGCACGTCCTCCTCGCGGACGGCGATGCCACGGCCAAGGCCCGCCTCCTGGTCGCCATCTCCGCCCATCTCCGCCCCGAACTCTGGATGGACGCGGCAAGGGCCCGCGTCGCCATCGCCGGCGCCGTCGGCCCCTGGCGCGGACCGGACGATGCCGTCCGCAAGACAGCCAACCTTCACGACTCTCCGCGCAACCACCGCCTGCGCATGCAGCTCAAGCAAGCCGGCCTGCTTCAGTCCAATGCCCGCTCCATGCTGAAAAAGGGACGCGGCGCCGTCGCCTGGATGCTGGCCAACGACCTTGATCAAACGATGATGGACGCCTATGGCATGCTCCAGCAACCGATTCAGGGCGAAATCCGCGCGATCTGGGATCATTCCGGCCAGGGACTCTATCCCGGCGACTGGAAGCGCACCTGCCGCGCGCTGAAGGAGGCGGGCATCACGGACATTCTCGTCAATGTCGCGGGACCAGGCTTCGCGCACTGCGACATCGCCTCCCTGCCGCACTCTCCCGTCCTAAACGCCTCCGGCGACCAGCTCAAGGCCTGCATCGACGCGGCACGGCCGCTCGGCATCCGCGTACACGCCTGGCTCATCTGCTTCAGCACGACGCAGGCGACTGCGAGCCGCCTCGCCACCTACCGTTCCCATGACTGGCTCCTGCACGCAACCGACGGCTCGACGGGACCTTGGCTCGACCCCGCATCGCCTCTGGCGCGCGCGCAACTCGTGAAGGCGGCGGAGGAACTGCTCGTCAATTACGCGACCGATGGAATCCATCTCGACTTCGTCCGCTACCCGAACTACTACGGTTCTCTCGGAATCGGCACGCGGACACGCTTCGAGGCATCGCGCGGGAAAAAGGTCCCGGTCTGGCCCGACGACGTCAAGCATGGCGCCCTCTTCAGGGAACTCGTCCGCTGGCGCACTGCGGAAGTGACGGCGCTCGTTGCGGACATCCGCGCAATGCAGCGCCTCCGTGCGCCCCGCAAGCTCGTAACGGCGGCCGTCCTCGGCAAGTATCCGACCTGCATCGAATCCGTCGGGCAGGACTGGATGGCGTGGCTTGAATGCGGCTACATCGACTACGCCTATCCGATGAACTACACCGAAAGCCCCCAGGCATACGCCGAGTTCCTCGATGTGCAGCTAAAGAAACGCGGCATCGCGACGCGCATCGTGGGCGGCATCGGCGTCACCGCCGCCGAAAGCCGACTGAAGGCGGACCAGGTGATCGACCAGATCAACGCCCTCCGTGCCAGGCGCGCCGCCGGCTTCGCCCTCTTCGACCTCGACACGACGCTCGGCAAGGACATCCTTCCCGTCCTTCGCCTCGGCGTCACCGCCGACCGCTAGTGTCCCGTCCGATGAATTCCGACCTCGTTGCGCAGGCTTGGTTTCGTCACGCGGGGACGAGGCGCGAGGCGCACGCATCCGCGTTGAACGACGAGGACGAAGCCTGGCGGAATCAGGACAGGCAAGAAGATCAGGACTTTTCGGACGACACCAGGACTCCACATAGGCGCCCTTCTGCGCCCGGCCCTTCAGTGCCAGGCAGCCGGGCTGGTTGGTGACGAAGTACGCGTTGCGAGCTTGCGGAAGACATAGAAAAAGCAGACGAGGTATGCCAAGATGGTGATGCCCCAGCTGACAGGGTAGGTCATGAAGAGCCAGAAGACGGAGTGGAAGGCGGGAAGCGAGAAGAGCGTGGCGATCCAGAGGATGCGGAAGCCGCAGGCCCCAAGCATCGAGATGACGGCCGGCAGTAGCGAATAGCCCATGCCGCGGATGCTGTAGGCAAAGCAGTCCATGACGCCGCAGAGACCGTAGAACCCGCAGATCAGGTGCAGGCGGTAAAGCCCTTGCGCAATTGATTCGGGATCATCCGTGAAAATGTGCAGGAGCTCCTTGCCGAAGATGTTGCTTGCGACACCGAGTACGAGCCCGGTGGCCAGGGCAAGCCCGGCCGCGGAAAAGGTCGTGCGAAAGACCCGCCTATAGTTGCCGGCCCCCGTGTTGAAGCTCACGAAGGACATGGCCGCCAGAGCGACGCTGTGCATGCATACGTGGATGTAACCCTCGATGCGCTGGGCCGCCGCGGAGCCGTTCATGACGGTAGCTCCAAAACCATTCACGCTCGCCGCGATGATGAAGTTGGAGAGACTGAAGACCGTTGCCTGAATGCTGTTGGGGATGCCGATGCGGAAGAGCTGCCAGACGATGCGCCGATTAAGAAGCATGCGGTTCGGCGCGAAACGGAATTCATCCTTCTCGCGCATGAGGCAGGCGATGAGGAGGCCGCAGGAGATGTAGCTGGCGATGGCCGTGGCAATGCCGATGCCGGCGACGTTCATCTGGAGGGAGATGACGAAGTAGAGGTTGAGGACGACGTTGACAACGCCCGCCGTGACGAGGAAGTAGAGCGGCCGGCGTGTGTCGCCCTTGGCGCGGAGGAGACTTGCGCCGTAGTTGAAGACGACGGAGGCCGGCAGCGACGGAATGATGCATTGCAGGTATATTTTCGAGTCGGGGGCGACATTCTGCGGAATGCGCGCGAGCTGGATGAGCCAGTCCAGGGAAAGGCCGACGATGAAGGCGGCGGCGATGCCGATGATGCTGGCGAGGGTCATCGTCACGTGGACGACTACCTTGACGCGTTCGCTGTGACGGGCGCCAAGGCAGGTGGAGGCGATGACCGTGGCGGCGGTGCCGAGTCCGATGATTGCGCTCAGAAAGAAGCTGGTGATCTGACCGCTGGCGCCGACCGCTCCAAGCGCATTGGGCCTCCCAAAGCGGCCGATGACGATCATGTCCGTCGTGACGAAGAGAAGCTGCATCACGTTGGCAAGGGCCAGCGGGGCGGCGAAACGGTAAAGACCGCGGAGGATGGAACCCTGCCCCATTTCGATTCTGTTTTTGGTCTTCGCTTTCATGCGGGAGGAAGCTGCAGGGGATGAACGGGAGCCAATGTTGCGGATGTTGGAACCCAAAGCCCTTTCGGGCCTGGCACCGCGAATGTCAGTCGGAAAGGATGCCATCATTGCAACGGTGAAGGAAGGGACGTTCCAGTCCGTCCGCCAGATATGCGTGGAGAGAAAGGAATACCGGCTCCATGAGTTCGTCGAACGTGTAGAGTCGCGTGGGTTCCGGTGCGCCAGGCTTCAAGGGCCTGTCGTAGGAGACGGTACATTCGAGCGTCAAGGCGAGGGCGCCCGACGCAAGCGACAGGAGGGTGTTGAGGTCGATGCGCGTCGACAGGGAACGGCCCCGGAGCGGCGGTCGCGGGTTGAGCCCCGCCGCGGCAATGGCGGCGTTGGCCCGGTCGGCAATGGCGTTCGCGCGCGCGGCGTTCGCCGGTACGTCAACCGCGCTTGGCGCGAGAACGGACGAAGCGTACTCGCAGGAATGGGCGTTGAGGACGGCGTCCACCCGCCAGCGCGCGGCGAGCCGGAGCAGTCCGCGCGCCTCCGCCGTGCGGACATCGCCGGGCGTGGCGTCGTGCATGATGTTGTAGCCGTCGCCGTTGGGGTAGCCTCCGGGGAAGGCGACCTTTTCGAGCGGCAACGGGAACCAGGATTTGCTGCCGCGCCAGCCAATGGGGGATCCGTCCTTCCAGACGCCTTGCGACGCCGCGCGGAAAGTCTGCCAGTCCGCCTGCCTGAGATGGTCGGGCGAAAGGAACCGCCCGTCCATGTTCACGCACGGAACGACGATGAAGCGATAGCGCGAAATCAGATTGACGAGCCCGTCGTGTGCCTTGCCGCGGAAATCCGCGCCCGTCTCCAGACACTGGACAAGATTGACGGCGGCCGCGACGGATTCGGCCTCGGCGCCGTGGATGCCGGCGAGGAGAAGGAAGGTCTGCTTCGCCGGCGGCGGGTCGCCCATGTAGTTCCGCCAGGTTGTGGACGATGATCCGGCAGACCAGTTCGTCTGCGGCGGAGCGTCGTTGAAGTCGCCGTAGAAGAGCGCGTAGACGGGATGACCTAGCGGTGTGCGGGCGAGAATCTCCTTGCGCGAGCAGCGGGATGTCCGCTCGCAAAGGTCGACTATCTCCTGCGGCCGAACCTTCCAGAAGTCAGGCCTCGGCTCCTGGTTTGGAATCTCAATCGGTTTGAAATGTAAGTCCGTCATGGCGGTAGCAAGAAAGATGATAGCATAAAACGCGTCCGAAAACGCGCAAACTACCAATGGTTGGACGGTCGGCCGTCCGGTCGTTCCGGCGAATGCCGCCTCGAACCAGCAACGGTCCGTGCCGTAGTTGTACATGCCCGCCGGCGGCCTGGCGCACGAAACGATTCTTCATTATTGCCCTTGGCTTTCGGTAACGGTAAGTGAACGTATCTTAAGGGCCAGGACGCGCGAATCGGCCGAGTTCCCAATGGCTTTTGGCGCCATTGCTTCAGGAAAGGTGAATTTCAACTCTATGTCTTTTCCGGCACCCGGGTTGTCGAAAGTGAACTCCAACCCGTTTTCTCCGCAGGCATCATCAAGCACCCTTTTCCCATTTGCTTCAATTGCAACGCGTTGGCGATGGTGAAAACTGGAGCACTCCATGTTGACGGACAACTTCGGCGCCGTTGACGCCGTGTGAAACCGCATGAGAGCTTCGTGTCCGTCGGTCCATGTCCAGCCACTTTCGGGATGCGAAAGGCCCGAGCGGAAGAAAATGTGACCGGATTCCTTGTTTGAGTAAAACAAAACCGGCTCCTCCAAGGCTAGGCAGGTGCTTTTCAAGAAGTATTCCGTCAACAACTTGCAGAAAGGCTCGATTTTGCCGCCGACACGCGGGTCTTTGTCAAACGCAAGCATGTTCCTGGACATGTAAACGAAAACAACCAGGCGAAGGTTGGGCAACACGCAGCGCAGTTCATTTGCCGAGGGAATGCGTTTGTCGCAATCCATGATTTTCCCTGGAGCAAAAACTTTCGCCCGTTTCATCGTTTCAGCCAGCTGCCAGGAGAAGGAATCTCCAAATATGATCACACTCCCATCGTTTGGGGTGAAATCGCCGCATTCGAACTCTGGGAGATAACTCTTGTTTTTTCTGAGACAAGGATTGTAAAAAAGATTTAGAAGGCGGCCCAAATCATCATCCCTGTATCGTGCCGGCTTAACATTCGACTCCTCCACTCCGGTTGCATGGTTGATGGCGTACGGTCTTGCCGAATGGCGATTCAGTCTCTCGAGAAGTTCATCCACAACAAGAGAGGAAGCCAAGGCGTTCCAGTGCGTCCCCGCAAGGGGATACATCCGTTCGGCATGCCTTGGAGCTTCATTCGTCAAGAACGCGAACGTGTCGAAAGACGGGATGCCATAATCGGAAAGCAACCGTGCATACCCTGACTGGAATTCTTCGTGGTGTTTTCTGAAAAGAGCCGAAGTTGGCAAAGGCATCGCCGCTTTTGTCATTTGCACTTTGTCCGCGGCCATGACGAACATCATGTCGACGCCGTTTGCCGCAAGAACCTTCTTCAAATCGCCAATTGCGGAAAGTGTTTTGGAGACATTGTCTTTGGACAGGGTGCTGTCCGGGCTGTAATAAAGATTGAAATACTGGTATTCGAAAAGTGAGCCGTCTTGAAATTGCCCGAGATTCTGGTCGTTTCCCTCGTGGGAAATCCCTAGATTCGCAAGTTCCATCGTCTGGCACCTCAGTCTGTACATGAATCCGCGGAGGAAAAAACTTGATGAAAACCGTTTTTCATGGCTTGTCTGGAATTCCCGACTTTTGAAATGCTTCCATGTCAGCTTCTGCGGCGGTTCCACCAGCTGGTAGCCAATAACTGGAAGGATGTCCTTCACGCCGAGAAAGGTCAGCGCCGGCACCATGAGGACGACCAGGGATGCGGCAAAGACGATCCAAAAACGGACATTGTTCTTCATTAGAAATTCTCGTATATGCCAGAGGCGACCGTCCCCGTCATTGCAAAGACATATGCCAAAACGGCGATTATGGCCAATAGCGCCCCCCGGGTCTTCGTGTTTGCCAAGGCCGCAAATCTGTAGACGGCGGGATATGACAGCGCCATCGCCCCCGCGAAAATGAAAAATTCCCCATATGTGGCGAAGCTCGTCGCGACTATGAAGTCGGCAGGGGGGCAGCCGGCATTGCCGAGAACCATGTTCCGCATGAAGCCCAAGGCGTATTCAACGGATGGGGATCTGAAAACGACCCAGCTGAAGACAACCACCAGAAGCAGGTATGCATTTGCCAAAAACGCGGGAATCTTGGCCAGGACCTTCCTGAACCAGAGCCGTTCAAGTATCAATACCGCCCCGTGAAGGGCTCCCCACAGGAAGAACGTCCACGACGATCCATGCCATATTCCGCAGAGCAGGAACACGGCCATCGTGTTCAGGCACGCGACCACGGTTCCGCGGCGGCTTCCGCCAAGGGGAATGTAGATGTAGTCGCGGAACCAAAAGGACAGGGACATGTGCCACCGGCGCCAGAACTCCTGGAGTGAGCGCGAAACATAGGGGAAGTCAAAATTGACGGGCAGCCGATGGTTGAAGACCCTTGCCAGCCCTATCGCCATGTCTGAATAGCCCGAAAAATCGAAGTAGATCTGAAGCGAATAGGCAATCGCCCCAACCCAGCAGTAGACGCAGGGAATCTGTGCCGGGGGCGTACCGAATACTGGGTCGGCCACTCTGGCGAGCATGTCTGCCACAAGAACCTTTTTGGCAAGTCCTATGAAAAAAAGCCGCAGGCCTGAAACGACGTTGTCCTTGTCGGCGTCTCTCAGCGCCTTGCAGCCTAGAAACTCCCCGAAGCGCACTATTGGCCCGCATGGCACCTTGGGAACGAAGGAAACATACAGAAGAACATCGGGCAAGGTGCCGACGGGAATTTTGCCGCTCCGTACGTCGGCGACATATGAAATCAGCTGGAACACATAGAACGACATGCCTGCTGCGAGCGCGAAGCGGCCCATGTTGAAACTGACATGGCGAATGAAGAACTCATTGTACTTGTATGCGGCCAGCACAACCACATTGATCACGATGGCGGCACCTGCCGCGAATCGGCTTTTTGCAGCCACTCGCGCCAGGCCATGGCTCGCCACGGCCAGAAACACAAGGGTGGCTATCGCCACCGGCTCTATCCAAAAATAGAACAGAAGACTTGCTAAAAGGAGATATCCATTGCGCCATTTGCATGGAACGGCAAAATACAGGCCCGCAAAGACCGGAAGCACCATCGAAAGAAACAACGGCGAGGAAAATGGCATGCTGTCTCCTAACCAGGCATTATTCAAAGGGGCTGATCATGAGTCGGCAGCCCTTGGCGGCCAGCGACCCGTCCGATAAAGTCGACCTCGTTGCGCAGGCTTGCTTTCGCCTGGCGAGAACGAGTCGCGAGGCGCGCTTTTCCGCATTGATCGCCGAGGACGAAGCCGGCGGAACAAGGACAAGCAAACAGGTCTGAAATTCGCGGACGGGACACAAGGCGGAGGCAGCAAAATCGAACATCAATCCTGCAGCGGTGCCACACCCTTCTGCGGCTGGACGGTGGTGGCGAGGGGACGGGCGGGTTTTCCGCCGATGGTGATTGAACCGCCGACGGCGCCTTCGCGGTTGAAGAGGACGGTGGCCTTCAGAACGCGTCCATTCGCCAGGCGATGCGCAACCATCACGCCGTCGCAGGTGTCCGTTGTGACGGACTTGACCTGGGCGGGACGTCCAGTTGCCGAGCCTGTCGCCGTAAGGACATGGAGAAAGCGGTCGTCCTCGCGTTTGGCCCCGGGCGACACCTCGATCCGCCATTCGCCGAAATAGTGCCCGCGCCCCGACTTCCTGGCGTCGTTCTTGATGCGCTTGTAGAAGGCCTCGTTCAAGTCCCAGTTCCGCCCGTTGGACCAGAACTCCTTGCCGGGGCCGCCGATCTTCGTGATTTTCGCATCGGCGGGAAGAAGCGTCTGGCAGAAAAGACGCCCCTTGCCGCTGTCCGCCCTCATGAGACCTCGCTCGACCTGCGGTTCGTAACGCGTGTGGAGGAGCCAGGCCTTCGGATCGGCGGCGTCGGCCGCTCCGACGCGGTCATAGACGATGAAGACATCGGGAAGGATGTGGACGAACTGGCGGACGGCCTCCGTGCATTTCTTTCCGTAGGGCCTCGCCGCATCGGAGGCGATGTAGGTGAAGTCGCCGTTCGTCTCGAACGCGAGGACCTTGGCGGACTGCCAGTACTGGCCGCCGTCGTTCACCTTCCCTTCCGGTCCGTTGTAGCGCGGCCCCCAGCCATAGTCCGGCATGGGCTCGCCGGGACGGCGGATGAGGATGCAGTTGTGGGCGACCGTCTGCGAGTAGTAGTGGCGGAGGTTGTAGTCCGTCTCCTTCGCGCGCGAACCGGAGTCGAGCGCGAGGAAGTCGTACTTGTAGATGGTGAAGTTGTTTTCGTCCAGGTGCCGGTGGCGGGGGCCGGTGCTTCCGGCAGTGAAGGTGCAGTAGGTCGAGTCCTCCCGCCAGCCGGAGCGGAGGAGGAACTGCCCGAGGCCCTTGAAATGGCGCGCGTAGAGCGGAAGGTTCTCAAGCGTCTTCTGGGAGAAGGGCTTGACCTCGCCGTCGGCGGCGAAGAGGTAGGGATAGACGGGAAAGGCATCGGCGACGGCCTGGTTCGGCGCGCGGTCGCGCAAATAGGCCGCTAGGCGCGCGGCGGCGGGATCCGATTTCTTGTAGAAGTGGATCTGCTGCGACATGTGCTCGTAGAGCTGCCAGAGCGGCAGTTCGTTCGTGATGTGCGGGTCGTCGCCGAAGCCGGAGTAGAGCGCGCCGTAGGGGGACGGAATCCACGTCCAGTAGATCCAGTTCGGGAAGAGCGCCAGCGAGGGGTGCTGTTCCGCGATGTTCTCGCCCGTCGCGGAGAGCCAGGTGTGGAAGAAGTTGTAGTGGGCCCACGGGTAGCCGGACAGGGCGTAGGTCGGCACGGCCGAGACAACGCCGCCGTCATCCCCGGCCACGTCGTCGCGCAGCTTGAGCAGCTTCATGTGGAGGTCGTGGCCCTTCTCAAGATGCCGAAGGGCCAGCTCGTCGCAGAAGCCGTCGCCGTAGGCCGCGAGGCCGGAATACCAGAGGAGGCTCGGTTCGCCGTAGAAGCCCGTGTCGATGCCGCTGTCGTTGAGACGGGCGATCTTCGGCTTCCCCTTGCCCGGCTGGAAGTCCTCGATGTTCTTGACGAAGGGTACGATGATTTCGCGGCGCTGGTCGGGCGTGAGGCCCTCCCAGATCCAGTCGTAGGCGCAGAGCGCGTTGATGCGCGTGTGCGAAGTCCAGCTCGCCGCGCGGCGGTTGCGGTAGGCCTCCTCGTAGGCGGCGACGCTCGCCAGCAGCATCTTCCGCGCCTTTTCCAGATACTTCTTCTCGCCCGTGAAGCGCCA